>Ga0315336_1000809_pt1 | contig 74244 bp, 67 predicted proteins | sample ASW5metaG_FD_204512 | JGI IMG/M metagenome (GOLD analysis project Ga0315336, IMG submission 204512) | Ammonia-oxidizing marine archaeal communities from Monterey Bay, California, United States - ASW #5 | ecosystem: Environmental > Aquatic > Marine > Intertidal zone | place: USA: California... | reverse complement strand
CCTTGGAAACTTCAGTCATCCCCCGGAGGATCAGGACCGGCCCCAGTTCCTGCGGAACCTGGGTCCGGAAGGTAATTTTCGGTTTGAAGACAAGAGTGAAGGGGCGGGGCTGGCATGGCAGGAGTCGTTTGCATCTCCTGCGCTCGGCGATTATGACAATGACGGAGATTTGGACCTGTTCTATACGACGGTGTACGCGACCGGAAGTTATGGCATCAAGAATTACCCCGTCCTGTACCGGAATGAAGGCAACTGGAAGTTCGTCGACGTGACGGAAGAGCAGGGGGTGGCCAAACTGGGGGAGACTTACCAGGCGGGATGGGCCGACATCGACAATGACGGCGACCTAGACCTGTTTAGCAATGGGAAGCTTTTTTTGAACGAGAACAAGAACGGAAACCATTGGCTGAAGCTGAAGCTGTCCGGGGACGGAAAACAGGTAAATCGATCCGCCATCGGCGCACAGGTCCGGATTCGCGCGGGGGGCCGTGTTTTCGTGAGAGAGGTGGAAGGTGGAACCGGACAGGGAAATCAGAATGATGTAACCCTTCACTTCGGGCTCGGAGGCGTCGAAGGGCCGGTCGATCTGGAAATTTCCTGGCCGGGCGGCGCAAAACAGAGCGTGAAAGAAATCCCCGTTGACCAGCAGCATCACGTCACGTTCAAGCCGTCGTAGCATAGCCCCGGTCGTAGCACGGGTATTCGACCCGTGTAGCGGAGCCCCAAGCACCGAGCCCCGGCCGTAGCACGGCGCCTCCGGCCCGTGTCGGAACAAGGAAAGAGGAAGAGTTGAGTGCGAAACGCGCGGGCTCCTTCCGCGCTCCTCCTCTTCTTCTCTTGTTCCGACACGGGCCGGAGGCGCCGTGCCACGTTCCGTGGAGCAACCACCGGGTCTACAGCGCTACCATCTCGTCCGTTCGCGGATTCCAACCGCAATGCCGGTCGAAATGATGCGGGCCATTGTTAAACTCTCTGGCGGTATACTCGAAGATGACCGCGCACCGTTCATTCTCGGATTGATTCGGCGAGGAACGATGCACCAGCAAGGCATGGAAAAGTAACGCATCTCCGGCTTTGATCTCGGCGGGGATTCTCTGCGCTTCCTGCTCTTTCGTGAGTACGGGCTTTCCGGGATTGTCCTCTTCGCAGGGAAGGATTCCCCAGCGGTGGGACTTGGGAATAATATCCATACAACCGTTCTCCGTGGTGGCATCGTGAAGTGCGATCCAGATCCCCACCATGTCGGGGCGACCCTTCCCCCAATAGGCGAAGTCCTGGTGCCAGGGAAAGGCCGATCCGACCGAGCGCCGTTTCAAGGTGGATATCGCCCGGTAGTACAAGGGTTCGTACCCCAACGCCAGTTCGGCAAGACTGACGATCGTATCGTCTCGAGCCAGTGTGCGAAACACCGCGTCCTGTTCGATCAGGTTGTGCATGCATCGGACGGCGACAATGTTTTCACGGTCGTCTTTTTCGAAAATGTGCTCTGTCTCGTCCGGAGACTCAAGCAGTTGGCGCTCGACGTCGAGAACAGTATTCGCGAGTTTTCCGGCGTAATCTTTCGAGATCAGATTTTCGATGAAAACGGACCCGTCCCGGTTAAAGCATTCCCGCAATTCGGCGGCGCTACGGGTTATCTGACTCGCGGCAATTCTCATGGGTCCTGCGTTGTGCATTGAGTTACGAAACACTGGCACGTCGCCGCAGGGTAAGAAAAGAAGATTCTCAAGCATCCGCGGGTGCGGTGCATCGGCACGAATCTCGGCTCCGGTACCACTTACATGTACATACCGCCGTTTACTGCGAGCACTTGTCCCGTGACGTAGCTGGAGGCAGGCGATGCGAGAAAGGTAATGACGGAGGCCACTTCATTCGGCGAGCCCAGCCGACCGAGCGGCGTCATCGATTTTACCTGGTCCATCACATCGTCAGGCATTTTCTTCGTCATATCCGTCTCGATGTAGCCCGGAGCTACCGCGTTGACCGTGACGCCCTTCCTTGCTACTTCCCGCGCGAGCGTCATCGTGAAGGAGATGAGTCCGCCCTTGGTAACCGAGTAGTTTGCCTGGCCGAAGGCGCCGGTCTGCCCGACGATCGAGGCCACATTGATGACGCGGCCCCAACCGGTATCGATCATCATGGGTAATGTCGCATGAGTTACGTTAAACGGCCCGTTGAGATTCACGCCCATCACTTCATCCCACATGAGGCGGGTCATTTTTACGAATGACTTATCCCGCGTAATCCCGGCATTATTCACGAGGATCTGAATCGGCCCCATCTCCTCGGAGATCGTACGAATCATCTCCGTGGCTTCTCTTTCGTCGGAGACGTTGGCTTTGTAGCATTTGACCTTCGCCCCGTTGGAGGAAAGTTGTTCGCAGACCTCTTGTGCCGCTTCCTCCGCGTGGGCAAAATTTATCGCCACGTCGCTGCCCGCGTCCGTCAATGCAAGGGCCGTCGCCCGCCCGATTCCTCTAGATCCTCCGGTCACGAGGCTTACTTTTCCCTCGAGAGCTTTCACTGTTTCAACTCCTATGTTTGTGAGTCCCGCGTTCTTTCACTTATCCGCGAATCCCGCGAAGCTCCTGAATCAATTTCGCCCGAATCTAGGCTGCCGGGTGCCAGCCGGCATCAGCCCACAATTGACCGCTTACCGCTGAATTGGTGACCATGAAGCAAATCGCATCCGCGATTTCTTCCGGTCGAATCAGGCGGCGCAACTGTGTATGGGGAATGATATGCTTCTGAATGAATTCGTCATCCAGCTTCTGAACCATTGCGGTATCGGTGAAACCCGGATGAATGACTCCGCAACGAACCCCGTAAAACATCGCTTCCTTGGTGATCGTCGCCGCGGCGCCCTCCAACCCGGACTTGGTGGCCGCGTAGGCGAGCTGTCCCTTGTTTCCCTGCGCGGACACGGAACCAACGAAGATAATGGTTCCCTGGATACGCTCCTCGGGTCCCCATTGCGAAAGGCTCCGGTGGGTGCGATCCGAGGCAATTGCCGCAATCATTTCCAGTCCCCAGTATACTGGTGAGACGAGGTTGGTTCGTACTACGGCTTCGAAGTCCTCAATCGGAAAGACCGTCATCTCGCCGGTTGATCTGTCCCGCTTCACCGACAATGCGTCCCGGGTTATGCCCGCGGCGGGGATGCAGATGGTGGGAACTTCGCCCCGCTCCGCAAGATCTGCGAATACGGCTTTACGGAACGAACAGTCCGTGACATCGCCCACATAGGGCCACGCCTTCGTCAGGTGTCCCATTCCTCTGGACTCCACCTTGGGCACCAGTTCCTCGACCCGACGGTCGATGTCCACCATCGCCACCGCTTTCACCCCGCGACTTGCAAGTTCCATCACCGCCGCTTCCCCGATTCCACTGCCGGCCCCGGTGATCACCGCCACTTTTCCCTTGATATCCATGACCCGTTACCTCCGCTTCAATGACATCATCTACCTAGTAATATGACCCGAGTTGTGCGATTGCACAACAAAAAACATCATAAAAATAGATCGCCTGGATAAATCCATATATTTCAGTATTTTTGACTTAAAAATTTACTATTTTCGGAATAGATGTTACGGTGGTTCGCATGAATATCGCGAAAGGAAACTATTCCAATAATGCGTAAGCAAAACAAAGATTCAGACGATGAATCACCGGACGCCAAGGTTCTCGAACTTCGCAAATACCCGAACCGCAGGTACTACGACGTGACCCGAAGCTGCCATGTCAACCGGGACGAGATTTATCGTCTGATCCAGGCCGGTTACCGGGTGAGCGTGACCGAGTCGAAATCCGGCGACGACATTACTGCGCAGGTCCTGACCCAGATTATCCTGGAGCACGACCCGCCCAAACTGGAAGTCTTTCCCACCGAGATGCTTCACCGCCTTCTCCAGACAAATGAGCACTTTTTCGGTGATTTTGTGGATAAATACTTCAAGAGCGCGATGGATGCGTACGCGGAGTCCCAGCGAATATTTGAGGATTATTTTGTGCGTAGGACCGGGGCAAGCCAAACCGGAAACGAGGCGACCGGCGGCTGGAATCTGTGGGCTCCGTTTCTATCCGGTCCCGACGCAGGGCCTGACTCGCACTCCAAAAACCTGGAGGAGACGATCCTGGATCTCCAACGGCAGGTTTCTGCGCTCCAGCAGAAACTCGATGGAAGGAGTGATGGGTAAAGAGAGGATTCCGGGACGAGAAAATCCATAATGCATTCGCATAAAAATTTGCCAAAAACATGTGATAATCATATTTGGTCTTTATTTTATAGTAAAAGTTCTAAAAATTGTGTTGTGCATACGCAAAAAAACATTTGACCCATCCCCGTCATCGTTGTAGGGTGAAATACAGATCAGATGGTGAATGGACTGGTTCGCCAGAAAGGAGACTGAAGAGATGACGACGGCTACGCACGAAGGCACAAGTGGAGCGAAGACGAGTACGGGCCCTGGTCCGGACGCGGTGTTTGATGATGCGGTGAAGGCATTCGAATCGGCATTCCAGGCCGGCTTGAAAATCCATGAAGAGGGAACCCGTTGGATGCAGGGCTGGTGCGAGCAGCGGCTCGGTCCCGAGGAGATGCAGAAGAAAACCCGGGCCGTCGCAGGCGACATGCTGGAGTCCGTTCGCAAGAACATGGAGGATGCCTCCCAGGTGCTCAGCGACAATGCGAAGGAGAGCATGGAGATGCTTCAGAAGGCTCTGGACGCCGCGCGCAGCGAATCGCTGCCCGACGCGCAGGCCCAAGTCAGCCAGATGTGGGAATCATCGCTGACAACGCTGCGAAAGAACGCGCAGGCAATGATGCAGGCGAATACCCGCACTCTCGAAACCTGGAAAAAGGTGATGGGTGATGCGCCGGAGAAATAGGCACACGACAATGGGAACTGCGAAAGCAGTTTGATCTACTCGTTCCCCGGTTGGGGCTGCATACGGGGACAGGGGAACGGGGCTCGGTGCAGTGGTTGACATGAGTGAGAATGTATATCTTGCCGGCAGTGTCAGGACGGCGATCGGGAGTTTCATGGGCGATCTTTCCGGGGTTTCTGCGCCCCGGCTGGGCAGTGCTGCAATGCAAGAGGCGCTGGCGAGGGCCGGCCTGGCCCCCGACCAGGTTGACGAAGTCATCTTCGGCAACGTTTTAGGCGCGGGGCTGGGCCAGAATGTCGCCCGACAGGTGTCGATCGGGGCCGGGCTTCCACCGTGCGTGGGCGCCACTACCGTTAACAAGGTGTGCGGATCCGGTCTGAAAGCCGTCATGTACGCGTCGCAGGCGATTCAGTGCGGAGACGCCTCGGTAATCGTTGCGGGTGGTGCCGAGAACATGTCGGCAGCTCCGTATCTGCTACCGAAAGGGCGCGAAGGATACCGCATGGGAGACGGAAAGGTGGTCGACTCCATGGTTCACGACGGTCTCTGGGATGTATACAGCGATACCCATATGGGCGGCTGCGGGGATCAATGCGCGGAGCGATACGGGTTCTCCCGGAGTGACCAGGACGACTTTGCCGTCGAGAGCTATCGGCGTGCCCTGCGTGCCGGGGACGATGGGGTGTGGGCCGGGGAAATCGTGCCCGTTGACGTCAAGAGACGCAAAGACACCCTGGTCATTGGAACCGACGAGGAGCCGGCACGATTCAACGAGAAGAAATTGAGGGCTCTCCGCCCGGCGTTCAGCCGGGACGGCACGGTCACCGCCGGCAATGCTTCCAGCATCAACGACGGCGCGGCGGCCGTGGTGGTGATTTCGGCTGAAAAGTCGAAGACTCTCGGGGTGACGCCACGGGCCCGGATTCTCGGCTTTACCACCCACTCCCAGGAGCCGGAGTGGTTTACGCTGGCTCCCATCGGCGCGCTGCGCTCCCTGCTAGATAAACTGGGAATGGGTGCGGGAGACGTTGATTTGTTTGAGATCAACGAGGCTTTTTCAGCAGTCACGATGGCGGCAATGAAGGAACTGGATATTCCGCACGAGAAAGTAAACGTCCATGGTGGGGCGGTTGCGCTCGGGCACCCCATCGGGGCATCCGGCGCGCGCACCCTGGTGACGCTGCTCCATGCCATGGATTTGCGTGACTCGAAAACAGGCATCGTCACGTTGTGCATCGGCGGCGGGGAGGCGGTTGCCATGGCGGTAGAACGCTTGTGACCGGTGGAGAATACAATGACGAACGAAAAATTCGGCGAGACCTTTAAAGGCGCGGAGAAATTCGCCCGGGTATGGTACGACTTTGCCGCCTCGATGACGAACGCCGGAATGTCCGCTGCGGGAGAAGACCCGCCGGAAGCCGCAAAGCAGATGCGCAGCGCGTTTCTCAAGGCGATGAGCGACTATTGTGACGAGTACATGCGGTCGCCGGAGTTTCTCGAGGGCATGCGGGAAGCCATGGATCGTTCCATCGAACTGCGCCGGGAACTGAACGCGTTCATGGGCCGCCTGCACCATGAGTTTCAGGGGACGAGCCGGCAGGACGTCGACCACATCATGCAGGCCATTCGACATGTGGAGACGCGGATGCTCGACAGCATTGCCCGGATCGATTCGCGATTTGATGAACTGGAAGCCAGGATCAAGGGCGACGAGCCATCTCCCGCGGCGAAACAAACACCGAAGAAACCACGGGGGGCCCAAGGGCGCAAGCCTTCGGCGAAGAAACCGGGATCCGCGCGCGCCACCCGAAAAAAGGCGGTCCGCAAGAAAACACCGAGGACGCGATGAATCAGAGTATACCATCGACCGACCCGTGGTTGGGCGCCCAACAAGCATTGTTTGACCAGTGGAGTGACAACGCGCGACGCCTGTCGCGTCTGCCGGGGCTCTGGCAACGCGCGCAGCGCGTCAAGAAGGGCGCAACCCCGTCGGAAGTGGTCTATGAAGAGGACCGGATGAAGGTGCTTCATTACCCGGGCGATTCCCCGCCGGCTTATCCCACCCCCCTGGTTTTCGTTTTCGCGCTTGTCAACCGGCCGTACATTCTTGACCTCGTTCCCGGCAAGAGTGTCGTCGAGCATTTCGTGCGTGCGGGCTTTGACACGTATCTGATTGATTGGGGAGTCCCCACGTACGCGGACCGACACCTGACGCTTGATGATTATGTCAACGGTTACATCCTGAATGTTACGGAGTTTCTCCAGGCTCGATCGGGGGCGGAAAGTGTCAGCCTGCTCGGATACTGCATGGGCGGAGCCTTTAGCGCAATGTTCACGGCACTCCATCCCCGTTGTGTCAGGAATTTGATTTTGCTCGCCGCCGGCATTGATTTCAGCACCCGCGAGGGCCTGCTGAACATGTGGGGAGACCCGGCCTGTTTTGATGTCGATGCCTTCGTCGATGCATACGGAAACTGCCCCGCGGAGTTCCTGCAGGCGGGATTTCAAATGCTGAGCCCCATCCAGAACCTTGTCGAAAAGCCCATCAACCTGTTCGAGAGGCTCGACGACGACAAATTCGTGGACGAGTTTCTTACGATGGAAACGTGGCTCAACGACAATATTCCGGTCCCCGGCGAGGTCTACCGGGAGTTCATCAAGTATATGTATCAACAGAATTTGCTGGTCCAGAACCGCCTTCGGGTAGGACGAAGCACCGTGAACCTGAAAAACATCGCCTGTCCGATTCTCAATCTAATGGCCACGCGAGACCATCTTGTCCCCTGTTCTCAAAGCGAACCCTTCAATGATCTCGTCGGGTCGGACGATCGGAAGAGCATAAAGTTTCAGGCGGGTCACATCGGACTTGCGGCGGGTTCCCGCGCGCAGCGGGAACTATGGCCGGAAGTCTGTGCCTGGCTGAGTGAAAGATCCTGATTGAGCGGGCAAGTTGCGGATCACTTTTCGACTTCGCTCATGAAACGCCGTCTTCTTTCCACAATTCTCGAACGGTCTTGATATCTTCCTCAATGGCCGCTTCATCGTCACCGGGGGTTTCGATCATCAACCAGTCGTCATATTCGACCCTCTTGAGCGCGGCGATGCTCCCACCGAAATCAACATCTCCGTCTCCGAGATGAAGACCGCTCAATTGCAGTGAGTGGGAGTCCTTGATGTGAACGGCAAAAATGTCCTTGTTGAGCGCTTCGATTTCCTCCACGGGATCGTATCCGTTTGCCACCGCGTTTCCCGTGTCGAAATAGACTCCGACCTGGTCCGAGTTGATGGTTTCCACGACTTCCTTGAGTTCGTCCGCGGCCAGGGGGGACTCCAATGCAATCAGAACATCCCGCTCTGCGGCATACGGAAGTATTTCCTCGACGACCCTGATCATGTTGGTTTTCTTGAATTCCGTGTCAGGATTCGATTTCACGTAGCTGCATAGAAGCATCAGGTTCGCACCGAGTGCCTGGCTGAAGTCCAGGGTCCTTTCCACAAGCTCAATCGCCCCCGCCTTTCCGGAAGCATCGATCAGGCTTGAATCGTTGTTGAATGCGCCGAGGCAAACCGAAGGAATTCGAATGCCGAGTTCGACACCCCGATCCCGTATGGCATGGAGTTCCTCCGTCGAACGATTGAAAAGGGCATCCTCGGGAGCGCCGATGAAAGGCTCAATGCCCTCGATTCCCAATCGAGCCGCGTTTTCGATGAACTTTTCCCCCTTTGGGCAGGCCGCGTATTGTGTAAGTCCGATGTGCATATCCGTTCTCGTTGTTCTAGATGGTCATTTTCGCTTTTGATGTTCGCCAGTTCTTCTTGGTTTTCCCCATCACAAAATCGCTGATCTCCAGTGCTTCATCGATATCGCTTTTCTTGTGAGAATAGTTAACGAAGGCAACGTGCCAAGGGCAGAAGTACAGGCCATATCGAAGGCATTGTCCAAAGAAATACTGGTGCGCGGGATGATCACAGCGATTGAACTCGTTGACGTGCCACGTAAACCTGGGCATGGACGGCGTTGGATCCGGGATGGCTCTCGGCTCCTCCATTCCGTGCTCTTCACAAATCCTGTTGAGCCCGTCGATGAGTTGTTGTCCACGCTGCCAGAGATGCTCCACCACCGGTTTTGCCTGCAGTGTCTTCAACGTCGCGTTGGTAGCCGCAAGGGAGGATGCCTCCACGAAGAAAGTACCCGACGTCGGCGTCTCGTCCCATCGTTCCATATGCTCCTTTTTCCCGACCACCGCGGCAATCGGATATCCGTTCCCCAGGCCTTTGGATAGTGTCGTCAGATCAGGCGTCACCTCGAGGACCTCCTGGGCGCCGCCCAATGCCGTCCGAAACCCTGTTTTGACTTCGTCGAAAATGACCAGTGCCCCATGCCGATGCGCGACGTCTACAATATTCTGATAGTTCTCCGTGGTGAAGGGTCTCGTGTCCGCGGGGCATAAGATCACCGCGGCAAACTTTTTCCGCGTTTTCTTGAAGAGTCTCTCGAGGTCTTCCGCGGTGCCGTCGAAAGCGGGGACGATTTCCCAGGCCTCTTTCTGGGTGCCGCCTTTTTCCCCGTGCCTCCATAAATCCGCCCACCCGTGATACCCGCTGCGCGCGATCCACATTCGACCGGTGATCTGGCGCGCAAGCCGGGTTGCCGCAACCGTGGCCTCGGTTCCGGTCTTCAAGAATCGCACTCGTTCCGCCGACGGCACGGACTCCACCAGCCTCCGGGCCACTTCGATCTGGATCGGGTGATTGGTGGATGATTGGAAAGAAGTGCGCAGGATCCGAACCACGGCGTCGTCCACCGGCTTGTAGGCATATCCAAGGATCACCGGACCAATACTGCAGAGCAAATCTACATACTCGTTGCCGTCTACGTCCCACATCCGACAACCCTTGGCCCGGTCGAAATAGGTCGGAAAGTCCTTGTAGATCGGCTGCCGGGTCCCTTGTGCCCCATTCGCGAACCATTTGTGAGCCTCTCGAAGCAGTGCCCGTGACTTCGTAAATGTGTAGGGTTTGGACGATCTCTTCACTGTTACACCAATGTCCTTCCGTATCCTAGGGTCTGACGAAATCCTCATTTCGGATTTATCGTAGAAAGTAGCAAGGATAAATCGAGCCCGATGACAGAAAATCGAGATTGCCGGACAATTTCCTCTCCCCGGCCGTAGCCCGGGTATAGGACCCGTGCAGCGGAGCCCGGATCGTGGCACGGCGGCTCCGCCCCGTGTCGGCACAATGAAAGAGGAAGGTTAAGGCGCGATTGGAGCAAGCTCCTTTTCTGCGCTTCCTTACCTCGTATCTTGATCCGACACGGGGCGGAGCCGCCGTGCCACGTTCCGGGGCTCTGTGCTCGAGTCTTCGCAACACGGGTCACATACCCGTGCCGCTGCGCTCCTGGAAGTCCTCAACGTGGGCGTAGGCCTGGATCGTCCGCAAACGCAAGTCAACGACCGGACCGCCGACGGTGAAATGATACAGGCTTTGCCATGACGTATCCCGTATTCCCAGTATTTCGTGGATGGCGTCGTCGAAATAGCAGCCGATGCCGGTCGAACGAATGCCGGCCGCCTCCGCCTCCAGGTATAGTACCTGCCCGATCAATCCCGATTCCCAGTGAAGGTTTTTGTAGAACCAGGGCCCGTGATGCTCCAGTGCCCCTCGAAATGATGCAATCATCGCCACCGCAAAAACACCGTCCGACGCAATGTCCTGATGACAGGAGACTTTCTTTGCCTCCTCCCGAAAATCTCCTTCAGCGAGAAGATAGAGGGGAAGGTTTTCCGGACACGTATCCGGGCGCTCCCATGCGAACTCCGGTCGCCAGTCAGCCGCCATTCGGTCGCGCACACTTTCGTCACGCAGGAGCACATAACGACCCGGCGCGATTCCCTCAACGCGATGTACGTGCAAGGCAAGATGGACTTCGGCCTTCCACCAGAGAGTTGAAAAAGGAGGGCGGCAGGGCATCACCGCGTGTAGATACCGATAAAACTCATCCCCCGGTATCGTGGTCTTGCCGTCCATCTCGTAGGCACTTCGCCTTTTGCGGATGATCTTTCGCGCCGGGACATCCCCGCGACCGACAAGACGAGGGGACGAGCCCGGCTTGTTGGAATTCGGTCCCGGCGCGTTTCGGACCGTGGCCGCTCCCGCCTCATCTATGACCGGCCAGGGATGGTGGCCGGCGCTCAGGCGATTGGGCTCGGCGGCCCGTTGCGCCCGTTCCGCCGGCCATCCCGGATCGGTGGGTTGACGATCGTGCGGCGTCAACTGAAGGAGAACTTCGGGATGTTCCGCTTCGGGTCCCCGTTGATCCGATATTGCCAGGATCTCCGCGAGTTCGGAATCCGTGACATCGAGCAGAATCCGGGTCTTCCAACCCAGTAAACTTGCGGCGATGGCCACTGCGCCGAGGGCGTGACCCAGGTCGTGCTGGCAATACCGGAACGCTCTCTCGCCGTATTTCCAGGACTCGCGCCAGTAGATTGTTGACAGACCGACGAAGATGGAATTCGACTGCCAGGAGTTGTCCCACTCCGCGCGGACCTCAAGCGCGTGATGGTACGGTGTGTAGTGATATAATCCGGATTCAGAAGTCAGCCCATCAATCGGAGGAGCAATCAGGTACCCTTCTGTCGGATGCAGGTTCCCGCTGGACGGGTTGCACCGTAGCGCCCAGCGGCGATCGATATGTTCTTTCCAGGCCGAGAGCGCGAGGCTGTCGTAAAAGAGTTGTGACACGGATGAACGGTCAAATGGCCGGGGGGGCAGGTTTGTCGGATCATAGATGGCGTCGAACGACGGCGAATCGCCGGCCTCCACGAAATCAAGCGCAATGCTCTCCGAACCCCCATAGGTGCGAAACGGATCCGGCTGATTGTCCCAGTCGAAATAGCCGAGGTGCTCGGCAAACCGTTCGAGATGGTGTTTTGTGCGACGGTGGTACTCAAAAATGGTTTGTAACGAATCAGTCACGGGGCTCATCGTCGCGCTCCGGCAGGAAGGGGCATCTCGGGCCCGGTTACGGATCGGAGATGTCGTTCACGAACTCCATGATGACCAGGCGTTGGCGGGAGATTTCGTCGCCTACCTGGTCCAGGAACTCGGAGCGATCTTCGCTTCGGAGGTATGGGATGCCGAAGGCGTCCGCGATTTTCCGGTAGTCCGGACTGCTGATCGCGGTCCCGAACGAACTGTCGTAATTGTTTCGATTCATGCCGGCCCGAATCGCGCCGTAACAATTGTTGTTGCTGACCACGATCGGCACGTTGGTATTCTCCTGCACGGCGACCGCGAGTTCGGGTAGCGTAAATTGCATGCCTCCGTCGCCAAGAACGCAGAGAATCTTCCGGTCCGGACAGGCTATCCGCGCGCCCAGCGCCTCCGGAAGCGCCCCGCCCAGGCCCCCGTAGCCCAATGGATAGTGGAAAGTCCGCGGCGCATAGCCGGGAGCATACCGAAACCACCAGTACCCGATGTTGCACCGGTCCGCGAACAGCATCGTGTCCCGCGGGAGGGTCTCCCGGAAGGATTCGATGAAAGACAGATCCCCGGGATTGGCGCGGCGGCGTGTCTCTACGCGATCGGAGAGTTTTTGTTTCGCATCGCCGGCCCAATCGCCGGGTGCGGGATCGCTGTCGCCGAGAATTTCGAGAAGGGTCTCGCATGCCCGTCGAGCATCCGCATGCACAGTATGAGTAGCGGGATAACTGCGGCCGAACTCCTCCGGGTCGATATCGATGTGAATCAGCTTATCGCCCAGGGGCATTTTGAAATCGGCCGTGTCCTCCTGCCGCAGCATGGTTCCGACTGCCACCACAACGTCCGCGCCGGCGTAGATTTCGTCGAGTTCGGTCGGGACAATGCCGTCCGGGAAAATGACGTTGGGATGATCGCCTGCGACCACGCCCCGTCCCAGAACGGTGGTGCTTACCACCGCGCCGAGTTTCTCCGCCAATGCCTGGATCGCCTCTCCGGCGCCGGAAACCACGGATCCGGTGCCGGCGATGATCAACGGCCTCTTCGCATTGCGCAGCATCCCGGCGGCCGTCTCAATATCCGCTGCGGTCGGTTCCCGGGGCGACGCATCGATGCCGTCGGGAATGGAGACCTCGCCCGTCGAGGCCAGGATGTCGGTGGGAATCTGTACGTAGGCTCCGCCGGGCCGCTTCACGCGCAGGGACTGGACGATTTCGGCAATAGTGCCGGGGATTTCAGCCACGGTCCCGCAGTGTGCGGCATATCGGCTGACCGCTCGCGCCAGGTCCAGGGAATCGTTCAAGTCGTGCAGACCGCCCCGATTCCTGCCGACGAGATCCGCGCGGGGGGTGGAGGCGATGACCAGCATCGGCACCGTATCGGTCGTCGCTTGTCCCAGAGAACAGGTAAGGTTGGCCACGGCGGGGCCACTGGTAATGCTGACTGCGGCAATCCTGCCCGAGGCTCGGGCAAACCCGTCCGCCATGTACCCGAGACCCTGTTCGTGGCGTCCAAGGACGTGTCGGATTCGATCGCAGCGCGACAGTGCGTCGTACACAGGCAGGCTGTGCCCACCCGGAATTCCGAATACCGTATCGATTCCGCAGGCGAGTAGCGTTTCGACCACGGCGTCCCCACCGGTACAAGTTTTTGCAGTCACGCGGGCCAATATCGGTGCGCCTGCGGGTCGGAATCAAGAACAGAATAAGAAATTCGTGGCCTTGATGGCGGACGGTGTGGCACAGTCCGACTCCTTTACTATGAACAGATTGACTTCTGACATGCAGGTTTCCACACGCGAACCTCAGATCATTTCCGGGAGATAGAGATGTCCGATAAATTACGGATTGGAATTGTCGGCGCATCCGGCTGGATGGCCGGCGCGTTGTCGGTGGGCGTTGAGTACGATGAGGGGGGCTTTGATCCCGAATCCGGATCCGGGACCCGGAATCCTGACGCGGAAGTCGCGGCACTCTGCGATCTGAACCGCGAGGCCATGGAGGAAAGAAAGAAGCAGCTGGGACTCGACGCGGCCCGTCAGTACACCTCGTACGACGAGTTGCTTGCCGACCCGGATATCCATGCCGTTGTCATCGCGGTCCCGAACAATCTGCACGCGCAGTTTGCCGTCAAAGCGCTGGAAGCGGGAAAGCATCTGTTCCTGGAAAAGCCTTTCGCCACAACCGTGGACGATTCACGGAAGCTCTCGGATGCATTGCGGAGTTCGGATCGGACGACAAAGGTCGATTACATCCTGGTTCACTACGACGAGCAGGAGAACTTGAGGGCGCTGATTCGTGATGGCGGACTGGGCGAAGTCGCTTCAACTTTATTTACCTATCGCCACCCGATCCAGGTGTCTGAATCCGCGGAACAGGTCTGGAAATTGAAGAAAGAGAAAAGCGGCGGTGCCATACCGATGGGAATCTGCCACGCGATCTCGCTCACGGTGTTTCAGGTGGATGCCGAGCCGAAGACGGTCCTATGCAAGAGTTCGCCGCCTCGATTGCGTTCATTCGACTATCATACGCAGCAGGATATGCTCATCGAATTTGAAAACGGCGTCGTCAGCATCGTCCAGGGGAACATTGATTTTGCCGAGGCATATGACGCGCGGCACACGATCATCGGAACGGAAGGGCAGTTCGATTACAATCCGTATAACCCCGTGGAAAGCCGCGTGATGTGGTCCTCTAAATCCCGTAATCGTGCCTATGGGCCAGACGCGACGTTCGCAACCCATCATCTTGACAGCGGCGACGTCTGGAAGCACCAGTGCAGCCGCACCATCAAAGAGTTCATTGATCACGCGCGCAAGGGCCGCAAAGACCCTCTCCTCGGACTGGAATCGCCGCTGGTGCGACGGACCGAGGCCGTTATCTGGGCCTCGGAAGCGTCGGCGAATCGAGGCGGCGAGCCGGTCAGCACCGCCGAGTTTCTTTAAACAATCTCAAAAATTGCTTCGATTTCGACTGCGACTCCTGTCGGAAGCTGCACAAAGCCGACGGCACTGCGCGCATGCCAGCCCGCGTCTTCTTTTCCGAAGATCTCGTGCAGCAGATCCGAGGCGCCGTTGATCACGAGGTGTTGATCCGTGAAGTCGAGAGTGGAATTCACCATGCCCAGCAACTTGGTCACCCGCAGGCCATCGAGCGAACCCATTTCCTGGTGGATCGTTTGCAGAATCCAGATCGCGGCCTCCTTCGCTGCTTCGTAACCTTGTTCGACCGTTACATCGTCACCCAGCTTACCTTTGATATTTGAGACGTGCCCTGAGGTAAAAATCAAGTTTCCCGCCCTCGATGCCATTTTGAGGTAAGCAGGTTCGGCATTGTCCGGAAATTCGATGCCCATTTCTTTCGCTTTAGCTTCCGCGCCCATGAACGTTCTCCTTTTTGGGTTTAAGTTTTCGCACACATCAAAGTAGCCACCACACGACCCGCGATGCGAGCCGGAAATTGTAGAAACACCCGATCCGCAAAGTAGCCGTCCACCTCCGGGGGACGTGAGCCCGAATTGACGAAGAACAGAAAAAGAGAGGAGCGAAGCTCTCCCCCTTTCGCCTCGACTCGCCTTTCCGGGCTCCCCGTCCCCCGGAGGTGGACGGCTACTTTACGGAAACTGCATCCAGATGTGAAAGCGGACTTCCTGGCTGAATACCCGCAGCTCTTCGTTCACCACGAACTCACACTGCCGTATCTTTTCCCGCACCATGTCCGCGGTGTAGGGGTTTCCATAACAGTGATTGAACGCAATCCTTGGATCCTGCTCCAGGATCGGAAGGCTTCGCCGTGCATTTTCGATTTCAGACGCCGCGATCGACTGAAGCGCAGCGATCTCTTTTTCGAACAATTCAATGTCAGAATGCTCACGCCAGAGCTTGTCTCGGGTCCGGTAGAATTTCGCGACGTTTTCCACCGTTGCAAGGTGGATTCCCACAATTTCACAGATTCCGAGCTCTTTCCGCGCTTCCTCCGTGGGTGAAGCGCCGAGCATGTCCCGCAGGATGGTAAGCCCTTCCTCCCAACCCGCCCGGCAACGCCCGATGAGTTCAAGGAACCGCTCTTCGCCGTAGGGAAACACGAACATGAGTTGATCCACATAATGAGGCGGCGCTGTTTCGGCGATATCTTTTTCGTCGCCCACCTGACCGCCTTCTATCGCGTCTCCCCGAATCTTTCTGAAACCCGGCCCCAGGCCGTAGGAGTTTTGGGAATCGAAGATCAACGGATGGGCGGGCCCCATGTAGAGCGGGCCGCGGAAATAGCTCGTGCGCTCACCGCACAACATGGAGGAGTAGGGGAAGTGGTCCCAGGCGTCGCTCAGGTGTTCCCACCCGCGTACGACTTTGTCTGCTTCGTCTGCCTGGATATCAAAATCGCGCATGGCGATTCTGCGTAAAAGACTTTCCGTGTCCTCCCCGGGATTCCAGGTGGCGTGGTACTGCAACTCTTCGGGCAGGCATCCGTTCATGCCGTAGAAACGCCACTGTCCGATAAACCCCTTCACGGGGGCGTTCCGCATGGCCTGAGACCGGCGATGCCACCTATGATGCACCGGAATGTAGGGAACAAAGTTGGCGTGTGGCATCACGCTGGTTTCGACTTTTGTGTACATCGGCTTCTCGAGCGACGCCAACCGGGATCGTTGACGCTCGAAATGGTCGCTCGGGCCAATCGTCTTGATATTGTAGTCAAAAAGGTGCACCCCGTCTCCATTCACCTTGTCGGGTGACCCGGTATCGAAATTAGAGATCACGGAAACGTCATCGCCGAGATATCCCAGCCACGATTGCTGGGTCGTGTCCTGGCCGGACCAGGTAAATGCGCTGTACGGCCAGGCAAAATAGATCTTGTGTTTGCCGGTTTTCTTTAAGGCTCCAGCGCATCGATTCACGAGGGTGGCTACACCGGACGAGGGGTCGATGTCTCTACAAACCGGGCAACTGGAATTTCCGGTGTACGGTGTTACCGGCCGAGTGAAGCAGTGAAGAAATCCCTCTCCTCCGATGAGGGACACAATGCCGGCAAGCTTCGGGGAAGCGGTAAAAATATTGACAATGCATTCTTCGAAAAACGCAAGCGACTTCTCCTGGCCGCTGCAGAGGCAGTGCTGCGATTCGGTCGCGTCCAGGATTGCGTCACAGGATGCGCCTCGAACTTCCTCGAGATTTGCGAACACCGGATGCGACTTGGGGAGAGGAGAGGTGACAATGCAGAGATAAATGTCGATGCCATACTGCGCCGCGCGGTCGGACAACCGGGTGAGCGCTTCCATTTGTTCGTCGAATCCGGGCGAAGTCAGCTCGGGAAGCAGGGTGCTTTTGCAGAAGTCCCACAAGTGCGTGAAAAGATGGAGGCCGTTTACGCCGAAATGAGACATCAGCCCGAGATACTCGTCGCTGAATTGCCGCGGGTCGGTCACATTTTGTCGGGCGCTGATGAAAATGCTGTTTGAGATCCTGGGCATGAAAGCGGGAACCCGTTCAATTCTTCCGATTTCCACCACCGGCGCACCGCGATCCGCCATCATCCGCTCGAGATAATGAGTCCCGTGGAGGAGTCCGCGTTCGTGTTGCGCTTCAATCACGATCTCACCATCGGCCGCGGTGATGGCAAATGCCTCGATGTCGGGATCGGCCCGATCGAAATCACTCCGGGAGCTGTGGGCGATCAGGCGAATGCGGGGAGCCCCATTTCCTTCCGGGCGTAGATCAACTTTCATGCAGGTTTTGCAGAAGGTTCTGAAATCTGAAAGCATTCTCCGGATCAGGGGCGTTTCTTCGCCCTCGAACCAGATCCCCCATTCAGAAGTCAGTTCCGTTTCGTTTTCGCGAGGCGGATCGGCAGCTCGTGTCCTGTATCGGAAGTGCTCGTGGTCGACGAAGTCTCGAATGTAGTCTGTTCGGTCTTGAATCGTCATGGGTGCGAACTCACTGGATGGGGTGAAATCAGGCGTTTAGAAAAGAGTGGTTACCCGCAGCGGCTACAGCGGGTTTTATTGAAGATCAAATCCCAGTCGGCCTCGTCGGAGCCTGAGTACTCAAGAAGGCACCGAAGAGCCTTGGAAGTGTCGGGCAACCCGTGACGGTCCCGGATTGTTTTCAAGAGCTCGTAGGAATCAGGATGAATTTCAAAGGTAACTTTGATCTTTTGCCCGGCCATCGTCGCTCGCCCTGTTACTCTGCAATCGGTGCGTCCGGATCGACCGTCGGTTTGTCATCGGTGCCGATCGCCGCGTGTTGTTTTCCCACGACCTCGAGTTGTTCTTCCTCCCACTCTTCTTCCTGCTGCAGGGCATAGAGGGACGTATAGCCCGCGGACCAATCGGGAGGAAGCAGGCAGGGGCGCGGATCGTGGACTGCCCACCGGGCGGCTTTTCCCCGCACGATGGTGCCGTCGTAGCGGGAGTTCAGTGGATTGTAGGTGTAGGGAAACGCATCGGCGCTGGAGTACACATTGAGAAGAAGGGGACGTCCGAGGTCTGATTTGTTCTGGGCGGAACCATGCACGACCCGGCAATGATGTATCGTCACGGATCCTGCGGGCCCGCACAGGTAGTTCGCCTTCGCGGGATCGGCTTTCGCCAGGTCCTCGTCATTCAGGCAGCCGACCCATTGTCCCTTGGAATTGTACTGATCATACAGGGGGCCTTCGTGGGTTCCGGGGATCGCCCCGAGCGGTCCCTGGTCCGGCCCGCAGTCGTAGAGAAGCGTTCCCATGGTCAGCGGCGAATAATTGGTGTGCGGCCAATAGGTGATGTCCTGGTGCCACTTTACTTCTTCGCCGCCTTCCGCCCACTTGAAGTTTAGCTTCGAGTGATGGAATTTTACGTCCGGGCCCACCAGATCCGCGGCGATGTCCGCGAGAATCGACTGCGATGCATATTCCCAATACACGGGATCGTGTTCAACGGGACTGGACAGCCGGCGAAGCCGGGGGTTCTCCGATGTGTGGCCCGGTTCGAGATCGAAGATGGCATCGGATTTGTCGAGCAAGCGGCTTTCGTCAACCTTTGCATTGGTGACCTCGATGAGGCGGTCAATCCAATCCTGTGGAATCACCTTCTCCGCGAGGATATAACCGTTTTTGAAATAGGATTCACGCTGCTCCTGGGTGAGAATACGGGGTGCGGTGCGTAGGATGTCTTCGGGCGTCATGACGATGCTCCTCTATGAATTCTTGTGACGGCGAATTCGTACCACCGAAGCAAAAGAGACGCGAGAAGATTCGTACCTTTCCATATTCCGACTCGTCGACCCGGGAGCGTCCCGTGATGGCGGATTGATTTTAATCAATCACCCCCTATGATGCCCGAATGCAGTACTTCAGGTTTCCAGGCACGAACCTCGAGGTTTCCCGGATTTGCCTCGGCACCGCTTTCCGGTCCGGACACGACGAATCCGACTGCGAAGCGGTGATCCGCTCCGCCGCGGATGCCGGCTGCAATTTTCTCGATACCGCCAACATTTACCTGGATGGCATGTCCGAGCAGATTGTGGGAAAGGTCATCAAGGGACGCCGGGACGAGTTCGTGGTCGCCAGCAAGGTCGGGTCCCCGATGTCCTCGGATTGCAACCCGGGGGGGCTGTCGAGAACCGCCATTTTGCGCTGCGTGGAACGAAGTCTGAAACGGCTGAAAACAGATTACCTCGATCTATATCATTGTCACTTTCCGGACGAGGAGACTCCGATTGATGAGACAATGGATGTTCTGGACGAATTGGTCCGGCAGGGAAAGATCAGACACGCGGGCCTCAGCTCATACGAAACGTGGCGAATGAAGGAAGTGCTGCGCATATGCGAAGCCAAAGGGTTCGAGAAACCGGTCTGCAACCAGGTGGTGCACAACCTGATTGATCGAAGCATTGAAGACCACCTCCTGACCGCATGCCACGCGAACCAGGTAGCCGTGACTGTCTTCTCGCCCACCGCGATCGGTCTTTTGTCCGGCCGTCATCTTTACGGGGAGCCGCCTCCGAAGGAATCGAGTTGGTATACCGGGCCCTATAATTACCGCGCGGTGATGACGCCTCTCGTCGGTGATGTCATCCGGACTCTTCTGGACATTTCCGGCGAGACCGGGCACACACCGGCCCAGATCGCTGCCGCCTGGTGCCTTCACCGGGGTGTCGATGTCGTCATCCTGGGGGCAGACACATCGGAGCACGCCACGAGTAACATGAAGGCCGGCGTTATTGACTTGAGCGAAGATGTCCGCGCCCGGCTGGACGACGTTTCGGATGGGCTGCGCACGAGCATTCGGGGGGACTGCCCCGGTGGTTACGAAAGCGGTCTCTAACGGATGCCTAATCCTCTCATCGGCATTACCACGTACGCGGAAAACAGAAGCGGTTCCTATACACTCCCCGCTGAGTACGTGAAATCGGTCCGCAGAGCTGGAGGGGCCGGGATTCTCCTGCCGCCCGGGGAGACGAATCTTGTTGATGTCCTGCGCAGAATCGATGGGTTGGTTCTGGCCGGTGGCGGAGACATTGATCCGGTCCGGTACGGCGGCCCGGTCCACGAAACAAACTACATGGTTGATGAGCGAAGAGACGAGATGGAATTGACACTGGCGAAGTTTGCGATGGAAATCGACATGCCGACTCTGGCGATTTGCCGGGGATGCCAGATCGTCAATATCGCACTGGGTGCAACCCTGTTGCCCCATATTCCCGATGTCTATGGAGAGAAGGTCAAGCATCGGTTGCCGCCGCGCGAACCGGTCGCCCATGCGGTGCAGGTGAACGAGAATTCCCGACTTGCCAGGGTGATGGGTTCTGCTCGCGTGTCACCCATGTCCTGGCATCACCAGGCCGTAGATCAAACCGGGACGGGGGTTGATATTATTGCCCGGGCCCCCGATAACGTGCCGGAAGCTTTTGAAATAGCAGGAAAAGAGAATCTGATCGCGGTCCAGTGGCATCCCGAACTGACTGCTGAAACCGATCCTACTCAACAGAGGCTGTTCGATTGGTTGGTTGGGCAGTCAGCCGGCAACTCCCGATCCCCGGATACGGACAAACGAAATGGATTGGAATTGATAGATGAGATTGAAAAATAAAGTCGCATTGATCACCGGCGCGGGAAGCGGCATCGGGAAAGAGTCCGCGCTCCTCTTTGCCTCCGAAGGAGCATCCGTTCTCGTGGCCGATGTTCTCGAAGAACCGGGGCTCGGTGTGGTGGAGGAAATCCGGAACGCCGGCGGATCCGCGTCATTTTTCCAGGCGGACGTGTCGCTTTCGGATCGGTGCAGGACAATGGTGGGGGAAGCCGAGCGTTTGTTCGGAGCACTCCACATTCTGTTCAACAACGCGGGCATTATGATGGGCGATGACGGGAATGCGGAGCAGACGGATGATGAAGTCTGGGACAAAACGATGAACGTGAACCTAAAGGGAGTGTTCTACGGCTGTAAATATGGGATTCCCGCGTTACGCCGCGCCGGAGGCGGATCCGTGATCAACACTGCGTCATTCGTAGCAAAAATGGGCGCAGCAACCCCGCAGATTGCCTACACGGCTTCCAAGGGCGGTGTGCTGGCTATGACCCGCGAACTGGCGGTCATCCACGCCAGGGAAAACATTCGTGTCAACGCACTTTGTCCCGGACCCCTGCGCACCGAACTTCTCATGAACTATCTGGACACGGAAGAAAAGAAGCAGCGCAGACTCGTGCACGTGCCCATGGGGCGATTTGGCGAAGCTCACGAAATGGCAAAGGCAGCGCTTTTCCTCGCATCGGACGATTCCAGTTACCTGACCGGATCCGATTTTCTGGTCGACGGCGGGATCACCGCGGCATATGTGACGCCGGAATAGTATGATTTGCCTATTGTCCATGGCCCACGGTGAAGGATTCGGGGCGGAAACGAATCTTGTCGACCTGCTCGAAGCCTGGCCCACGGGTCTGGGCAAAGCGTGCGTGGTCGCGCCGGATCCGTCCCGCGCATTGAGAGAGGCGGCGCGATTCGGGCATCACGCGATACCGTTGCCCGCGGACCGGGACCAGATCCTGCTGAATTTGAAGGCGGTTCATCGGATTCGTGACCAGCTTCGCGATGTGAAACTCGTCCACGCATGGAACAGCAGGGCCTTCGATCCCGCGGTCTGGTTATCTCGAGCACTGCAAGTCCCATCCTGCGGAACCTTTCTGGATCATCCTAAAGCCGGCTTCAATGGGAAGTTTCGTCAGTTCCTGATGAGATTCTCAGCAGACCGAATGAACGCGGCAGTCGTTGTCAGCCGCGCGATGGAAGAGGAATTCAAGGCCGCAGGCTATCGAACGCGTCTATGTGCAATTCATTCGGGTCTGATGGACAAGAGCTTTCAGCGCCAGCCCTCCGGGCAGGTGAGAATAGGATTCCTGGGTATGTACGCACCCTGGAAAGGATTCGACGTCGTCGAAGGCTGGATTCGGGCCCTGGAGGGGAGTCGAGTATCCTGGCATCTATTCGGGCGCACGATTCCCGAGTGGGAGTCGTCTTCGCAACGCCTGCGCGCCGATTTTCCCGATACGGTGTTTCTTGAAGGATTCTGTGATCCCTCGGAGATTTTCCAACGGATCGATTTGCTGGTACATGCATCGACCGGATTCGATCCGCTGCCGAATGTTCTTGTGGAAGCGTTGCGGGCCGGCATTCCGGCACTGGCTTCGGATCGGGGCGGCGGACCGGAAATCATACTCGATGGAAAGACCGGGTATGTTGTCGATGTGATGGATCAGGATTCCGCGGTCGAGAAAATTCGATTTCTTGTGGAAAACCCCAGCGCATTGTCAGAAATGGGGGTCGAAGCAAGGTCCTGGTTCGAGGCCGAATATCACGTCGACCGCATGGCCGAAGGCTACGAAAATCTTTGGCGCGAACTTCTCCGCTCGTGACGGGAAAAATCGAACATTGCGGTTCGGCTGTCAGGAAATTTTGTTCAAAGCAGAGGGAGGCTGCTCGTCCCGGAGAACGGCCGCAATGTTTGCCGCGGCAAGTTTCCGTGAGTGGTTGCGGCTCTCACGTGTGCAGCCGCCGAGATGCGGGCTCAGAACTACGTTTTCAAGTTTTCGCAATGCGTCGGGGACATTCGGCTCGTTTTCGAATACGTCGATGCCCGCGCCGCCGAGGTGTCCGGATTCGAGGGCGGAGATCAATGCACTCTCGTGCACCACCGGTCCTCTTGAAACATTGATAAGAACCGCGCCCTGTTTCATTTGCTTGAATCGGGCTTCGTTGAAAAGGTGATGGGTATCAACGGTGAGTGGAACGTGGACGCTCACAATGTCTGCGGCCGGCAGCAATTCGTCAAGAGGCCGGAAACGTTCCTCGGCTTGGAACACCGGGTCATAGAATAGCACATTCATCCCGAAAGCCTCGGCTCGCCTGGCTACCCCCCGTCCGATCTTTCCAAACCCGACGATCCCAAGGGTCTTTCCGCTCAGCACCATTCCATCCATCGGCCCGACCAGGATCTCCGTCCATTTGCCTTCGCGAATTCTACGATCGAAGACCGGGACCGACCTGGCGTATGCGAGAAGCAGCGCGAAAGTCATGTCCGCGGTAGCGTCTGTAAACGAGTCCGGGGCGTTGGTCGCCCAAACCCCTCGCTGCGTCATCAGGTCCAGATCGAAATTATCGAATCCCACCGATCCGTTGGCGACGATCCGCAGATGAGGTGCCGCATCCAGAAGTTCCGCATCGATCCTCAACTCACCCTGGGCGAGAATTGCGGTGAGACCCGAGATGCGTTTCATCACTTCCTCTCGTGGCATCATCGATCCACCGGACAGCCACTGCTCCACGTCCGCGATTCCATCTAATGCCGACAAGTTTTCGGCGCGGGTTTCCAGTGTAATCAGCACGTTCGGTTTCATGAGGTCCCGCAGTCTCTGTGTATCCTCGGTGGTGTCAAGCTGAGAGTCCGTCATTCGACTTCGCCGCGGCCGCGAGATCGAAAAGATATAAGCCCAAAACGTTGGCCCGCCTAAAAATTACTTGACTCAAATGGCCCGGAGTGGGGCCCGGGCTGAATGCGTTTCGGGGTCAATTGGATGACGATTTCCCCTCAATTCCTGCATCGCTGTAACCTATTTGACTCCAGTCGCGTATAACCGGGTAAACACACCATGCCCGGGCCGGTTGACAGGCCCTCACCCAAAAGGAGAATCCGATGCGCACGATTGCCCTGACCACCTTCCTCGCCTCGCTGGTTTCGTCGACCGCCGTTGCAGCCACATTTCCCGTCGAGAACATATCTCCGGACTCAAAGTGGGTTGCCCACCTGGATTTCGAGGAACTCAAGAACACGACGCTCGGCGGGATTCTGTTCGAGAAGCTCAACAGCGAAAAGCTTGATGCGAAGTTCAACGCCCTCAGTGCGATCTTAAAGATCGACCCACGGACGGATCTGAACGCGGCCACAATCTACGGATCCGGAAGTAAGCCGGAGGACGCCGTGGCCCTGATTGACGCGCGGTTCGACAAAGACCACCTTGTCACTCTGGTCGCCGCGAACGATCACTACGCGCTCCAATCGCACGGCTCCTACGACGTTCACAGCTGGGTCGACGACAAGAAGGGCGTGGATATCAAATCCTACGGAAGCTTCCACTCTTCCGGATCCCTGGTTCTAAGCCAGGGATTGGGCAACGTTCGCGACGCCCTGGATATTCTCGACGAAAAATCCCCGGGACTGACGGAAGCCGATCCGCTTGGGCGGATGATCACCAACGAAACGGCGATGTTTTTTATCGCAGTTGCGAATCTCGCTGAAATGAACGATGTTAATCCCACCGCTGCGCTTTTACGGCAGTCCGCCGCTGCGCACTTTGCGGTCGGTGAATCCGAAGACAAAATCAAGTGTAGACTCAAGCTGACGACGAAAGACGAGGAGTCGGCGGACATGGTGAACAGCGTGCTGCAGGGAATGATTGCGTTTACATTGCTCAACGCTGCCGAAGAGCCTGACATCGCGAAGTTAGCCTCGAATGCCGAGTATGGTGTGACCGGAAACACGGTGGAGCTCGTCATAGAGCAACCTGTCGCCGAAATTACCGAGTGGATCCGGGATCTCATCGACAAATAGCGGATCTTTGAACTCTTCGCCGTGGTTGAAGCATGACGCGCTCAAATCTGACAGAAATTCCGGACGCCGAACTGGTACGGCGGGCACAGGATGGATCATTGGATAGTTTTGAGGAAATCGTGTTGCGCTATGAAGGTAGAATTCTCCGTTTCTTGCGCTTCCGGACGGGCGACCCGAGGGACGCGGAGGAGATTGCGCAGGACACGTTCGTAGCCGCCCACAAGAACATACATCGATACAATCCGCGGTTCGCTCTTGGCACCTGGCTCTATACCATTGCCCGACGCAGGGCGATCAGCCGGCTGCGTTCCCGGGGACCGGAGCACCCGGCCGCGGATATAGAGGTGGAATCGGTCGACACCCGGGAATCGTCGGCGGGACTGGAGGAAGCGGAAGAAGGGACCCGGATCTGGAACTGGGTTGCGCAGTCGGTCTCCGAGCCTCAATTCACGGCGCTGTGGTTGCGGTACGGTGAAGATCTCCCGGTTCGCGAGGTGGCGAAAGCGATGGGGAAGACGGTCTCCCATGCCAAGGTCTTGTTGCATCGGGGTCGGCGCGCACTGGTGCGCGCGATTGGGCATGGTTCGGAGACGGGCAGGGCGCCCACGCGTGATGCGCGGGGGCGCATCGTTTCGCGGCGCGCCTATTTCGAGGATTCAATCAGGAGAATAGAGCATGCGATGTCTCATTCATAAACGTGTGATTCGGCGATCATTGGACGAGGCAACCTTGCTTCCCCATGAAACCGAGCTCCACATTGAGCAGTGCGAATCCTGCCGCCTGCTCTTCGATTCGGAACGCGAAGTCACTGAGATGCTTCAGTCCGCCGGTACAGCCGGGTCCGACTCGATCGGGACGGTTCTGCGCAGTCGAATCATGGCGCGGGTCGGGAATCCCGTTCCTGCGAAGGATTCTACCGGAGTTCGCACGCAGACGTCCCTCGCCCTGGCTGCCATCGCGATCGCAATCTTCATTGGCGCGTTCTTATTCGCAGATTTCACTCCGGATCCCCAAGAGGCCGCTACGCCCTTGTTTCTAACCGATCTTGACGGCGGGCAATGGGTTGAGTTTGCGGAGGAGATCGAGAAAAGCGCCACGTCTCCGTACCTGGCGGAGATGCACTCTCTCAGCGAAGACCTCGGAGCCGCGGCGAATCTCCTCGTTGCGTGCCTGGGGCAGTAGGGGCCGGGATCCCGTCACCCGTCCACGGGTTCAGTGTCGATCACGCCCTCATCATACCGGGCAACAATTCGGTGTCCCGGTTCCACCACTACGAAATCATCTCGTTTCCACTCCCCGTCCACCAGGCGCTGCAGTCATGTGCTCTGGGGACGACGAGGGGCACGCCGCGAGCGGTAACATGGTGGAGCCCGTTATTGCAGAGCCCATACCCAAGCAAGATTGCATCGAACGCTTCTTGATTGGTTTGGTCTACGGAATCCTGAAGCTTTTCCCGCATCTTTTTGCTCCCGACATCGTGAAGGCCCTTGGAATGAAACTCGGTTTCGATGTGGTTGGCCGACTGCGAGATGACGAATTGCATTTCACGGCAGAAAACCTCGCAACTGATTAGTTTTAGATTCATATGCCTTTCGTGCAGGCCTCAGTTTCCTCCGGTGTTTTGCTTACATCCATTCCGTATTCTTCCGGGATGAATGTATCCGCCAGGGGTCCTCCATTCATGGCCCCGATCAGTTCGTCTTCGGTGGCGGGCAGGGTGTCAGCCTGACGTTTCATGTCTTCGAGCCACAGGATTTCCCGGTCCTCGATTTCGACCCGCCCGGCACGATGTGCGTTCGAGATTTCATCGATTGCCGCCCGGACGGCGGCGACGGTGCGGCGGTACGATGTCTTTTCCTTCATGATTTCCCTGGAGATTCGCAATACCACGTCCGGCCGTAGAACATAAGCCTGCGGGTCAAGAGCGGAGTCCGAATCCGCAAGCCAGTTCCGGAGGCGGGCGGAGCCCTGGCCGGACTCGCTTCCGGCGGTGTTCAAGAGGCGGCAATCGTAGGCAAGTTGTTCCAGGGAGACCGTTGGCGCTTTCCCGCTCAACAGTTGGACATTCTGTACAGATTCGTTCGACCAGCAGTCGCACACCGCTTGACTGACGTTTCCCACCGGACTCAGGTGCGCGCAGGCGGACGTTCTTCCTTCCATCGAAATCGGCACGCCGGCGATGGCTTTCATGTACGGCCCCTCGTACGCACAATCCTTGCTCGGGCCGACTGCGCCTACTTCATACGCAACCAGCGATCGGGGAACAGACGCGACACGAACAACTGCGGCCAGGACCGATGGGATCATTTTCTTCTCTGCGAGGACCATCGCGGTATTGGCGAATCCGCATGCGGTGTCTCCGGATGGGATAATTCCGCCGCGCCGGCACGCGCTCACAATGTAAGTCCACAGAAATGCCATGTCGCGGGCGCCAAGGACGCCGAGCGCAAAGACGATCCCATGAAGGTCGGCCAGCACCAATGCCTCATCGCAGATCTCCTTACCGCCCGTAGATTCAATCCCGATGAGATCCGCACCGGCACCAGCCGACTTCGTAAAAATTTCCATCATATTGTCCCAGTGAATTCCGCCGCGAAGCCGCGGAGGTCTTTGAAATTCCCTGGTGTCATTGGGCGTGAGACGCAGCGCGGAGCGAAGCCGGTGGCGGATGTAGAATTCGTCCAGCCGATCTGCGATCAGGCGGGTGATCTCCAGGGCCCAATCCGGATTCGAGGTCATGTCGGGAAGCGTCTCGAACTCTACCAGCAGGCCGGGAACCCGCAATCGAACCGAACGTTCCAGCACCCCTTGGATCATCTCCTCATAGTGGGAGCGGACCGTCCCCCAGTTTCCCTTGTCCACTGTCATCGGGGGCAGGGTAAAGTTGATTTCCGGAATAACGGTACCGGTGCCTATTGACAGATCCCGGCCGCATCGGACCGGATGAAGAGCGTGTCCGAATCTGAATTCGGCCAAATCGTTGACCGCGCAATGTTGAATCATCTGTTCCACCTTCCCATTCGGCCACTCCGCCGCAAATCTCATCATGATGCAGGCGATTCGGCGAACATCGGATCCAGAATCTTTACCGCATCATTTGCATCCGATCCGAACGCATCGGCCCCGATTCGATCGCAGAACTCCGCCGTAATGGGGGCGCCCCCGATAATCACCTTGACGTCAGGCCGGTCCCGGAACGCCTCCGCAATCGATTCCATGAAGGGCATCGTGGTTGTGAGCAGGGCGCTGCAAAGCACGGCTTGGGCACCTTCGTCGACCGCCCGCTTGAACATATCCGTACCACAGTCGACCCCGAGATCATCCACGCGGTACCCTGCGCCTTTCAGCATCATTGCCACCAGGTTCTTTCCGATGTCGTGGAGATCCCCCTTCACAGTGCCGATACAGACACGGGCAATGGGCTCGTGACCGGCGGCGGTCAGGAGGGGCTCAATCACTGCCAGTCCTGTTTGCATTGCGCGCGCAGCTACCAGCAATTCCGGAACATATGCTTCGTTCCGCGAAAAGCGATCACCCACATCCCGCATTGCCGGAATCATGGATGCCTCGAGCATCTCGGTGACGTCCGCTTCTTCCGCAACCAGTTTCCGTACGATCTCCTCCGTCAGTTTCCGGTTCCCGTTTCTGATGGCGTCAAATAGCGCTTCGTCCTTGGCCATGCCTTGCTCCTTTCCGTGCTGTGGAATCGTTCCGAATCATCCGACAGTTCTTACATCGGCCACTCCGCCTCTATGCGCAATCGGGAAGGTCCCCAGTCGGGGATCGGGAAAAGCCTGATCGGACGGCGCTTCGGCCGTGATTTTCAGTATCTTTCGGGAACGTGAGTTTGATCCGCTTTGGGCGGTCTCACGTAGGCGGAATCCGACTGGCGTGGCGGAAGTTCCATCGGTTCCGGGGTCAGGTCATCGTACGGAAACAGCGAAAGAAGGTGAGACATGCAATTCAAACGAGCGCGGCGCTTTTCGTCAGCCTCCACGACATACCAGGGTGCCTGTTTGATATCCGTGTGCGCGAACATTTCATCCTTCGCCCGTGAATAATCGATCCATCGTTTCCGCGATTCCAGGTCCATGGGGGAAAGCTTCCAGCGCTTCGACGGGTCGCCAATGCGTGCCTGGAAGCGGGCCTCCTGCTCTTCGTCACTTACCGAGAACCAGTACTTGATCAACTTGACGCCCGATCGCACGATCATTCGTTCGAACTCGGGGCAGGACCTCATGAACTCAATATATTCATCGTCCGTACAAAAACCCATGACCCGCTCGACTCCGGCGCGGTTGTACCAGCTTCGATCGAACAGGACAATTTCACCGGTGGCCGGCAAGTGAGCTGCATACCTCTGGAAGTACCACTGGGTCTTTTCTCTCTCCGTGGGTGTAGGTAAGGCCACGACGCGGCAGATGCGCGGATTCATACGCTGAGTAATACGCTTGATGACGCCGCCCTTGCCGGCCGCGTCCCGCCCCTCGAACACAATGACAATCTTGAGTCGGTTTTCCCGAACCCATTCTTGCAATTTGACCAATTCGATTTGAAGTTTCTCGAGCTCGATTTCGTAGAATTTTCGTTTCAGCTTTTGTTTCGAGTCGAGGGGAATATCTCCCGGTTCCTGTTCGGACGTGGTCGACTTTTTCCGCCTTTTGCCGGGAGGGGTCATGAGCAGGCCGTTTTCTTGAGTAGATTCCTGCGGCGGGGATCGGATTCAGGTGGATTGCAGCAGCCCGGACCGCAACTGCTGATCGAGTTCCCGAGCAAAAGAAAAGGAGCTTGTTTTGAGTCGATCATTAATCCCATACGAGGATTTCCTACACTGCAAATACTTAGCGTCATCTGCGCGTCGGCGCAATCATGGAATCCCGGCTCGAACGATGTTCTAGTGTCTTTCCCGACCTTCCGGCGTCGCTTGACCTTATATGCCTGGAAACGTATCCGGGGTAAATTCAGGTATGGATGAGTGTCGGGTTTTCGGGCGGGTCCGGACCGGCGCGAATCCAGGAGGCGAAACGATGAGCTTGCACATCATCCCGAAAGGGAGGCTGAGTTTTCACCACGATCCCGCGTTTCACGGGATGAAGATCCGGTATCGGCGGGTCCAGCGCGAGTCCTGGTTCTGGTTGATGCTAATCGCATTGACACTTCTTGTGACCGCAGTCTCGCTTGCCGTTATGTTCGGGGACTCCGGCCTGATCCAGGACTGGGTACCCTACGACTATCTCGTCGTTGGTTGAAATGGCGTCGGTGTTTTGACAAGAGGTCTCAAGGCTTTGTCCGCCGCGCAGATGGTCACGATTTCTACCACTTCCCGGCAGACCTTCCCTGCGCCCTGGTTGCTCACCAGGATCGATGGCGTGCCTTGAGCGCGTTTCGATTGCCTGACCCGGACAGGCATCTGATGAATCTCCCGAACTCCGGTGTTGACCGGGGGATCAATAAAGATCGGTGGGAGCGGAGCGAGATGCCGGAAACCCCGCCGGGACAGCGTCGCCGAACGCCCATATCGGCGAGCGGATGAAGAGGGTCTTATTCGCGGAACCTTCGAAATCGTGACCACAGGACGGAACTTCAACATAGTCGCGAATCCGGGCTGCCCGGGCATTCTCGTAGAACCAGAAGGCCTGGCGCGGCAGGACCACGTGATCATTTTCGCCCGTTATGACACGCACTTCGCCTTCAAACTGTGCGTACTTCGGCAGCACTTTTTCCCTCGGCACGTCGGATGACGGGGCGATGAGAAGGATGGAATCGATGCACTCGAATTCGGAGGCAAGCGCCGCAATGGCGCCGGCGCTCGACGAGTAGGCCATCACCCGGAGCCTCGGCGTTGCCGTGGCGCAATAGTCGGGCGCGGCCTCCAGCGCATATTCGAGAACCCGCCGCAGAACCTTCAACAGCATATCGGGATAGTCGTTCGTCTCGTCGAAAGGGTCGCCATACCTGACCACGGCGCCGAGTCCGGCGCTCCTGATCTGTTCGGCAACATCGGCGTATTCGACCACGTTGCCGGACAGAGGTTCCCGGGCGCCAGGGCAGATCAACACGACACTCTCGGAATCGAGCGCGTGCACCGCGATATCGATTCGGGACGGCGAGCCGCGAAGGTCCCCGGGGATCGATGTGATGCTGTACGGAGATCCCTTCTTTGACCCGGGCCCCGGTGAATAGTGAGAAGCGATATACGTAAGTCGCGAGTCGTTCATTCGCTCAAAGTTGAAGCCATGGGTGAAGAGCGAGAAGGCTCGGAGGGATTGCCCGAACTGGATTCGGCTGTCGCGCTTTTTATCCAATTGGAGAATGCCGAAGGTTGCCAGGAGAGCGCGATCGTCGTCGTCGCTGTAGTATGGCACCAGCTGGAAACGACGCGTACCGCTCCCTTCGTCGTTCTTCTCCAGGTCTAGAAAACTTGAAAACCGCTCGTTTCCCTCCGCCTCATTCTGATTGAGCGCTTCGGCCGACTCGCCGAACCGGACAAGGTACCCGGGAAAGTGCAAGAAGGCGTGTCCGTTGTCGACCAGGAGTTCGTTGTACACTTTCTCGATGCCTTCGAGCTTGTGCCAGAGGTAGTGAAACGTAAATACCGAGAAGATCAGGTGAAATTTCATCGACGGGGCATTATAGGCATTGAGCCCGCACTGGATGTAGCGTTGCGCAGGAATCGACATGTCATCGTATCGATTGAGCCCCATTCCCCAGCATTCGAATTCAGCCGCTTTCTTCCCGTGGCGCGCGAGCGCCCGGGCCAGCTGCCTCAGGGCCAAGCCGCCCCCGCAACCGATATCGAGGATCCGGATCGGCGACCGGGTATCAAATTGTTCGCGTAGCGCGAGACATACCGAGACGAGGTCCACGCCAAGAATTGCATTGTACCCGTAGCCGCCGACCAGACCGCGGTGATGGTGCGCAACGCGGTTAATATCGACGATGCGTCCGTACAGTTCGGGTTCGGTGGCTGGCGTGTCGACGGTGACCGCTGAAGTGTCCTGAAGATTCTTCATCTTATTCCGAACATCTTTTCTTACGGGCTCCGGCAGAGAAAGCCATCACCGGGACTCTCCCGGTGGCGACTCTTCGTTGAAAATGCCGGCGGCAATTTCATGTTCGAGTTCCGAGAGATTCTTCATCTGGCGGGCAGTCTGCAGCAAATCGTCCAGGCCGAGCACTTCCTCCAGAAGGATCATACGCCCGTATTCTTCGTGATCAGGGGGAACGGTCAGCGTAACTTCCGACCCATGGCGTACCAGGGTGAAAGCCATGCTATCTTTGCGAAGATGCCAACTCGGCGGATCGGTGCGCAGGGAGTGAACGAAAAACTCTTCGGCCCGGAACGCATCCAGGACATGGGAGGCCAGGAACTCTGCAGTTGCCCCGGAGGGAAGCTCGATTACAATCGGGGTGCCCGGTTCGCGAATTTGCGCGTCCTTTTCCGGGATTCCACTGCCTCCCCGGAAAGCGAACATCAGCAGGGGAGGGGCAATGATCATTGTCAGCAGGGTCATCATCACCGCGCCTCCGAATGTTTCTGAATCGATGATTTCGAGTGACATGCCCATGGTTGCGATGACGAGCGTTACTTCACCGCGGGCCATCATTCCAATTCCGATACGCAACGCGCCCCTTGCGTTGAACCGGAATATCAGCGCTGGCAAGCCGCATCCCGCGACTTTCGCGGTAATTGCAACCCCCGCGAATAGGAGGCCGAATTGCCACACTTCCGGAAGAGTTCTAAAATCCACGAGCATCCCCGTCACGCAGAAAAATACCGGAACGAGAAGTTGATATGTAACCTGGAGTTGATCCCGGAGATAATCTGCGAGGTCGGTGCGACTGAGCGCAAGCCCCGCTACGTACGCGCCGATGATCATGGCGAGGCCGGCCTTTTCCATCACGCCCGCGAGGAGGAGGGCGATCCCCAGCGCAAGCGAGGCGATCGCGGCGGGGCGATGGGAAATCTTCAGGAGTAGCGACAATCGCTTCGCTGAAATCATGGTAATTGCGAAACACAGGATCCACACTCCAAGTGACTTCAGTGCGACAAGCCCGAATTGACTCCAGGCAATGGTATCGCCCGGACGGGTTGCCGCGGACAGGGCCACCACGGCTGCCAGCAGAATGATGCCCAAAACATCGTCAAACACCGCCGCCGCCATGATGGTGACCCCCTCGGGCGAACTGGTCTTTTGCTTTTCCATGAGAATGCGCGCGGTGATGCCGATGGAGGTGGCCGTGCAAAGAGTGCCGAGGAACAGGGCCTCAGGCTCGAGGAGGGTGGTTGACATTCCGCAGGCGACGGCGCAGGCACTCCCTGCCAGAAAAGAGATCGATGCACCAAACACGCCTACCGTAAGTCCTGCTCCCGAATAGCGCAGAAATTTTGCTATGTCAGTCTCCAGGCCGGCGAAAAACAACAGGAGAATCGATGCCAGAGTTGCTACGCCATAAAGTGGAGCGGAGATTGGAAAGGAGTCCGCCGCGGGGGTGAACAGCACGCCGAACCATCCCCAATCCAGGCCGCCCAATGCGTACGGCCCGATGAGAATCCCTGCGAATACCTCCCCGACGATGCGGGGAAGCCGAAGATACTTCTGAACCAGGAGACCGCCAGTTTGCGCGGCAATGATGATAATGGACAGTTGGAGGACGAAGTCGACCATTTCGGTCGACGGACCCGCGGGATTCGCGATGACGCCTGGATGAACTACGGTCACCCGGATCCCCTCTGGTTACGGGTCCGGGACCGGCAGAAAGAACGCGGCTGGAATCTCAGAGATATCCTATTTCTTCGGCTTTCTTCTTGATCATCCCGACCGTTTCTTTTGCCAGTTGATGTAACGGGGTTTCGCTCGTGTCCCATACAGCGTCATACAGGGAGGAGTCGACGATGTCCTTCTCGAAAAAGGCCTTTGCCAGTCGGGCCCGGTCGTGGTCCTGGCTATCGACCATCTTCGAAGCCTCCGCTCGTTCAATGCCAAGCAGATTCATCATGCGCTCGATCCGGACCGGCAACGGAGCAACCAGGCGAATGTGTATCCCCCGCGGTTCACCGGCCGTCACGCAATTTGCCGCTCTTCCCACCAGGATCACTTTTCCCAATTTCGAAAGGGATCTGATCATCCAGAAGATCTTCTTGTACACTGCATATTGATCACCTTGACCTGCCAGCCCCCTGATGAATTCTTCGAATTCGGAATGGTATTCCTCGGCGAGAAGCGACTTCATCGAAACATGATACTCGCGGGAGGAGGAAATCTCTTCGCAGATCTCCCTGTCAATGACCCTCCAGTCTCTCAATGCGTCGATGTAAGTTTGCTGGTTCGCTTCTTTCCGAATCTCTTCAGCCAAACTATGACCGCCCGCGCCGGCCTGTCTGGAGATCGTTACAAATGGATAGCCGGTCCTGTGCTTGTCGCTGGCCATCCGGCCCTTCAGGTCGAGATCATCCAATAGACTGGTATTCACCGCTTCACTCCTTTCCTGTGTCATCATGGATAGGATCGCTCACGGGTGCCGAAAGCTCCATCGGCACGGGGCTTGTCCGCGTATAGGGGATGCCCTGATGTGTGCGTCGATCAGCGAATTGTGGCCTGAATGAAAACCATGACGAAAAGGGCCACCGTCTCGACGATACCAATGGTTATCAGGTAGTTGCCGAACCCCTGTCCCGTGTCTGCCAGCGCGTCTGCACCTGCGGCGCCGGCCTTTCCCTGGCACCAGGCGGATGCGCACATTGCCAGGCCCCCCAGAACACCGGCACTGATCATGGCGGGCCAATTGATGAATGCAGCTTGTTCCTGCAGAGAATCGCAAGTCCGGACCATGGCTGCCATCAGTATCATGCCATATATCGTTTGCGAAAGGGGGGCCCCGATAAAGATCAACAGCTGGAAGGGCGCGGGTTTATTGCGAGCATAGCATTTCTTCCAGGCCCCGATTGCGGCCATGCCGGCAATGCTGGTTCCTACTGCAGATCCGAACGCCGCCAGAGCTACGGCGGCGGCGCCGCCGGCTTTGCCATATGCCGCCATCATGAGTGGATCCATTTTTCGTGTTCCTTTCCCTGTTATAGATTGCTTTCTTTACTGTCCCCGCAAGCGAACGGGCGGTACGCGTGACCCGTCCAATACAGTCCCATATGGGTTGAGAATTCGAGTGCATTGAGTCTCATGCCGTGAACCAGGACCCCCATGGATGCGAGCAGAATATTCAGCGTATGACCTCCCAATAGGATCAAGGAGGCCAGGAAGGTGGAGACAACGCCGTGAAATCCGATTCCCACCGCCATCTCGTTGAAGGCGGCCGCCACTGCATAGGTTGCTGAACCTACCGCGAAGAGTCGTATGTAGGAGACCACATCCACGAAATTGCCGATGACGTTCAGCGGTAACACCGACAATTCGGGGAGCGATTCCTTCAGCTTTCCACGCGGGATCATGAATCCGAGGATCAGGGCTATTCCGACGCCCAGGAGAACAAACCCTAGTGGCGGAAACTCCTGACCCAGGATCATGCTTCGCGCCGCGAAGTACATGGTCCACGTCGTGCAGATCCAGCCGATTTGGGAGAGGGCACGGAGAGAACGCCCCATTCGAAACGCGTTCCAACCGTGGGCCAAGGTCAGGTGAAAGGCGCCCAACAGAAAACAGAACAACATAATATTCTCATCGCGGGTAAACCATTCGAAGTGTAGTCCCTTGAGCGCCGCCGTCTCGGCGGTCATTCCGAAATAGTTTCCCGTCAGGATTCCCCACGCGAGAGTGCATATACTCATGAGGGTCAGCATTGGAAAGAGTGTGGGCGGTGCATTGGTAAATCGCCGCCGGCCCCACAGCGAGCCCGCGAGAAACACGATACCGTAGCCGGCATCGCCGACAATCATTGCGAAAAAGACGCTGAAAAAGATCAAGAACAACGCGCTGATATCCGCCTCTCGATATCCGGGGGTGATTCCCATAAACGAGAAGACCGGCTCAATCAGTCGAATCCATTTTCGATTTCGAATGAGGGTCGGGACGCTGTCTTCCGGGCCCGGTTCCCGAATCAGCACTCCCCAACCGTTTTCACGCTCAACCTTTTTGATTCTCTTGGCATCGTCGGAGGGGCAGTAGCCTTTGATATAGCAGATCGATTCACGAGTCTGCATTCCGCACCGGGCTCGTTCGAACTGTACTTGTTCCTCCGCCTGTCGAGCCAGATCCTCGATCAATTCCCGACAGGCTGCGCATTGCCTGAGTCGTATCTCGATGTCGGAAATTTCCTTTTTCAACTCCGATATTCGCGCGGACAATTGCTCGGGTGAATGAACGGGAATAGTCACATCTTCAGCAGGCCCGTCGACTCTCCCCTGTCCAAATGCGGCGATGTACTTGAACTTTCTGTCCCGATTCACCTCGAAGAATATGACCTCTTCCGCTCCCGAAACGTCCTCCCGAACAGGGACCCGGTAGAGACGCACGGAGAGTCCTGCGCGCAACAGGGCATTCAGTTTTCCGGCGTTGAGCGATCCGAACGGGGAAATTCGATCGCGTTCGGAATCCATCGCTTCTACCTGCCGGGAGAGTGTTCGCCGCCTGTCGGCGAGTTCCACGATTTCGGCGACCACTTTTTCAGGATCCGGTACGGATTCAAAATTTCCGGTCCCGGACGGAATCAGCCGTAGACAACGGTGGAGGAGTGCGGATTGCTTCTCCGCTGCTTCGAGTGTGGGGCCTTCCGGCTTATCTGCCTGATTGAGATGTAGAACGCCAAGCATTCGGAGCGCCCTCAAGGCCCGTTCCTGGTCCGTGCTGGAGCAGAGCACGGTGATTACTTTCATCGGCACGATCACGTGATGAATTCCGGGTGTGCGTTCTTTCGTTTCGCAAGCTTCGATCTCACAATGCCGGCGATCTGTTGATCGGCGAGGTGGATTCGGATCACCCGAATGTTCTCCCTGCACGTTGGGATCTTCACCTGTTCAAACAGATTCACTCGCTGGGTCGTTGCTCGAAGCTCGGCCCGAAGCCGCCTCGACTGTTCGCGAAGAATATTGATTTCAAGCCGCAAACGGATGGAATGCTCGAGCGCTTCGACACCGTCTTCCAACCAGGCGGGAGTGGCATAGAGGTCCGGCATGGTTCGTCCAAAGATGACCTCACCAAGCAAGGGAATCTCAACGCCCGCGATGTTTCCAACTTTTTCCCGGATCGTTTCGAGTTTCAAGTATTCGCGGAATTCAATGCCGTTGGAAAACAGAGAAACCCAACGGTCAAGGGATTCCTCAAACGACTTGAAGTTCCCAATGCATTGACGCGTTTTCGCATCGATCTGTTTTACCGCCTGCTGAAGTTGCTGCTCCTTGAGCCGGAGAGTCGGTAAGAACCTCTCTAACCGCTCCAATTCGCCGCGTTGCGCCTTCAGCTCATCTTTGGTGTGTTTGATCGTGCTCATGGGGATGAGAGTTCCGGCCAGTGGCGCTCGATCAAATCCGACGGAATGCCGGTTTCGCCGGGCTTGAAGCAGGCGGAAAGAATCTCCCACCCCCTGTCCAGGGCCTGCTCCAAAGGGATATTCACGCTGAGATCCATCATTTCGCTCTCAAACCTGGATCCATACTGAAGGAGTTTGTCGTCCCAGGCACTCATTCTGAATCCCATGGATTGCTTTTCCCTCGTTTCCCGATAGGCGGCATAAAGTTGAATCATTGTATTCATGACAATTCGGTGGTCATCCCGGGTATGCCCATTGACAAGTTGTTTCAATCGGCTCAAGGACCCGAACGGCTCGATGCGCCCGTTTCGCAAGTAAAACTGACCCTCCGTGATGTACCCCGTGTTATCCGGCACAGGATGTGTCACATCGTCTCCGGGCATGGTAGTCACCGCTAAAATGGTAATGGCCCCGGCGTTTTCGAAATCCACTGCCTTTTCATATCGCGAGGCAAGCTGGCTGTACAAATCACCCGGATATCCCCGGGTGGAGGGAATCTGTTCCATGGTGATCGCAATCTCTTTCATGGCATCCGCGAAGTTGGTCATGTCTGTAAGAAGGACAAGGACGTTCTTATCGCGCAGCGCGAACTGTTCCGCGACGGCGAGTGCTACATCGGGCACCATGAGGCACTCGACCGTCGGATCCGAAGCGGTATGAATAAACAGGACAGATCTAGATAGCGCTCCATGTTCATCAAGAGTGTCCCGGAAGAACAAAAAGTCGTCATGTTTAAGTCCCATGCCCCCGAAAATGATCACATCGACCTCTGCCTGCATGGCAATCCGGCTGAGCAGAAGATTGTACGGTTCTCCTGCGACCGAAAAGATCGGTAGTTTCTGGGACTCTACCAGGGTGTTGAACAAATCGATCATGGGAATTCCGGTGCGCACCATGTTTCTCGGAATAATTCGACGAACCGGGTTTGTTGTGGGGCCCGCGATGGGAATCAAGTTATCGACCAGCGCGGGACCTTTGTCCCGGGGTTCGCCGCTCCCCGTGAAGACGCGGCCCATCAGGGAATCAGAGAAAGATATCTGCATTCTCCGGCCGAGAAAGCGGACCCTTGCGTCGGTTGAGATTCCGCGGGAGCCGGCGAAGACCTGAAGTGTAACCAGGTCGCGGTCAAGACGGATCACCTGGGCCAGGGACGAGCCCTGGTGCGTCGTAATCTGCGCCAATTCGTTGTAGGCAATTCCGTGTGCCCGCAATGCGATCACGTTTCCCGCGATCCTTTCAATCTTGTGATACACTTTACGCATCCAGGCAGGCCTCCGCCACGAGCTCGTCAATCTGGCTCTCGATTGCTTTGAACTCCTCCTCTTCCATGGAGACGCGGTTCCAGTCTTTGGCTGATTGCGTCAGGTTCTGAAAGAAGAACCGGGCACGGTCCTTGTCATGAAAGCCCAGCTCGGTGGTCAGGATGGACGTGATCTTTTCAAACACATGGGACTGCCGGTCCGCAGGCGTCGCCGAGTCGACTTCATGAAACGCGTCCTGTTGCAGGTACACGGCATCCAGAAATTCCGCCTTCAGAAATTCGATGAATTCATCGAGGGAGGTACCTTCTTCGCCGACCACCTTCATCATCTGGCCGATCTCGTGACCATTCCGGAGAATCTTTTTCGCGTTGTCCACCTGTTCGACGGGCACGACCCCATCGTATTTGCTCCAGCTCTCGAGGGGATCGATGGCCGGATACCTCCGGGCATCGGATCGTTCGCGGGAAAGGCCGAGAAACGCACCGGCAACCTTGAGGGTGGACTGGGTCACAGGTTCTTCGAAGTTTCCTCCGGCAGGACTGACCGTTCCGCCGATCGTGACGGACCCGGTGGATCCGTCCCGCAAGCGGACCAGGCCGCCCCGTTCGTAAAAAGACGCAATCACGGATTCGAGATAGGCCGGAAACGCCTCCTCTCCAGGTATTTCCTCGAGACGCCCCGATGTCTCGCGAAGCGACTGCGCCCACCGCGAGGTTGAGTCGGCCAAGAGCAGCACGTGCAGTCCCATCTGCCGATAGTATTCTGCAATTGTTACTGCCATGTACACGGAGGTTTCCCGCGCCGCAACGGGCATCGAGCTCGTGTTGCAGATGATGACGGTGCGCTCCATCAGGCTGCGGCCGGTGAGGGGGTCCTCGATCTCCGGAAATTCCCGCAACGTTTCCACCACTTCCCCCGCGCGTTCGCCGCACGCGGCAATCACCACGATGTCGACTTCGGCGTGCCGGCTCATGAGTTGGGCCAGCACCGTCTTCCCTGCTCCGAAGGGCCCCGGAATGCAGTACGTTCCTCCCCGAGCGACAGGAAAAAGGGTGTCGATAATTCTGACCTGGGTGACGAGAGGATCCCGGGCGCGAAGCCGCTCCGCGTACTGCATGACGGGAAGCTTGACCGGCCAACGCTGGCACATCGACACCTCCAGCTCCGATCCGTTCCCCAATTCCAGGATCGCAATCGTGTCATCAACCGCGAACGCACCAGGTCCGGAGATTTGACGGACGGTGCACCGCTGATTCACATGAAAAGGGACCATGATCGAGTGACTGAAGACTCCCTCCGTCACCGTTCCGATCGGGTCGCCGCCGAGGAGGCGATCCCCCACTCCCGCGACAGGGTTGAATTGCCAGCGTGACGTCCTGCTCAACGCGGGCATTTCTACGCCGCGCTGTAAGAAAGTACCGGAAGCTTCCGCCAATTCCGGCAGCGGGTTCTGGAGACCATCAAAGACCTTTCCCAGTAGACCGGGTCCAAGTTCGGCAACCAGGAGCTCACCCGTAAAATCCACGATATCTCCGACGCGGAGCCCGGTCGTATCCTCGAATACCTGCAGATCTGCAGTTTTTCCCGATATCCGAAGGACTTCGGACTTGAGTTTCGCTTCCGGAGTGATGACGTACGCGACTTCACCTTGAATCACCGAGCCTGAAAAATCCACCGTGATCAGATTCCCGGTAACTCCTATGATTTTACCCTGTTGCGATCGAGTCGCCGCGGTGCCTGCCTGGTCTAAGGTTGAATCCATCTTTACGATTCGAATGGACTGACTACTTCCCGTACACTTCGAACTCCGTGAGATACGTACGCTGTCCAAGATTCTCCGAGACAAACGAGTTAAATTTCCCCACTCCGGCGTTCCGATTCAATGCGGCCCATTTCTCCGAAATTCCCACGTGGATTGCACAGGCAAGCACGGAGGACAGACCGAATGGATCGAGATGGGAAAAATCACTCGACAGGCCCCATCGCAGAGAGTCGAGAACACGCTCCCGCTCCAGCGGCGTGGGTTTCTCAAACGCTTCCTGGACAGTTTCCAGGATCTGCAGATCAATTCCTGAATCCTCTTGAAGATCAAGCTGCCCTGATTCCCCCCAGAACCCGGCGCGCCGGCGCGCGCACTCGTTTCCAATTTGAATCTCCGCGTCCGCCCAGCGGCGGTTGAATTCTGATCTTCCATCCGGTGACCGCCCTGCCATGAGGAGGGAGAGTTCCCGAAAATCTTCCGTGGTGAGCGCGCCTTCACATTGCTCACGGAGCGAATCGGAGGAGAGAGGCGGTGGTTCGCCAAAGACGTCCCGCGGAAAAGACGACAGGAGATAGTAGTACTTCACGGAGATTCAATCTCCGGATCGGGGTCTTGCTGTTGCGACAGGCGAGACACCACCTCCGAAAGCGGAGGCCGCAGAAAATACATCAATGCTTCTGTAATCGCCTCGTCGGAAAAATCTTCAAAAGCGTGTTCTCCGTTCATGGAAATCCGGAACCCGTGTGTGAGTTCATCATCAATCTTGAGTTCGACGCCTTGGGAAAGGGACTGGTTCAACTCGTTCCTGAACAGCTCTGTCAACCTGCTTTGGTCATCTTCCGCAAGCAAAACGGAAATCGGTTGAGATGAGTCCGCCCTTTCTGCATAGGCAATTACCAGCCGGGGAAGAAGCTGTCTCAAGAATGAAGCGTCCAGAGTTTCCCGGACGGCCGGCCGCACAATCTCTCCCAGCAGATTCTCCAGACGTCGCCCCGTAGATAGAACCAGGTCCCTGGCCGCCTGCTCCAGCGCTTCCCGGCCACGGGTCGTGAAATCTTCCGCCTCTGCTGCTGCCTGATCTGTACGCGCCTTTGCTTTTGACTCCGCATCCTTCAGCAGCCGGTCGGCGGTCGCTCTTGCATTCGCAATGATTCGCTCCGCATCCGCCTCGGCCTTTTCAACCGCTTCTCCGTGAATTCGGTCAATCAGATGTTTGAGATCTTCTGTCATGGTCTACGGCTCTTCCTCTTACCCTCGGGGGTTCTGCCCCGATCTAGAATCACACACAATTTCAGTCGACATTGGACGGAAACCATTCTTGCGCGCTTTTCACAAGTTCATGATTGTCGGACAATCCGAGTTTTCGTTTGATGCGATCGCGATGTGCGGCCGTGGTTTTCCGGTTGATCCGCAGCCTGTCTGAGATCCCGGCCATGGTGCAGCCGGTGCCAATGAGGCGAATCACCTCCAACTCGCGTACACTGAGACGTTGAAGCAGTTTCATCTCGGGTCTCCTGTTGGCCAGTGAGCTTAAGAGGTTCTGCTGTACCAAATCGCTGACGAAGATCCCTCCGTTCATAACTTCTTGAATTGCCGAAACGAGTTCGTCGGCGGCATCGCGCGCGATGACGAAACCTCTGGCTCCAAGCCGAAGGCAGTTTTCCGCGTAGAGAGAATCCGGGTGCGTCGAAATCACGAGAATCGGCACACGAGGGTTCCACGCATGTAGTTTTCGTACCAGGCTGAACCCGTCGCCTTCCGGCAGCATGAGATCCTGCAGGATCATATCGGGACGGCTATGTGCCACGCGCAACATAGTTTCCCTGGAGGTGCGTGCTTCGCCGCACACCCCAAAGCCCGAATTCCCCTCCAGAAAAGGTCGGATTGACGTACCCATGAGTGGTGGGTCGTCCACCACGAAAATCCGAATATCCGTACCGGATGCTGGAGAGTGCTCTGCCATCTCGTAGTCACAGTTTTTACGACCGGAGCGATCCCGCCGAGAGAGGTTCCTGGGCGAAGCTTCCACCAGGCGGGCGTGATCCGCAATCGGGGCAAGAGGAAGCCGGACCCTCGGGGAAATGCTGATACGCATTTGTCAGCCCTGTTCCTGCTCAACCCATTGAACCGCATACCGGAGGAGTTCGGTGGCGTTGTCCAGGCTGAGCTTCTCCTTGATGTGGGCCCGATATGTCTCCACCGTCTTAATGCTGAGGTGAAGTTCCTCGGCAATGCGCCGAGTGGTGTGCCCGTTGCCGAGCAAGCGAAAAACTTCCAGCTCCCGGTCGCTCAGCCGTTCCATCGGGGTCTTTTCTTCAGACGTCTGTTTCCCTCTCATCCCCAGGAGGATTCGGCGGCGGATGTCATCGCTGACGTAGATATCGCCGCGAAGCACCTGCCGAATTGCCTCCACGACTTTGTCCGAAACCTGTTGTTTCATGACATACCCGTTCGCACCCGCCCGCAGTGCGCGCTCCGCATAGAGAGCTTCATCGTGCATGGAAACAATCAGGATCGGGATTTCGTTGTCGATCGCGCGAACAGATTTCGTCAGCTCAAGCCCATCCGTCCCTTTCAAGGATACATCAACGATCATCACATCTGGACGCGAAGTTTCGACCGCTCTCAGCGCCTCGCCCGCATTGTCGGATTCGCCGCATACATACAAGTCGGGTTGCGCCTCGAGCAGAGAGCAGAGCCCCTGCCGGACGATCGGATGATCATCTACAATGAACACGCCTTTTCCCGGAATTTTTTCACTACTGGTTGTCACGTTGTTTCTCCTTCGTAGACGAGTCGGTTCTAAGGGGCATGGAGCAGGTCACCACCGTGCCGCCCTCCGCCCTGCGGTGAATTTCCAACGCAGCGCCGAGTATGCCGGCCCTGTATTTCATGATGAGAAGTCCCATTCCCGTTGCTTTCCCGGCATCCTCGGGGAGGCCGATCCCGTCATCGACGATCGACAGTTCAAGCTGCCCTTCCTGTTTCTCCAGGTAGAGGACGATCCGGTGTGCTTTGCCGTGTTTGATGGCATTATTGACTGCCTCCTGCGCAATACGGAACAGATTGAGCCGTTGATCCGGTCCCGTCAGCTCGTCCTCCATTCCGCCATCGAATTCACAGGCGATTTTGTGAATCTTGGATTGCTGTTCGACAAGCTCCCGGAGCGCCGCCGTCAGACCATGTTGCTCGAGCATGGTGGGATAGAGGCCCTGGGCAAGACCGCGCGTTTGCTGGGTGGCGGAACGCGCCAGCTCCGCAATGGTTGCGGCCTCTTTACCCAGCGGATGGTCCGCCGCCCTCAGCTTGCTTTCAAGGGACTTTGCCAGCAGGCTGATTCCGGTCAACTCCTGGCCGAGAGCGTCATGCAACTCCTGGCCGATTAACCGGCGTACCTCCTCACCGACCGCGACGATCGCCTGCTCGGAGCGCTTTCGGTCGCTGATATCCCGAACGATTCCTGTGAAGTACCTGTCTCCCGTCATCCTCACTTCGCTGACGGAAAGATCCATGGGGAAAATCGTCCCGTCCTTGCGTTGCCCGGTGACTTCACGGCCTATCCCGATAATTTTAGCAGAACCCGTTCTAATGTAGCTTGCGATATATCGATCGTGATGTTCCCGGTATGGAGACGGCATGAGCATCTTGACATTGCGTCCCTTCACTTCGCTTTCACGATAGCCAAACAGCTTCTCCACTGCCTGGTTGCAGGATTCTATGATTCCGCGCTCATCAATCGTAATAATGCCGTCAACTGTCGTGTCGAGGACCGCCTGCAGTCTCGCGCCACGGAGTTCCATCCCCTGCATGGCCTGCAGACACTCGAACATTGCGGACCGGAGATTCTCCACTTGTTCGCGGGGCAGTTCCGCCGCTGCGAGTACCTGCTCAATCTTCTCTTCAGGGTTTTCACGCATATCCATACCTAGTCAGCCGTCGAATCCAGTTCGGCAAGTTCATCCATTTCACTCAGGTATTCGAATACGCGCTTTGCTTCGGATTCGTTGACCTTGCTGATGGCCACTCCTACATGAACGATGACGAATTCCCCTACTTCTGCGTCGGGAACACACGATAAGATCACTTCCTTTATCACGCCGCCGAAACTCACCCTGCCTGCTCGAGTCAGGTGACCGTCATCGGTAATTTCCAGGATTTTTCCAGGTATCGCCAGGCACATGTCAGACGTGTTTCCTTTCCCCACGGATCCGAGCCGCTGCAATTACTGCCTGTCCCAATGAAATTCCTCCGTCGTTTGGAGGTACCAGCCGATGCCACCAGGGAGTAAATCCCGCCGTACGCAGGGCTTCAACCGCCCGCTCGGTGAGATAGCGGCTTTGAAAACAGCCACCTGTAAGCACCACGTGCGGGCACCCGGCGCACTTCGCTTCCAAGAGAATCAATTTCACGAGCGCTTCATGAAAGCCGCGCGAAATCTGCCCTGGAGGCACCGCCTCCCGTTTGTCCTCAAGAATCTGTTCGATCATGGGTCCCCAGTCATAAACCCGGGTTTGTCCATCGGCCTGGTATTCAGGCTCCGAAAAATTATAGCACCGTCCGGTCACCATATCACGGATCGAGTGCTCCAGTGCCGTCGCTGCCTGTCCTTCATAGGCGCTCTCTTCCAGCACCCCTGTGAGCGCGGCCACGGCGTCAAACAGCCGTCCCATGCTGGTTGTTACCGGCGTGTTGATATTCCGGTCCAGCGCGCGAAGTAGGAGGTTCCTCTGGGCGGAACTGAAACCGAGCGAAGGGATCGCGGAGGTTTCCGGCATCCGGCCACCGTACAAGGCGTAGAGGACCCCGAGTGCCGCGTTCCTCGGGCTTCGAATCGCGGTTTCCCCGCCCGGCAGGGGGAAAGGACGTATGCAGGCCGCCCGGTCAAACGATCCGGTGTCCGCGATCAGAAATTCACCGCCCCACACGGTTCCATCCGTACCGTAGCCTGTGCCGTCCCATGCAACGCCGAGCACGCTACCTTTCAGTCCGTGCTCCGCCATGCATGAGACGACGTGCGCATGGTGGTGCTGGGTGGCGATGCACTCCTCAAATCCTTCCTGCCCGAGGCGCGTCGAGGCGTATGCCGGATGCATATCCACCGCCGCCAGGTCCGGCTGAATCTGCAATAGAGTTTGGAGGTCCTGCGATGTTTGCTTCAGTACCTGGACGGAATCAAACGATTCCAGATCTCCGACATGCTGGCTCACGACGGCGTGCTCTTTATTCAGGATGGCAATGTTGTTCTTCTGATGCGGACCGAAGGCGATGACCGTGCGGCTTGATTCGACGCCGGCGACGGAACGTGGCGCATACCCGCGGGACCGGCGGAACAGCTGTTCCTGGCCCGCCACGATGCGGGCAACCGAATCGTCGACGGGCCTGGTGATGGACCGGTTGTGTAGAAGATAGTAGTCCGCGATGTCCCGGAGCCGCAGTAGTGCATCGTCGTTGTCGATACAAATTGGTTCTTCAGCCCGGTTTCCGCTGGTCGCCACTACCGGAAAGGCCAAGTCCGATAGAATGATATGATGCAGGGGCGAATAGGGAAGCAGTATTCCCAACTCCGGATTCAAAGGCGCTACGAGACTGGAAATCCGGGATTCCGGTCGCCGTTTCAGGAGGGTGATCGGCGCCGCCGGCGATGAAAGCAGTCTCTCTTCCCCGGTGGAGATTTCAGCCAGTTCATGCGCCTTGTCCAGGGTCGGAGCCATGACTGCGAAGGGCTTTGCGTTCCGGCACTTTCGGCGTCGAAGACGCTTCACCGCGTCATCACTCCGTGCGTCCACCATCAGATGGAAACCGCCAATTCCCTTGACCGCGACGATTCCTCCGGCCGAGATGATTCGCGATACTTCACGGACGGCGTCGTCGCCCCGCAGGACGCGCTTCCCCGATGCGTCCATCCCCCTGACTTCGGGGCCACATCGCGGACATGCATTCGGTTGCGCATGAAATCGACGGTTGTCCGGCGAATAGTATTCGGTTCTGCATGATTTGCAGAGGACGAATTCTTTCATCGTGGTGTGTTTCCGATCGTACGGAACGCACTCAACAATACTGAATCGCGGACCGCAATCGGTACAATTGGTGAACGGGTACCTGAACCTGCGATTCCGGGGATCGCGGATCTCGTCGAGGCATTTTCCGCAGGTCGCGAGATCCGGCAGGATGCGCAGGCCTTGGCGGTCCGCGGCAACACTGGGGAGAATTTGGAAGTTTGACTCGCCAAGCGCGCGCATTGCCGTGGGTTCCATGGTGAGGACGCCGGAAAATGGAGGATCAGCCGCGCGGAGTCTGCGTTGAAACAGGTCCAGGCGGCTCGCGGTGCCTTCCGCCTCGATGGTGGCCCCGGAGGTTGTATTTCTAATCCAGCCGGTGATGCCCAGCTCCCCGGCCAGTCGATACACCGAGGGTCTGAACCCGACACCTTGGATTTCGCCGGTGAGATGAATGCGAATTCGCCTGGTTTTGGCGCAGGATTCCGTATGGAACTCTGTGGCAGTGAGATCCGGCATGCCTATTCCACGTCAAGACTCTCGAGTACAATCTCGTGTACCAGGGGATCCGACCAGTCATGAATCATTTCAATCTCCAGGGCGGCCGTTTCCGCGCTTCGGCCGCGGGCGGCATCCACGAAGTGTTCCCGGAAGTGCTCCGGGGTGATATGGGCCTGCTCTCCCAGCCGTACTTTCACGCGGACGGCCCGGGTGGCGTTCTGTTCACGTACTACCTTATCGATTTTGTTCATGACATTGTGAATCAGTTTAAATTCGTGCATCACCCGTCTCCACTGCTCTGATCTCTTTTTGTCTTCAGTTCGATCACCACCTGGTCGACCACCCGGTCCGCAGCCTGACGAACCGCTCCGGACAACTCCGGGCCATGGTTGAAATTCTGCCCTTCAACTCCAAATACTGTGAGAGAGTGAGGCAGCCGTCCCAGCGCTCTTGCCAATTCAACCGCCTCGGCGAGACTGAAAGCATGTGTCGAATAATTAAAAAAGCGGGAAGGAATTTCCTCCCGGGCCGCATCAAAGCGTACGACCTCCCCCGGTGTTCCCCCGGACGAGACGGCGTCGAAAACATAAACGGTTGCGTAAGCGCTCCAGCTTTCCATCAGGGCCGCCCCCTCGCCGCTCGCTTCCACGAGATCCACTTCGGGTGGGGCGGCTTCACCTATTTTGCGAACGATGTGGGGACCGACTCCATCGTCGCTTCGCAGATCGTTTCCAACACCGATGAGCAGAATGTTCTGTTCGGATCGACCCGTGGTTTGCCCCGCACACCCGGCCCGATCGTGCCCGGAGTCACTCACGATCCATCTCCAGTTTCAGGAAATGACATGAACAGGATATGCAGGGATCATAATTGCGGATCGCCTGTTCGCACTGCCACTGCATCTTGTCGTCGGGGAGATCTATGTTCTGCTCCACGTAGTGATACAAATCCTCTTCAATTCGCGACTGGTTCTGGCTGGTGGGCGGTACGATCGAGGCGTCTTCGATGATCCCATGGTCATCGACGGTGTACCGGTGATAGCAGATCCCCCGCGGCGCCTCCGTGCAGCCGTGTCCCGTCCCCGCCCGCACCTCGTAGGGCATGAACGATTCCCGCGGCTCCTCGTAGCATTGAATAATGCGCTGGGCTTCTTCCACCGCGTGGAGAATTTCCACTGCCCGCACAATGATGCTTTTGAAGGGATTGGAACAGGTTTCTCCAAGCCCCGACGCCCGTGCCGCCTCCTGTACCGAAGGCGACAGCTGATCAAAATTCAGCGAGTAGCGGGCCATGGGTCCCACGAAGTAGTTCCCTCTTTCTTTCATGTGCGCGTGAAGTGAAGTCGAGTGCTTCACGTGCGACTCCTCGATGTAATCAAAAAACGAAGTGATCGGAATATCCAGTCCCGCGGAAGAGATCAGCCGTCCTTCGTTGAACGGATATTCCTCCGGGTGGCGAAGCGCGACAAATTCGTAGGCTTGCTCGAATTCGGGGAACGGAAGTTCCGATACCCAGCGAATTGTCTGTTCCGCGGCATCACGAGCCCATTCCAACTCAGGCAGAAGAGCGCGCAGCGCCTCCCGGGACGGAGCCTTGTAAAAGCCTCCCACGCGTACGTTGATGGGATGAATTTCCCGTCCTCCGACCACCGTCATGATTTCGTTCCCGAGCTTCTTGATCCTCAACCCGAGTTCCACGATATCCGGATGATCTTTTGCCATGTGAATGGCGCTTTCATACCCGAGAAAGTCAGGCGCATGCAGCATGAACACATGCAGAGCGTGGCTTTCGATCCATTCCCCGCAATAGATGAGCCGGCGCAGTTCACGCACGGTCCCCTCGACCCGCAATGCGAAGATATCCTCCATGGCATGGCACGCCCCCATCTGGTACGCAATCGGGCAGATCCCGCAGATTCGAGCCGTAATGTCCGGAGCTTCCAGGTACTTTCGACCCCGAAGAAGTGCCTCGAAGTATCTCGGCGGCTCGAAAATTTTCAACTTTACGTCTTTTACCTGACCGTCCCTGATTCGAATATAGACTCCGCCCTCTCCCTCAACCCGGGCGAGATAGTCCACGCGAATTGTCCTGGAGCCCGAGTCTTTGTCTTTATTTTTCAAGCGCATCGCCCTCTTTTCTAAACGGTTCTGCGTACGCATTGAATCCGCGGTACGCATGCACAAGATCCCGATCCGTGACGCCGAGTTTCTTCCACCCGTCGCTCAATGCGCGGGTGTTCGGTGTTTCCATGGGACCAAAACAGCCGTAGCATCCCCGGTTGAACGCTGGACAGATTGCCCCGCACCCGGCTTGTGTGACGGGACCGAGACAAGGAATTCCCCGGGAGACCATGACGCACACCGTCCCGCGCTTTTTGCATTCCACACACACACTGTGTCCGGGTGTGTTCGGTTTCCGGTTGTGAAGAAAAGCGCTGATCACTTCCACCAGCTGATTCTTGTTTATCGGGCAACCACGCAATTCGAAGTCGACGGTGACGTGATCGGATATCGGCGTGGAGGTGGCCAGGGATTGAATGTATTCCGGATGCGCATATACGATGGAAGCCATCTCCTCGACTTCACCGAAATTCCGCAGAGCCTGGATTCCACCGGAGGTGGCGCAGGCTCCAATGGTGACAAGAGTTTTCGAAACTTTCCGGATTTTCTGAATTCGCTCCGAATCATGAGGGGTGGTAATCGATCCTTCCACCAGGGAGAGATCGTAAGGGCCTTTCACCACCGCCCGGGAAGCTTCCGGGAAATTTGCGATTTCAATTGCGTCTGCGACCGCCAGCAATTCGTCTTCACAATCAAGCAGGCTCAATTGGCATCCGTCGCAAGACGCGAACTTCCAAACCGCCAACTTAGGTTTTCGGGTTTGATTGACTCTTTTCACATCAGATCTCCCGCTGGCTCAACCAGTGTCGAACGCGGTCGAATGGAAACACGGGGCCGTCCTTGCAGATAAAATTCGGGCCGAACTGACAGTGGCCACAGAAACCCGTCGCACATTTCATGTTTCGTTCCATCGAAACATAGATCCGTCCGTGATCCACTCCCAGCTTGTGGAGTTCCGCCACGCAGAATCGCATCATTATTTCCGGGCCGCAGACCAGCGCTGCCGTCTCCGGCCTGTCGATGGCTGCGTTGCGAATGAGTTTCGTGACCACGCCGACGTTTCCGCTCCAGGACTCGTCCGCGAGATCTACGGTCGCTCGCACATCGATATCCAGGCGCGCGCTCCACTTCTCCAACTCATTTCGGTACAGAATGTCGGCAGCGGATCTGGAACCGTACAGAACATTCACTTTGCCGTAGTCGCGCCGCCTGGCAAGAAAGCCGTAAAGAGCGGGGCGCAGCGGAGCGAGGCCAATGCCTCCGGCAATAAGAACGACATCCATCCCCTTCAGGGAACTCATGGGCCAGGGAGAGCCGAACGGTCCACGGACCCCGACAAAATCTCCCTTCTTCAGAGCGTGTAACGCCGACGTGACGCTTCCGACATCACGTATGGTGTGCACCAGTTCATTCGGTTTCTCCGGGTTGCCGCTAATGGAAATGGCGGATTCGCCCGTTCCGAAAGCGTAGAGCATATTGAATTGACCGGGAGAAAACCGGAACGGCCCGCGAAGATCCGGAGGCTCCAGGGTTAGGGTAAACGTATCGTGTGTTTCCCGGCGAGAGCGCAATACTCGAAAGGGTACCGGCGTGCTGCAATTCGCCGACTCGCCGGGACCCGGGGCGACTGTATTTGGAGATCCTTGCGGCATTGGCTAGCGCATCTCCGGATGTGCATAGAGGTCTTGGAGTTGCAGACGCGTGGCCTGCAGCCGATCCTGCATCACGGCGGAAAACCGCTTCATCAGGTCATATCCGAGGACCGGATCTTTCTCACACTTGTCGCGCAAACACGTAGCGTCCATTGCCAGGGCACGGGTACGTTCCACCGCCCGCGCATCGTATTGCCATCGATACGGCGGAAAGAGCCATGACCACCCGACCACGTCGTGCTCACCGATGGTTTCGAATCGTATGCTTCCCCGGTCTGGAGAAGGGATCTCGAGACCAATCTTCCCGTGACGGATTAAATAGAAATGATCGGCGGGCTCCCCCTGCCTGAAGATCACATTTCCCTCGTCAAACCGAACATTTTTTGCACAGCTGACGAGAAGCCGAATGGTGTCTTCGGGCATGTCTTTGAAGAATGAGTGCTCAGCAAGATAGGGTTCAAGGTTTCTCGTGGTCATGCATTTTCCTCCTCCGGGGCTCCGCGTTCCGCGGGCATCGGGTTGGTCTGAATGGCGCGCACTTCTTCCGTGATGTCTATCCCCACCGGGCACCAGGTGATGCAGCGACCGCAGCCCACACAACCCGACGAATCGAATTGATCAATCCAGGAAGCAAGTTTGTGAGTCATCCACTGTCGGTACCTGGATTTCGCCGAGCGCCGGGCGTGGCCGCCGTGAAGATAGGAAAAATCCATCGTAAAACAGGAATCCCACGTGCGCCAGCGCTCGGCATGCTCTCCGGAGACGTCTGTCGTGTCCTCCACCGTCGTGCAGAAGCAGGTTGGGCAGACCATGGTGCAATTTGCGCAGGTCAGGCACCGGGACGCCACCTCATCCCAGCGGGGGTGCTCCATGTTGTTGTAGAGAAGATCCCGCACGTTCTTCGTGTCCATCGCCCGGCCCATTTGTGCTTCCGCGACGCCGATGCGGCGATCGGCTTCCCCCGTTTCCTCCGGCGTGGCTTGTGCCGTTTTCAGCGCGCTCAGAATCTGTAGACCGGCGGAGGACCCGGCTTCCACGACAAAGTAGTGTCGATCCTTCTCCACCACTTCGGTGAGCCCCAGATCGAATCCGCAATGGGCCCGGGGGCCGCTGCCCATGGACACACAGAAACAGGTCCGGCCGGCTTGCGTGCAGTTCACCGAAACAATGAAAACCGAGTCTCTACGGCGCTTGTAGTGCTCATCGACATAGGGTCCTTCGAGAAACACGCGGTCCTGTATCGCGATCGCCTTCAACTCGCAGGCGCGAACACCCAGAAAAGCCTTTTTTTCAACGTGGTCCGGTTCCTCCTGCACGTCCATTCCACGCTCGGTTCTGACCGCCGAAAACTGCCGCACACGGGGTGGATGTAGAATCCGCTTCCATGAATCCGGGCCCACGTTGTAGCCGAACAAGGCTTTGTCGTCTCTTTCTTGCAGCGAGTAGGTCCCCGCCTCCTGTGCGTCTGTCCATCCGATCGGAAGGTCTTCAGGTCCTTCGATGTCCCGGTATACAATCGCCCCGTCCCGGATGGTGGGACCCATCACTGCATATCCGGCGTCAACCAGAGCCTGGAACAAGGTGCCCAGGAATTCCCGCTCGAGAATGAACCGGGCGTCTTCATGCGATCCGGGTGAATCGGATCCGGCGCCGGTTTTATGTGCGACTTCGTTCATTTTCTCGTCAGGCGATTCGTGCATTGTTCCATGAATACGTACGCACTCATCCATGGAGCGATGTCCTACGATACATACTTTCCCTTGTAGCTCTCGAGCATCTTAATATAGTTTGCCCGTTCATAAACTCCGGGGTCGGCGGAATTCTGCATGCTGAGTGAGCCCTTCATTTGTGAAATGGATTCGATTTCGTGAATATCCATCCATAGGCGCAAATCTTCAACCAGTTTTGAAAGGTAACCAATGCCTTCCCGGAGAAGGGCGCTGGTGGTCATGACTACGTCGGCGCCTGCCAGGATGTACTTAATGATTTCCTTTGCGCCATGGACTCCCCGACTCGCGGCGATGGACGCGTTGATTCTACCGTACAGAATGCCGATCCACATGAGGGGCAGCCTGATCTCATACGGACTACTGAGCGAGAGATTCGGCGCGATTTCCAGATTTTCGAGATCTATATCGGGTTGGTAAAATCGGTTAAACAGAACAAGCGCGTCGGCGCCGGCGCCGTCAAATTGAGCCGCCATGTTCGCCATGGCACTGAAGAAGGGGCTTACCTTGAGGGCAACCGGGATCTCCACGGCCTCCTTCACCGCCCCGAGGACATCGAGATATTGCTGTTCGACACTCATCCCGGTTTGACTCATGTCCGCGGGAATGTAGTAGATGTTCAGCTCCAATCCCGCGGCGCCGGCGGCTTGCATCTGAATGGCGTACTCAATCCATCCTTCCGTCGAGACCCCGTTCAAGCTGCCCAGGACGGGAATATCCGTTTCCGACGACGCGCGGGCAAGAATGCCCAGGTAGCGGTCTGAGGTCATGTAGTACTCTTCACCGACATCAGGCAGGTAGCTGAGTGCTTCGCCGGAACTGTCCCGGCCGGCGTTGGTGAGGTATTCGATGGCCGCCGCCTCGTGGCGAAGCTGCTCCTCGAACAATGAAAACATGACGACGCCGGCCGCCCCCGCGTCTTCCAGTTTCTTGATGTTTTCAAGACTTCCGCAGAGCGGACCGGCCGACGCGATCAACGGCGAAGTAAGCTCCATCCCCATGTAGGTCGTTTCCAGATTCATTCGTCAAGTTCTCCTTCCGGTTTCCTCCGATTGATCACGCGAGGCGAGAAACTCGTACACCGACCACTTTCTCTTCAAATCCGCTTCCGCTTCCTTGATCAGGTTTTCGGCGCGCTCCGGATGCGTGTGCGTAAGAATCTTGAAACGCATTTCGGTATCCGTGAACTCTTTCAAGTTCTTCGTCGGTTCGGGGGAGTCCAATTCAATCGGATTCTGACCGACCGTGCTCAACTCCGGGTTATATCGGAACAGGGGCCAGTACCCGCAATCGACGGCCATCTTCTGGTGTTGCAGTCCCTGCTCCATATTGATTCCGTGCGCAATGCAATGGCTGTAGGCCAGGATCAGCGATGGACCGGGATAGGCCTCCGCCTCCCGGATTGCGAGCAGTGTTTGTTGCGGATTTGCTCCCAGCGCGACGCGGGCCACGTACGCGTTACCATAGGCGATTGCCATCAACGCCAGATCCTTTTTCCCGATGGCTTTTCCAGAGGTAGCAAACTTGGCGACCGCGCCCAACGGTGTGGCCTTTGACGCCTGACCGCCGGTATTCGAGTACACCTCGGTATCGAGTACGAGCACATTGACGTTGCGTCCCGCCGCCAGCACATGATCCAGCCCGCCGAATCCGATGTCATAGGCCCAGCCGTCCCCACCCACGAGCCAAACACTTCTGCGCACCAGGTGATCGGCCACTGACTTCAGGCTGCGTGCAACGTCGCTGTCGAGGCCTTCCAACTTTTCGCGCAGCAAGTCAACCCGTTCCCGTTGCAACCGGATTTCCTGCTCGGTGCTCTGCGGGGAGTCTATCAGGCTCTGCACCAGGCTCTCCCCCAGTTCATCTTTCATTTTCAACAGGAGCTCGTGCGCGAGGGCAAGGTGCTTGTCGGCCGACAGCCTGAACCCGAACCCGAATTCAGCGTTGTCTTCGAAAAGGGAATTCGACCAGGCGGGACCCCGACCTTCGGAATTCGTGCTCCAGGGTGTCGTGGGAAGATTTCCGCCATAAATGGAGGAGCATCCGGTGGCATTCGCGACCAGGAGGCGGTCCCCGAACAACTGGCTCAACAGCTTAACATAGGGCGTTTCACCACATCCTGCGCAAGCACCCGAAAACTCGAAGAGCGGGCGGAGGTACTGTACGCCGCGGACGGTGGAAAAATCCACCCGGGACCGGTCGCTTTCCGGCAGCGTTTCGAAGAACGAAATGTTGGTCCGTTGCTGATCGAGGATCGGTTCTTTCGGCACCATGTTGATCGCCTTGAGATTGCCTCGCTCCTTGCTCTGGGCCGGGCACGCATCCACGCAGAGCGTGCACCCCGTGCAGTCCTCCAGGTACACCTGCAGGGTATAGTATTGATCGGGAAACCCGCGGCCCGCCAGGGGGGCGCTGTGAAACCCGTCTGGAGCATCGGTCAACATCGATTTGTCGTAAAACCGGGATCGAATGCAACTGTGCGGACAGACAATGCTGCATTGCCCGCATTGAATGCAGAGATTCGGCTCCCACTGCGGAACAAACATGGAGATGTTTCGTTTTTCCCACGCGGAGCTGCCCGATGGATACGTACCATCCACGGGCAGGGCGCTCACGGGAAGCTCGTCGCCTCTGTCGATCATGATTTGCGCAGTCACATTCCGCACAAATTCGGGTGCGTCCGGGGACACGGGGGGGGGGCGCTCGAACGGACTGGTTGCCTCCGACGGGAGGGGTACCTGTTGAAGTTCGGCAATTGTTCTGTCCACCGCATCAAAATTCTTCTGAACAATGCCCTTGCCTTTGCGTCCGTAGGTTTTTTCGATGGCGCTCTTGATCTTGGCGATCGCCTCTGCCGGCGGCAGGACGCCGGAAATAGCGAAGAAGCAGGTTTGCATGATGGTGTTGATTCGCCCACCCAGATTCGCTTCACGCGCCACGCGGTAGGCGTCGATTACGTAGAACCGAATCTCCTTTTCCAGGAGCCGCTGTTGCATCTCGCGCGGAAGCTTGTCCCAGACTTCGTCTTTCCCGAACGGACTGTTGAGCAGGAATGTCGCGCCCGTTGCGGCACCCTTCAAGATGTCGATCTGATGGACAAATTGAAATTGGTGACAGGCGACGAACGTGGCCGTTCGTACCAGGTACGTAGAGCGGATCGGCTTGGGTCCAAAGCGCAGATGGGATGTGGTCCGCGATCCGGATTTCTTTGAATCATATACGAAGTAACCCTGCGCGAAAATGTCGGACTCCGCGCCGATAATCTTGATCGTGTTCTTGTTGGCTCCCACCGTTCCGTCGGACCCCAGTCCATAGAAAATGGCTCGCGTCACTCCCTGCACCGGCATCAGAAGGTGCCGATCGTAATCCAGGCTGGTATGTGAAACATCGTCATCGATGCCGATGGTAAAGTGGTTGCGGGGTGTGCCGCGGGCCAGTTCAGCGAAAATTCTCGTTATCATTGCCGGCGTGAATTCCTTGGAGGAAAGGCCATACCTGCCGCCCACGACGTGGTCCAATCGTCGCAGAGTGGAATCATCGGCGGCCCGTGCTTCCGAGATCGCTGTCACAACATCCTGATACAGTGGCTCTCCCAGGGCGCCCGGTTCTTTTGTCCGGTCCAGCACCGCGATGGCCTTTGTGGTTTCAGGCAGTGCGCGCAGAAAGTGATCCACCGAGAAGGGTCGGTAGAGATGAACCTGAATGAGACCTACCGGCTCTCCCTGGTGGCGTAGAAATTCGGTGGTCTCACGTACCGCTTCCGCCCCCGAACCCATCAGAACGATCACCCGTTCCGCGGATGGATCCCCAAAATAGTCAAACAGATGATAGGTGCGTCCGGTCAGCTCGGAGAATTTTTCCATGCTCTGCGCCACGATCCCCGGAGTTGCTGCGTAGAAAGGATTCACGGACTCGCGGGCCTGAAAGTAGACGTCAGGATTCTGAGCGGTACCCCGAATGAACGGTTGATCCGGATTCAATGCGCGATTCCGGTGAGCCAGCACCAGGTCCTCGCGGATCATCTCCCGAATCTCTGTGCTTGAAAGAAGGGTGATCTTGTTCAGTTCGTGCGAAGTTCGGAATCCGTCAAAAAAGTGAATAAAGGGGATCCTTGCCTCCAACGTGGAGGCTTGGGCGATCAACGCCATATCGTGCGCCTCCTGAACGGAGGAGGCGCAAAGCATTGCAAAGCCGGTCGAACGGGTCGCCATGACGTCGGAGTGATCCCCAAAGATGGACAATGCCTGGCATGCGACCGACCGCGCGGCGACATGAAAGACGGCCGGGGTCAGCTCCCCCGCGATCCTGAACATGTTCGGAATCATGAGAAGCAGTCCCTGGGATGCAGTAAACGTGGTGGTGAGAGCGCCCGTTTGAAGAGCACCGTGCACCGCGCCCGCCGCGCCTCCTTCGCTCTGCATTTCCACGACCAGGGGCACCGTTTCCCATAGGTTCGTACGGCCGTCGGCCGACCATTGATCCGCAAGCTCGCCCATCGGAGAGGAAGGGGTGATCGGGTAGATGGCGCAAATCTCGTTTGTTTTGAACGCGATCCGAGCTGCCGCCTCGTTCCCGTCCAGAATTGCTGTCTGTCTCTTTTCGCCGATCATGGGGTTTCTCGTCTCGGTTGAGTCGCGGGTTCGGGAATCATTTTAATTGCCGCGCAGGGACACTGTTCGAAGCACGTCGCACAGCCGGTACACTTGTCGAAATCAAACCGGTACCTTTTCCCCGTACCGAGCTTGATGATTGCGTCCTCGGGACAGGCCGCCAGGCAGCCATCGCACTCGAAGCAGTTTCCGCAGGAAAGACAGCGTCGGGATTCGTACAGCGCAGCCTCCCGGCTGAGCCCACCCACCACTTCGTCGAAACCGGACACGCATTCTTCCACCGGATTCCGGGTCTGCTGCTTCTGTTCAGCGTCGCTATAAAACCAGACGTGAAGCAGATCATGGGGAACTGGCTCGTGCTTATCGGGAGGAGTGTATTCGGCGCCGCGGACATAGGCATCGATGTACCGGGCCGCTTTTTTCCCGTGTCCAACGGCTACTGTGACCGTCCGTTCCGCCGGAACCATGTCGCCGCCGGCAAAAATTCCCGGGTGCCCGGTCATCATGTGCCGGTCAACCGTTACGGTTCCGTCTTTTTGGAACGCAATACTCGGAACTCTTTTCAAAAACGCGGTGTCGGTGTCCTGGCCCAGCGCGAGGACAAGAGAATCCGCCTCGAGGGTTTCGAATTCCCCGGTCGGTTCCGGCCATCCGTCCTTGTTGAGCGCCATTTTCTCAACCGTGAATGTCGTGGTATCGATTTGCTTGATGGTACGGAGCCATTGGATGGTCACGCCTTCTTCTTCGGCTTCCGAGATTTCAGCGTCATGAGCCGGTGCCTTATCCCGGGACCGGCGGTAGATAATGACCGCTTCGGTGGCACCCAGCCTCTTTGCGGTACGAGCGGCATCCATCGCGGTATTTCCGCCACCGTAAATCGCCACCCGCCGCCCCAGTGCGGGCGCGTTGCCCGATTCGACGCTTTTCAGCAAGCCAATGGCATCGAAAATCTTTCCCGCGTCGCGCGCAGGAATGTCCACCCGCTTGCCCAAATGCGCTCCGACCGCAATGAACACCGCATCGAAGTTTCCTTCCTCCTTTTCGCGCAGGAGATCTTCGACACAATGATTGAGGCGAAATCGAACCCCGAGAGTGCTGATCTTCCCGATCTCCGCATCCAGAACATCGCGCGGCAGCCGATACTTGGGTATACCGAAACGCATCATGCCGCCGGCAAATGGCCCCGCTTCGTAAATCTCGACTTCGTGCCCCTGTCGCCGAAGGTGATAGGCTGCGGACAATCCACTGGGACCAGCCCCCACCACGAGGATTCGCTTTCCCGTGGAATGGCAAGGCGGCGGAAGCTGCCAATCCTTTTCGATGGCCAGGTCACCGAGAAATCGTTCGACGGCATGAATACTGATCGTGGAGTCTACGTGCAGTCGATTGCAGTGGTCCTCGCAAGGGTGGTAGCAAACCCGTCCATGCACCGCGGGCATCGGATTATCTTTCGCAATTACCTCCCACGCTTCTTTGAATTTGCCTTCCCGGCACAGCCCCAGCCAGGCTTGGATGTTTTCTCCGGCGGGACACGCGCTGTTGCAGGGCGGCAGTCGGTCCACGTACTGGGGGCGCTTTGTCCGATGGGGACCGGTTCGCCGTTCCCGGTGCAGGTCCGGCGGCGTGGTCATCTCATGCGGGCGATGGTCTGGGTTACTCATTCGATTCAGTTTGCCGACGCAAATTTGCCGATCTCTTCTGAATTCATGAGTACTACGGCTGCGCTCCAAATCCTATCGGGTACGCGCCCCGATGCCCTATCGGGGAATGCCTGATAGGGTGATGAGATTCAAAGGAAAAGGCCCGTGAAGAAGCGAATCCCCACGGGCCTTCCACGATTCCATCGTACGTTTAAACGACAGAAAGCGATTGGACGACTCTATCCTCCGATCGAGGGATGAATTTGAAAATTCCCACCATTCAGATATCCCCGAACCTCGTAAATAAGGGGGGACGCCGGGTTGGGAGTCTGATAAATCCGGATATGATAATAGTCCGGACAGTCACATTTTTCCTGGCCGTCCGGAAGGCCTGCATGCCCTTCAGCCGGGCAGAGGTCTGTGTTCACAAGATCCGAATCGGCATTGCCGGGCTCACCGAGGTCTTCGATGTGCACTTCGAACCAGTGCAACGTTACACCCTTTTTAGCCCCCCAATCCTTGGCAACAGGAGATCCTCCCGACAGATTTTTGAAACTTCCCACACCTTCAAAATCGAGCTGTTTGAATGGCGCCGGCCGGGCCTGATTGCAATTGATGGGATCCGAGCACCCGATCCAGTCGATCTCCGTTCCATCAGGCGCGCTGGCCGTTCCTGCGTGGAAAGTGAAGCGGCCGTCATCCCCTCTATGCTGGCGGTGGGTCCACTCGCCAAAGGGCTGAGGCTGTGATCCGGTAGGCGCTCCTGCCTGGCCTCCGAATGTGTAGTGGTTGTTCTTGTCCACTCCTTCGGCCCAGGCATGCGGTGGCACCGTTCCGTCAACTCCACCGCCCGTCATTCTGCATGATCCGGGTGTCGTTTCGAAGACCGTAAGCCCGGCGACAATCCATGTGAGCGAAGCGGGCAGATCCGAAGTTCCATCGTCCCACGAGATTGCATCCACCGTGAGTTCCGTGGAACCGGCCGGTATGTTCACGGTCACCACCAGCGTATCCCACTCTTCTCCGTCAAATCCTCCTAACGGGTCGTCGAGTGGGGGAAGTGCTCCCCCGTCCACATCGATAACCACCCGGTTCGGGCGACGAGGACCCGGGGCTCCGCCCACGCTGGCGAAGAACATTGTCAAATCGGCGCTGCGGTCAAATGTTGATGCAGGGTATGAAAACGTTTGAGGAACGACTGCGTCGATAGGCGCCGCGAAAAAGATGAATGCCAGATCCTGTCCATCATTGATCTCGATGTTCGCGGTGGTGCCATTGTCGTAAATCACCAACAGTCCGGCGCCGTTGTCGAATGTCCCTGCGTTCAAATCCTCAATCGTCAATGAGTTGGCGCCGGCGTCGACCAACCCCATCGCGGTGATATCCGCCCGGTAGGTTGTCGAATATACGGCGCCATTGAAATTGAAGAAAAAGGTGGGTCCGCCGATCAAATCCCCCGTGACGGAAATGCCATCCACCGTAACGGTATCGTCCCCTGCGGGCGTCCCTTCTCCGTTCCAATAGAGGATCGCCTGGGCTACGTTGCCCGGAACAAAAATGTCGATGGTTCCGGGACCGTTGATCAAACCCGTACCTGCGGCGACAATGCCGGATCCCGCGGCAATCGGGATGGACGGTGTACCAATCCCCGTTGCTTCGGACCCGTCGGCCATGAGCGGGGTGGTCCAGCTGCTGACAAGGAGTATTGTGCCGATCAAAAGGACGCAACGGAATGTCGCCGATACTGAATACTGAACTTGATGAGATACATGAGGTTCCATGATTTCTGCTCCTGATATGTTGTGCGCGGACAATCCCACACACCGAAGTATTGTCTATATCAAAATACCATGATCATATTTTGAATGATATGATTGATTTGTATTATTTTGTCTGCAATGTAACTTGCTAATCTGCAACGGATTATAAACTGAGCCGGGTTCATTACCGGACGAGCGAAGTTTTACCTGAAGGGTCAGGTTTTGCCGCTGGAATCATGCGTCAGCAAATTCGCGGAAGCTGTTCGCCGCTGATCATGTCAAGCACGCGGGTGACGCCGATCTCGCTTCGCGCAGTAACGATTCCGGTATCCTTATTCAGCACTTGTCCAATTTGGCAGGCCTTTTCACCCGCGGGGAATTTTCGAATCAATTCCAGCGTCCGGGTTGCCTGGATTTCCGGCACCCATACCGCCATTCGGCCCTCGTTTGCCACTTGCATGGGGTCCAATCCGAGGAGTTCACATGCGCCCCGAACTTCTTCGTGCACCGGAATGGAGGCCAGATCGATTTCGACGTGCACCTTCGCGGTTTCGGAGACTTCCACCAGTGCGCTCGTGAGTCCTCCGCGGGTGAGGTCTCGAAGGCAGTGAATATCTATGCCCTCGTTCAACAGCGATTCGACGATCCCGTGGAGCGGTGCGGAATCACTTTCGATCGTCGATTCGAATTCGAGTCCTTCCCGCTGGGCCATGATCGCCATGCCGTGACGCCCCACGTCGCCGCTGACCAGCACGACGTCATCCGTTCGGACTGACTTCGGTCCGATCTCCCGGTCTTTTTTGCGGACCCCGATACCGGTGGTATTGACATAGATCCCGTCCCCCTTGCCCCGGTCGACAACTTTCGTGTCCCCCGTGACCAACTGAACGCCGCATTCGTCCGCTGCCGCGCGCATGGAGCAAACGATCCGCCAAAGAGTTTCCATCGCAAGACCTTCCTCGAGGATGAATCCGACCGAGAGATAAAGGGGAGCCGCGCCGCTCATCGCGAGGTCGTTCACGGTGCCGTGAACGGCAAGAGATCCGATATCTCCTCCCGGAAAAAACAGGGGCCGAATTACGTAGGAGTCGGTGCTGATCGCCAGCCGGGCGCCTTGTGCTTCAAACGAACAGGCGTCATGGTTCTGCCGCGAATGCGGGTTGTCGAACGCAGGGAGAATCATTTTTCCCAGGAGCTGATGCATCAGTCTTCCGCCGCCTCCATGGGCCATTTGCACCGTGGGGTATTCAGTGATTGGAAAGGGACAGGAAAGTGTAAAGTCGGATTTCATCTCAATGTCCGGCCGGCTTGCCGCGATACCGGTAGTACGCGGCGCATGCGCCTTCGGAGGAGACCATGGTCGCACCCAGGGGGTGCTCGGGGGTGCACTTCAACCCGAAAGCCGGACATTCTCCCGGTTTCTTGAGTCCCCGAAGAATTTCCCCGCTGATGCACTCCGGATCTTCCCGGGGATTGATGCCGGCAACGTCGAATTTCCTCTCGGCGTCGAAGTCGGAGTACATCGGGCGTAGCCCCAGACCGCTTTCCGGGATGGAGCCGATGCCCCTCCAGTCGCGCGGCACTATCTCGAACACCTCGCGAACGATGCCCTGCGCCGGCTCATTTCCCTCCCGCCGCACGGATCGGCTGTACTGATTCTCTACTTCCGTTCGACCTTCCTCGAGTTGCTTCACGCACATATACACACCCTGCAGAATGTCCAGCGGTTCAAAGCCGGTAACGACGATGGGGACAGAGTACTCCCGGGCGAGCGGCTCGTACTCGGTATAGCCCATAACCGTGCAAACGTGGCCGGCGGCCAGAAACGCCTGTACTTGATTGTCGGGTGAGGACAAAATTGCCGTCATGGCCGGCGGCACGGTTACGTGCGACACCAGCACCGAAAAATTCGTGACCTCCCATTCCTTTGCCCGTGCTACGGCCATGGCGTTTGCGGGTGCGGTGGTTTCAAATCCTACCGCGAAAAAGACAACCTCTTTGTCCTGGTTTGCCCGGGCAATCTGGACGGCATCCAGGGGAGAGTAGAGGATTCGGACATCGTTTCCTTCAGATTTTACCGACAGAAGATCGCCGCGGGACCCCGGCACGCGAAGCATATCGCCAAAGGAGCAGAAAATCACATTTGGCCGGGAAGCGATCTCCACCGCCTTGTCAATCAACCCCAATGGGGTCACGCACACGGGACATCCCGGTCCGTGGATGAGGGTGATGGTGTCCGGTAACAGCGAATCGATGCCGAACTTTACGATTGCGTGGGTCTGTCCACCACACACTTCCATGATGTTCCACGGCTTGGTGGCAGCTCGTGCAATGGCATCGGCGTAACGCCTGGCCTCGCCGGCATCGCGGTACTCATCAATGTATTTCATAGTCGTAGCAGCGGGACTGCGCAAACTCTATACCGATTCCCCTCCGGATGGAACAGGAAGATCTCGGCGCCGCTCCACCATCGCACGCCGAATGGAGCGCTCCCAGGATGGTGGAAAGCCGAAAGCAGAGGGAAAGCGATTGTTCCGCCCGGCATTTGGGGAGGGCTCCGGGCTAGGGGATTTCCTTACCCCAACAACAGAGTCGGGCTGATGCCCCTGTGAGGCGTCCGGAAGTAGATTGAGTTCGAAAGAGAAATGCGAAAGGAAGGCACCGAATGAACAGCCCGCGGGTGAGAGAGATTCTGAGTTGGTTTGGCAGTGACAATCCCGGCACGCTGACAAATCTTTCGCGCCTGCTGAATCATGGAACCCTTGGGGGCACCGGGAAGATGGTGATTCTACCCGTCGATCAGGGCTTCGAGCATGGTCCGGCTCTCAGCTTCGCGCCCAATCCGCCGGCCTACGATCCCCGGTATCATTTTGAGCTGGCAGTCGACGCCGGATGCAATGCTTATGCGGCTCCTCTCGGCTTTCTCGAAGCCGGGGTTCGCGACTTTCCCGGAGAGATTCCTCTCATCTTAAAAGTGAACGACCACGACGTACTGGTCAATGACCCCGACCCGCACCAGGCTCTGACCGGCAGCGTCGCGGACGCATTGCGGCTTGGATGCTCCGCAATCGGTTTCACCATCTATCCGGGATCGACGCATCGGCTCGAAATGTACGAAGAGATTCGCGCGTATGCGGAGGAAGCGAAACGCAGCGGCCTGGTGGTCGTCATCTGGTCATACCCTCGAGGATCGGGACTGACCAAGAAGAGTCAGAGTGCCATCGACATCACCGGGTACGCGGCACATATCGCGGCGCAACTCGGCGCACACATCATCAAGGTGAAATTGCCGAGCAACCACATCGAGCAGGAGGCGGCCCGGAGAATGTATGAGTCTGAGCACATTCGGATATCCTCGCCGGCTGAACGAGTTCAGCACGTGGTACAGTGCGCATTCGGAGGACGCAGAATCGTGATTTTTTCCGGTGGACCGACGACTTCGGACACGCAGATTTTTTCGGAAGTTCAAGCCATCCACGATGGAGGCGGATTCGGATCCATCATCGGGCGGAATTCATTCCAGCGGCCGAAGAAGGAGGCGCTGGATTTTCTGTCCACCGTTATGGAGATCTATCAGTCGGACTGACGAGAGGAGGGGTGCACGAATAGGAGCCGTGTTCCTCCAGGAGGTCCAGCACATATTCCATGGTTGCGATCGAGATGTCCGGACCGATGGAGTGGGGCCCGATTACGAATCCTCCACCCTGTCCTGCCTGTAGCAGATGCAGCACGTGATCGCGTATTTCCCCGCGATCTCCGCGTGGGAGGATCTCGGAGTTGTCGAGACCCCCGGTGCATACCAGGCTGTTTCCGTACTTCTCCCGAATCCGCGCCGGATCCATTCCGGCTCGGTACTCGACGGGATTGATGGCATCGACCCCGGCGGCAACCCACATGTCCAGCAAGGAAGTCACATTCCCGTCCGAGTGGTGCATGACGTACGCTGCACCGGCCTCCTTGAAACTGTTGATCATTCGGCGCAGGGGGGGGAGAAAGATTTCCTCGTACCGCTTGGGCCCCATGAACGGGCCCGCGGTCGAGGCTACGTCATCGTAAATCGCAATACCGCTATCAAAAAGATTGAAGCGGTCAAGGCCTTCCAATGCCACGGCTACGATATGTTCTACCACGCGATCCACGAACGCGCATACCCATTCGGGATCCTCGATCATATCCACCCAGAACTGCTCTTCCCCTCGAAGGAAGGCTGCCCTCAAGTAGGGTCCCCCGCTCTTGAGCCAAACGAAGTAGTCCTGCCTCCACGCGGCGGCGGACTCTTCCTGCACGAATCTACTGTCCAGAAGCGGATCATCAAAGACCAGCGACTCAGGATCGACTCGCTCGGAGATTGCAGGTTCCAGCAGTTCTCCCATGACTTGTGAGTCGACGTAAAAATCCGCCTCGGCAAGCTTCAATTCCCCCCAGCCGGTGCGGGCAACGACCTTGGATCCTCGCTGTTCCACCAACCCCGCACGGGTGGGCCACGTTGATTCATCCGGCGACACGAGGCGCATGTCGGTTCCAAAAGTTGTCACCAGGTCACCCGCTCCGTGCTTCCGCGTCCATTCGCTTTCAAATTCCGACCAGAACGAAGGCCAGTATCGCGGCACCCGGTCCGCTTCCTGAAACTCCATGGCACGATGGACTCGTTCTTTTGAATTCATGACCCTGCATCAAACCTGGCATCACCCCCGCGGATGCTCAATGGGGCCTGCCCTGATATTCGGGTCGGCAGATCTTCTAACCGGCATTCTCCCATAACGACGGGGACAAGTGCTTATGGAACGATCTACTCGTCTCTGCCCGTCTTGAAGAGTTCGACGAGCTTTCCAGGCGGTTCCACAAGCTTCCCCGTAGAATGATGAGTGGGATAGTGGTTCGTGGCATTCGTGATCAGGTCATCCAGCCAGTCTAGCATCTCCTGTCGCATGGTTTCCGCCAGAGGGGAATGCGACGTGAAATCAGCTGAAGAATCCAGCAGATCGTTGCTTTCACCGATGTCGTTGGTGAGGTTATACAGTGCATACCGCTGATCTTCGTAGGTATAGTATAGCTTGTAACGGTTTCCGTCGCTTCGCTGTGACAGGTTGACGGTACACGGGGCGGCGCGGTCTCCGAGGTATCCGGGGAAGTGGAAGTAGAGGTTGGAACGCGCTCGAACGGCGTGAACCGGATCCGTCAGCACATGGGTAAACGATTCGCCATCGAGAGGATGATCCGGGGGCGGGGAGGTACCCGCGATTTCGGCAAGGGTCGGATAGAAATCCAGCGCATGGACCATCGTGTCGGTAGTCGTTCCCGGCGGAATGACTCCCGGCCACCACACGATCATCGGGACCCGGATCCCGCCTTCCGTGAACATTCCCTTTTCTCCCCGCAGTGGAGCGTTGGTGGTACGGGTGCTGCCTCCGTTGTCGGAGACAAACATCAGGATTGTGTTTGCGGTGATATCGTCTGATCTGTCGGCGTCTCCGTTCGGGTCCGACAGGTTGTCGACGAGCCTGGCCACCGTCTGGTCCAGCTGTTCGATCATCGCGGCGTAGACGTGATCGTTGTGCCGAACCCCACCGGGCTTGGACTGGTACTTGGTAAGAAGGTCCGGCCGCGCTTCACACGGAACATGCACGGCGTAGTGACTGTAATGGAGAAAGAACGGCTGATCGGCATTCAATCCGGAGACATGGTTTTTGAGAAACGCCTCGACGGAATCCGCCAGGCCGTCGGTCAAGTGTTTGCTCGTACCCAACAGGAGCGTGGAGAGTTCACTGAATGTAAAGTCCGTTTGGTAAGGAAGAATGTTGTTGCCGATGTACGAATCAGTGTACGGCTGCGCGTAGGGATCGAGCGCAGGCCCGATACCTCCCGGAAATTTCCAGGAGTCGCTCTTCTTGTTTGCAAAGTATGTCGGCGGGCTCCCTGCGGCGGTGCCGCCGAAATTGTAATCGAATCCCTGGTTTTGCGGCAGGGTGGACCTCACGCCCTTGGCGCCTCCGATATGATATTTCCCAAAGTGAGCGGTAACATATCCGGCGGATTGCAGCATCTCCGCCATCATGAATGTTGAGGCTGGTACATTCACATTCTGGTTCGGTCCCACCAGCGGGCGAACGCCTTTGCCCCGGTTCAAATCCGTAACTGCGTAAATGCCGTTGCTGTCTCGTGCAGGATACTGTCCGGACAGGAGGGCTGCGCGGGACGGAGCGCAGTTGGGCTGCATGTAGCAACTTGTAAACGAAAGCCCTTGTTCCGCAAGGCGGTCGATGGAAGGTGTTTCATGATAATCACTCCCGTTTCCAAAGTTGGGGTTCCCGCTCCCCACGTCAGTCCACCCAAGGTCATCGATGTACATGATCACAATGTTGGGCGGCGCGGTCTCCGCCGGACTCATGGATTTGACCCTCCGGGCCGGAGGCTCAGGGACCGCCTGCGGGACCAACACAATACAGAGTTGGGCCGTCAGGATGAGCCTGGTGCTGAACCAGGCTCGAGGCCTTCCCGATCTTTGTCTCCTCATCATGTGCCGGTGGGAAGAAGCAGCTTCATTTCAGCGTTCGCCATCGGCGACCCGCCCTCGCTTGACGCGAGACGAAGAGAAGGCTCACCTGTGTTGCGTTCACGAACGAAAACTACCCGACAATTGCGCTGGTCTCGGTGAGGAAGATCCCCTGAAGATTCATTCGAAGCTGCTCAGGACTGGTGGAGGCGTCCATGGCATCGGTTTCGCTGATCAGCTTTGCGTCCATGAGTTTCAGGAGGCTTTGGTTATAACTGATCATTCCGTTGCTGCCGCCGGTTTCGATTGCCTGCGGAAGTTTTTCCAATCTCCCTTCGGTGATCAGTTTTCGAACGATCGGAGCGTTGGTCATCACTTCGACGGCGGGAACCCGGCCGGTACCGTCAGCCCGTGGAACCAGCCGTTGAGAGATAATGGCGCGAAGGGTGGTCCCGAGGGCCCGGCGGACCTGGTCGCGGTCCGCCTCTTCGTAAAAGTCGAGAATACGCTGAATAGACTGGGAGGCGTTGGATGTGTGAAGCGTGGACAATACCAGGTGGCCGGTATCGGCCGCGGCCAGCGCAGTATCAAAACTTTCATTGTTGCGCATCTCGCCGACCACGATCACGTCGGGATCCTGTCGAAGGGCGTGAATCAATGCGGAGTCGAATGACGATGTATCCAACCCTACTTCGCGCTGCTCGAAGATGCATCGCCGATCCTTAAAATCAAATTCGATGGGATCTTCAATGGTGATGATCCGGCGCTTGGTGTGATCGTTCATGTGCTCAAGCATGGCGGCCAGGGTCGTCGATTTTCCGGATCCGGTTGTGCCGGTGACGAGAATGATTCCCCGCGGCGACCCGGCTACATCCTTGATCACCTCCGGAAGTCCCAGTTCCGAGAATTGGGGTACCTTGGGCTTGATGTGCCGAAGCGACAGGCTTCGCGTGCCGCGCTGCTTGTGAAGGTTGACTCGAAAGCGGCCAACGTCTTCCTCCACATGCGCGAAATCTGCATCGCCATGCTCCTCGAATCGCGCCCGGTCAGCCTCCGAACAGATCTGGGGTATGATCGCGTCGAATTCCTCTGTGCCCGGCGTATATCCTTCGACCGACGCCAATTTGCCTGAAATCCGCAGCATGGCAGGGAACCCTTCCCGAATATGCACATCGGAAGCACCTTCGGAAACCGCCAGTTTCAGGACATTCTGTAAATCTGAGGTAGGCATCAAAACTAGATTCTATACACACTTGCGATTGGATTCAAGAACGCCGTCTCTGTACCACATCCCCGTGGATGCATGAAAGCACTGAATCCGGGTTGCATGAAAAACCGGATCCTATTCCCGTCGGCGAAAATTCCGAGGCTTGACGGGTCCCGATTCACCCCTGAGAATCGCCTTATGAATATAGCAATTCTGGAGAATCTCGGGTTGAAGGAAGTGGAGTTCGATCCCGGGACGGTTCTGATCGAAAAGGACAGCGATCAGAAAAACGTTTTTGTAATGATTTTGGGTAAAGTCGAGGTTCGAAGCGGGGATCAACGTCTGGCCGTTCTGGATGGCCCCGGCACCGTCCTTGGAGAAATCGCGATTCTACTCGGATCCAAGCCGGTCGCATCCGTGACCACCCTGGAGAAGAGCTCGTTTTATGTCATCAACGATTTTTTGAATTTCATCGGCGAACATCCGGAAGCAAGTATAAGCGTATCCCAGGTCCTGGCGAGCCGTCTGATTGCAACCAATAATCACCTGGTGTTCGTGAAAGAGCAGCTTCAATCACTTCAGGATTCGTTGCGGGACTACCTGCCCGCCTTTCCTGACCAGAAGTAGGACGCAAGAACATGCCGGTGACCGACTCCGAATACGATCTGTTCTGCAATCAGGGTTTGCAGGATCCCTATCCGTTGTTCGCCCGGTTGCGGGAGGAGGATCCTGTTCATTGGTGCGAGCCGATGAATATGTGGTTGCTCACGCGATATGACGACATCTCCCAGTTGATTCGTGACAACAAGCGCCTGATTTCCGATCGGCAGTCCATGTACACCGATACCCTCCTGCCGGAAAACATTGAATCCGCTTCGCCGCTTGTGCACCACATCGGATTGTGGCTTCAGAATAACAACCCGCCGAATCACACCCGACTCAAGAAACTCGTCAACGTCGCCTTCACCCCGCGGATGATCGAGGACCTTGAGCCACGCATCTCTGATATCGTCAATGATCTTCTTGACCAGGCCGGCCGGGGAGGCGGGACCGATTTTATTCAGTCATTCTGTCTCCCCCTGCCCGCAATCGTGATTTGCGAAATGCTGGGCATCCCCTCGGAGCACCGGGAGCGCTATCGCGATTCGGTGGAGGGTTTGATTCCCTTTGCCTCGGGTGGTGGGCCCGGGTTGAATGACGCCGTCGGTCCGGCCCGGGAATGCCTTGAAACTCTGATTTCTTTTTTCGATGAGTTGATCTCGGAACGCCGCTTAAACCCCAGGGAGGATCTGATCAGCGCACTTGCCGGTGTCGAGGAAGATGGGGACCGGCTTTCCAAGGACGAACTCTTTGCGCTGTGCGTGTTTCTTTTCCTCGCAGGACATGAAACAACTATGGGTTTGCTGGCCGGCGGGATCATCGCGCTATTGCGAAATCCTGACCAGTTCGACCTTCTGAAATCGGACCCGGAAACGCATATCGACAAGGCCATTGAAGAGATTGTGCGCTATGAGTGCCCCGTTACGCGCGCCGTTCGCGTGCCTACCGAGGACATTGAAGTGCGAGGGAAGACGTTGAAAAAGGGCGATACGATTACGATGCTGCTCGGTGCAGCGAATCGCGATCCCGAGGTCTTCACGGATCCCGACCGATTCGATATTACACGCCATCCGAACAAACACCTGGGATTCGGGCTAGGGATTCATTTCTGTCTCGGTGCGCCGTTGGCTCGGCGGGAAGGTCGCATTGCTTTCCCTGCAGTGGCAGAACGCTTTCCGGAGATGAAACTGGCCATCGATCAAATCGAATACAAGCCGGCGCTCGGAATTAGATCCATCATATCATTGCCGGTGACTTTTTAGAGGAAGCTTTCATGAAATGTAGACCCCAGATAATCCTCGCGTCTGTTTTGTTTGCCCTCCAGGCCCCGGCCGACCACTGGCCCCAATGGCGGGGACCGACTGCGGATGGCGTTTCGATTGAAACCGACGTATTGACGGAATGGGGACCTGACAAAAACCTTCGGTGGCGAACCCCGCTGCCGGAAGCGGGAAATTCCACCCCGGTCGTCTGGGGGGATTATGTTTTTCTGACTCAGCCGGAGAGCGGAACGCATCGGCGTACGCTGATTTCAATTCATCGGCCCGATGGACAACTTCGTTGGCAGGAGGGTGTAACATACGGCGCCAAAGAACCATCGCACGCTACCAACCCCTTTTGCTCACCAAGTCCCGCCACGGATGGCGAACGGGTGATCGCCTGGTTTGGATCAGCGGGCCTCTTCTGCTACGACATGGAGGGCAAGGAACTGTGGCGCCGAGACCTGGGTCTCCAGGAACATATGTGGGGGCACGGAACCTCCCCGATCCTGTTTAACGACCTGTGTATTCTGAATTTTGGGCCCGGCAAGCGGGAGATGCTCATCGCTGTCAACAAGGAGACGGGCGAAGATGTCTGGCGGGTAGATCCCATTCCGATGGCTGAAGAATTGGCCTTCAGCAGTGCCGAGAATAATGGGAATGCGGCGGATCGCGCTAGCGGCGATGACCTCGCGAACATTTTGCGGGGATCGTGGGGCACCCCCGTCATTGCCGACACGGGATCTCGCAAGGAATTGATCGTTTCACACCCTCGGAGGATTACCGCGTACGATCCTACATCGGGATCCGAGTTTTGGACGTGTGGTGGGTACGCGCCTCTTGCCTACGTTTCGCCCGTGATATCGGAAGATACTGTGGTTGTTCTCGGGGGCTGGTTCGGCGCTTCGCTGGCGGTGAAGATGGGGGGGAGCGGGGATGTGACCGGATCTCGAAAGGTTTGGCATAAGCCTCGGGATGGAAGTTACCTCGGGACCGGCGTTGCCCATGACGGCCACCTGTATGTTGCCAGTATGGAAGGCCTGATCTCGTGCACCGACATCCAGACCGGAGAACAAGCCTGGGAGGAGCGATTGGAATCATCTTCCGGCCGCAATGAAGTTTGGTCATCGATTACGATGAGCGGCGATACTGTTATGTATGTATCCAACCAGGCCGGTGACACATTCGTGTTTCGACCCGACCCTCAACGTTACGACCAGGTTGCAAGAAACTCGATCGATGAACATACGAACGCTTCCGTGATCATTGGCAACGGGGATGTCTTTGTTCGCACTCACAAGGCCCTGTGGTGCTTTGCGAAACAGGCCTCTCCCTGAATTCCATGAAGCGATAGCCCGGTTCGCCGTTCCGCCTATTTTCACGACTTCAGGTACTCAACCGTCAATGGGACGCCGGCCTGGATCTGCGATGCCCAGCGCCCCCATGAGAGCGTGTACCACCGGTTCGGGACAAGGGGGCCGAATTTCTTTTTGTATAGGATTCTGTCCGCTTGAAGCACAAGGAGGCTTCCGGACGGCAGCACGCTGGAAACGCGGAACGAGAAACGATTGCGGGCGGGCGGCAGCCCATCCGCGGATATTCTGCTCGGGCAAATCCATTGAATGGGATCCTGAACGTCAATACGGACGGATCGACTCTCTGACGGCCACTCCGTATGCCCGGACAAGTACCTGGATATGGAATTCGCGGCATGTGTTCCTTCCAGAGAAGACACGTCCGCGGTCTCCGCGCCGCGTAGAATATTTCCACTCGCAAAAACGCCGGGGACCAAAGTGTGCAGGCCCTGATCAGTATCCGGACCCTTCGTATGCGGATTCAACGGGACGGCGGCGGTACGGCAGAATTCGTAATCGGGAATCCAGTCGCCGGTGAATACGATCGTGTCGCACTCGACGGTTTTCAGTTTGCCGCGATCTCGAATCTCCACCCCCGACACGCGCTCATTGCCGATCACCCGCTCTACTTTCGAATTCGGAACCAGGGGAATTCGGTTTCTTCCGGCGACCCACCAGTGAGCGGGACCATAGGTTTGGTGCCGGGGCAACTCGGTGACCAGGGCGCTGACCTTAACTCCCGATTCGAGCAATGTCAGTATTGCGGAGTAGCTGACGTGTTCGGCGCCCACGACCACTGCCACGGTTCCCGGTCTTTGATGATGAACATGTACCGTTTGCTGAAGGGATCCGGTCGTAAATATGCCCGCTGGACGCGTTCCTGAAATCCTCCTGGCGGTTCTGGGTCTTTCCCGGCATCCGGTGGCAAGCAGCACGGCTCGCGCCTCGACAGTCCTCATGCCTCCGGGTCCGGTCACAGTGATGGTGTGGGACGAATCTGTGTGAACGTAGTCGATTGCCGTACATTCCGTCTCGATCGTGACCCCTGCATCCAGCGCGCGAGCTGTGTGGGCCGCCGCGTATTTCGGCCCCGAAAGGATTCGCCGGAGGTCGAACAATCCGAAACCGGTGTGAAAGCAGTGCCTCGGGATCCCCCCGGGTTCCCGCTCCCGCTCGAGAACGTGGACCTGACGAATGCCGAGTTTGCGAAGCTTCGTCGCCGCGGCGAGTCCCGACGGTCCAGCCCCAACCACGAGGACATCGTAGGCGCCCGACCCTTTCAAGGCCGCCCCCGAAGAAGCGCATCGACTTCAGCCTGACAGTAGAATCCCTGGCATCGCCCCTGCATGCATCGCGTTCGCCGGCGTAGGCCGTCCAAGTTGGGAGGGGGGAGTTCGGTTAGAAATGTGTCGATCAACTCTCCCCGGGTCACTTTCTCGCAGTGACATACGATTCGGCCGTAATCGGAATTAAGCGCAATGAGTGTATTGTTCTGATAGGGGCGCTGCTGGTGCTCCCCCAGGGGAGGCACGGTTACGGGTTCAACCTCCGTTTTTGTGCACAGGTTCAATCCCGTGCCCGCCATTTGCTCGAGCACATATTCTGCGATGCCCATTGATGCCGAGAGGCCCGTTGAGCGAATGCCGCCGACGCACGCGTAGTGATCTTCGCGGTTTATGTGAATCTGATAATCCTTTTCCTCCGTGGCCGCTCGTAGTCCGGCATAGGCGGATGTGATCTCCTCCGAAATCAGTCCCGGGAGGATGGATGCGCCTTTTTTGAGAAGAGATGAAAGGCCCCCCGTGGAAGTTTCTGTGTCGTTCTTGTCGTCGATGTCCTCCGCGGTCGGTCCCAGTAGAACATTTCCGAATACGGTAGGGCAGACCAGCACGCCCTTCGTTTTTGCGGATGGAATTGGAAGCAGCGTGTGTCGGAGGAGGGAAGACGCGAATTTATCAAAAACGATGAGTTCTCCTTTTCGGGGCGTGACGCGAAATCGGTCCTCTCCCAGGAGTCGGTCGATGTCGTCGCTGAATAAGCCGGCGGCATTGACAATCCAGGTTGTGCCGATGTCCTGTCCATCGGTCTCAATGATGTAGCCTTCCGGCATTTTCCGTATGGTTTGCACGGAGGCATCTAGATAGAACCGGACTCCATTCGACTTTGCCTCCGTGGCAAATGCGAGCACGGGGCTGAACGGGCAGAGGATTCCTTCTTCCTGAATCAGCAACCCACCCAAAGCACCGGGCCCCAGGTTCGGTTCTCGAGCGTAAAGATCGGCTGAGGATTGACGTTCAATACGGTCAACGCCATTTTTGTGTGCGTTTTCCTCGATTTGCGGCAGGCGATCGAATTGTTCCTGATTCCAGGCGATCAGTAAGGCGCCGTTAATCTGGTACGCGATTCCCGTTGCATCGCAGTATGCGCGGAGCAGGGGATAGCTCCTGCGGAGCAGAGTCGCCTCCAGGGATCCTGGTGTGGCATCGAACCCGGTGTGGAAAATGGCAGTATTTGCCTTCGAAGTGCCCATCCCAACGTCAGGTTTTGCTTCGATCAGGCACGCATCGAGTTGACAATGAGAAAGTTTGCGGGCAATTGCGCATCCCACAACGCCACCACCAATGACCGCAACATCAAACTGGGGAATACCTGAATTGCCACTCACAAGATCCACCTCCTTCTCCGCCAAAATCACCCCAAAGTCAACCAATATTAGGGACAGACCCATAATAGTTGACGTGGATGAGGGTGGGTGGTAGGGGTTTGGGATGAGGATGCGTCGGATTATTGGGGATGCGGGTTCGGCGTATCATTGTATTTCCCGTGTGGTGGACCGGCAGATGGTGCTGGGGGACGTGGAGAAGGAGAAGTTTC
>Ga0315336_1000808_pt1 | contig 74419 bp, 57 predicted proteins | sample ASW5metaG_FD_204512 | JGI IMG/M metagenome (GOLD analysis project Ga0315336, IMG submission 204512) | Ammonia-oxidizing marine archaeal communities from Monterey Bay, California, United States - ASW #5 | ecosystem: Environmental > Aquatic > Marine > Intertidal zone | place: USA: California... | reverse complement strand
TACAACACCAACAGACCCCACTCCGCCCACGGCGAACTCACCCCATCCGAGTTCGCCCTACAGTGGACCACGACCCACCAACCCCAAGCCGCATAGCGACTGGACCACCAAACGGGTCCCCCTCACGAGCCCTGCGTCCGATGCAACTGGAAATACGTTCGTGACCTACAACCCCGGTCGATACGACGGAGTGCTCGTTTTAGTCCCGACCATCGATGGATTCGCGGACATCGGATGGGACGAAATCTCCACCGCGAGTAACCCGAGTTACTGGGGCCGATTGGCGTTCTACTATGCGGAGCTCATCGGACCCGGCACTGATGGCGAGTACACGATCCGTCAATCGAGTAACGACTGCAACCCAAGCTGCGCCGACGGCACCACTACCTTTGAGGACCTTCGGTGGAACGGAACCGACTACGTGCCGCAAAACCCTGGCCCATCAGCGCCGTCGGCACCCCAGTCGACTTCGACCGATGCACCCGCTGTTCAAGAGCCGTCCGTGAACCTCGAATCGGTATGCTCCGATCACGATTGGCGAATCGCGAACGGTGCTGAGGGCGATCGTCTTTGCGGGGCCCCATATCCGTTCCGGTAGTACAGGGTGCGCGGCAAGCGGCCAATTGCAGGCCGCCTTCCTTGGTGGCAAGCATGTCTCGCGTGCGCATCCCGTAGTGGTCTGTCGGCGCTTACGGTGAGTTCTTCGATGCCCGAGGACTCATCGGCCGAGCATCTTCGATGCGTATTCGCTGATACCAATTTCTTTAGCGGCGTTGCCGCTTGCCCATCAGTCCTCAGTGTCGCCCTGAGTCCACAGGATAAATCGTCGCCGGTCGTAATAAAAGGCAATGAAGTCGCCGTCCGCATCCAGTATGCCTAGTTGTATATCGAGCGGCTCCCTGTACTGTGCGCTCCCCGGATCTCTCACTTCGGACACAGCCCCTGGCGCTAAACCGACAACAATTGCCGGGGCTCCCTCGGCGGGGAAGTAGCGATTGCGGAGCCCCTGCTTCCACATGACTAGATCACCTGGTTTGAAATCCACTGGCTCTGCAAGTAACAGGTCGACGGCATTACGTAGACGGTCGGGGTAATCCGGACTCGCAACTTGTTGCAAGTAGAGTGCGCTCCGCTCCTCTTGGAGTTCTTCTATCTCTGCCAGGAGCTCTGCATCAGAAGGGTCGCCCGAGTCGACACCATCTTCTTCTTCGGCGTCTCCGCCATTGGGAGCCAGGGTCACCGATTATTCCCAGCCGAGGGGGGTGACATCGTGCAGTTTTCGACGAGTCCCGACTGCAGGGCGCTTCGGGTTCGCGGTTTTGGCACCTAATGTGTTTGACGAAGTAAGGATCTTTACGAGCTCGCCTTTGGCGACGCGGGCGGGATCTTGGTATGCAGAAACTTCGATGATCTTCGAAGACTTACCAGTTTGAGCCCGGACGATACGCGCGTTCAATGCTCGCAACTGTTCGATCATCTCCCGGTCCCTGCGCTGGCTTTCGAGAAGCCGCGCGAGGGCCGCGCGCATGGTCCGAAGCGTTACACGCATCAGGTGCACTTCATGTGTGGGCTCTGGCTGTACCGGCGCTGCGTGAGCGCGGTAGAACTCGACCTGCTCGTCGACAAATTCTTTGATTTCGCCCTCTGGGCGCTCTAGCGCAACCGAGGCCAGCCGAACAGACCTCGAATAGAGGTCGAAGTCGCTTGTCAGCGCGTACCACACCGCGTCGGCCAGTCGCCGGTCGCCCCGAGTGACGCCCGGCGAGCCCGTGTCAACCATTCGCGCGGCAATGACAAGCTCGGATTCCGGAGATGCGCCCGAAGCAAGAGCCTTTTCGTACGTTCGCCGAGCATCGCTCGCTACGATCGCGCCTGTCTCGTAGAAGAGCGCAGACGTCCCGAAACGAACCATCCAACCGTCGGGCAGCGGTCGCCAGCTGCCGATCGTCAACCGGTCGATGCAGCCGGATTTTAACAACGTCAAGTAGCTGTCCACGTACGCAGGCCCAGCCAGCCAGACCACGTCACCTTCGGAAATATCGGTGGGGTCAATCGCAACAAATCCAGCGGAGTGGTCAACGCTTGCCTGCGAAACACCATCGGGTGACGTCCAGTTCTCACCACGGGTCGCTCGGATCCTGCCATCAATCTCAATCGCAGGGTTTGCTGCGGTGAGCGCCGTCTCATTACCATTCCAGACGGCCAGCACCCCGTGGGCCTTGAACGAATCGGCTGGTGTCATAACCAACCGTACCTATCAGTTGCCTGTCGCTTCATCTGAACCCCTACATCAATGCTAAGTGGCGCTCGCAATGAGCGCCCGGATGGCGTCTCCATACGGGTCTGCGTTGACCGAAATGATCCCTTCGACGAAGTCGAGGTGATCGTAAACCTCAAAGCTCGACAGTTCCTTTAGGCGCAGCACCCATGACACGTACTGGTCATACTGTTGCTCGGTCATATGGAGCGACGTTGCGGGCGGAAACGCCTCCGCCGGAGCGGCGACGGCGACGCTCACTTCCCACGTCCACGATCTGGAGTCGTCGGCGATGCTGATTTCCGGGATCGAATGCGTGGTCGGTTTGACACTTCCAGAGTAGTAGATCACCGGTGGCGGCTCGTAGGCATCGTCAAGCCATGACTTCATTGCCCGGTGGTAGTCATCCATGGAGTAGCCGTGCGCCCGCAGAAATGCACGCTTGTCGGGTGCCGTGAGGGGCGAAGAAAGGGTGAGCTTGTCGCTCCATAGCCCCCCCGTGTCGAACGCACACGCTAGCCCGGTACCACCGGGTTTGAGAGCGTCCGTGCTCAACGTGGCCACATATGCGTAATCCGGTTCGAGCCGAGCGACGTACCAGTAAGCCGATGGTTCCATACCTAAGCCATCTTCGGCACGCGCGGTCGACGGACCGCGTCCCAGCCTTTGATGCTCCGATCGCAGCCTATGGAACACCACACGCTGCCAATCGTGGCCTGCGCCGCTCGTCTGCAGGACGTGTTCCTGACGGAGCCCTTGCGCGTAGATTCGCGTTTCGCTCACTGGCACGATGCCGAACACTTCCAGTTGATTTGATTCACTAATGAATCCCCCGAGTCAGAAGTGTATTAAAACACCTGAACAGGCGTATGGCGCGTCAGAATCCTGTTCGGATACCGACTGCGCTCGACCTGAGATCCTGATGCGACTACACCGAAACCAGAAGTGAGCGCGTCTATTTGGACTCTAGCCATGCGAGACCGCTGGCTGTGGCCCATCTTGCGTCTAATTAGGATCACTTGCGCATTGATAGACAATAGTCTATAATGACTCTAGATATCAGTTAGACACCCGAAGGGGATCAATGAGTAAAGCCCAGACCGTCGGCTACGTGCGTGTTAGCACCGTCGATCAGAATACCGAGCGTCAACTAGACGGACTTCAACTAGACAAGGTATTCACCGACCACGCAAGCGGAAAGGACACCGACCGGCCCGCGTTGACCGAGTGCCTCAGCTACCTCCGGGAAGGCGACGAACTGGTAGTCCACAGCATGGACCGGCTGGCGAGGTCACTAATTGATCTCCGCCAGACCGTGGATCAGCTGACCGCAAAAGGGGTACGGGTTCGGTTCGTCAAGGAGGGTTTGACCTTCGGGGACACCAACGACCCGTGCGCGGTACTCATGCTGTCGGTGATGGGCGCTGTGGCCGAGTTTGAGCGCGCATTGCTGCTCGAACGGCAGCGCGAGGGCATCGCTATCGCCAAGGGCAAGGGCGTCTACAAGGGCCGGGTCCCATCGCTGTCGGTAGACCAGGCGTTGGAGGTCGATCGGCGGATGGCTGAAGGCGAGTCCGCCTCCGCCATCGCCCGCGAGTACGGCGTCAGCCGCGCGACGGTGTACAACACGCGCTGGACCGAGGCTGACATCATTGCCGTTGACGACGTGTACCGCGCGCACGGTCTGCCAGCTGACGAGAAGCACCCCGCCGTGCAGACGCTCGCCGCTGACCTCGGGCGCACGCCATCGGCGGTGTACATGAGGATGGTCCAGCTTGATTACGCACACAAGGAGCCGGGCGTATACCCCGGAGTTGTCTGGCACTGGACCAAGCTGGACCGAAAGGTGGCCGACCGCCCCGATCAACCTGAACCCACATGCGCCGGGCAGGCCGAGCGATGAGCCGCAAGCCGCGCCAGTCCTGGACCGAACCCCACGTCATAGGCGTACACGACATCTACCGCGACCACGGCACGCTCGGGCCCAGCCACCCCGAAGTGCAGGCCGTAGCTCGCCGCCAAGGGCGCACTCCCACTGCGGTCGCCGCGCGGTTAAGAAACCTGCATGGCGCGCATACCGAGCCGGGCTGGCCCGGTAAGCGCTGGCATTTCACCCGGCTCGACCGCAAGGTAGTCGACCGATGACCAGTGAAGGGACGGTCAACGGGCGGCGGCGCTGCTCGTGGCATGACATCGGATTGAATGCCGCTGGAGTGTGCGATGAATGCTCACAGGTGGTGCCGATTTTGCCGTCGACCGTGGTGGTGTTCAAGGACGGCAACGACCAGGGGTATCGCGAGTGGGTCCGATTGCACAAGGGCGGCTACGTGCTGAACATCGAGCGAACGTTGAACGCGAACAACGTGATTTTGCACCAAGCTAGCTGTCCCTCGATCAACGGTGAACCCGCGCGAGGGGACGTGTTCGTCGGTGACTCGTACATCAAAGTGTGTGCGTCGCGCAACCACGAGCTTGTGCAGTGGGCCGACGAGAACGATGTGGGCGCGGACATCAAGCGGTGTCAGCTGACAAGCTGCTTTGGGTTCTGAGCGGTGCCTGACGCCATTCGAGTTCGGTAGTTGCTGGTCGGTATGTTTGGGCTTTCGGCTCCTCTGCGGGCGCGGTGGCACGCAGTTAGGGAATCACTGTGAGTGCGTTCGTGTGCCGTCGCTGCACCGATCACCTGTGTGAGCACGAGGAGAAGTGCAACATGCTGCTGCGCTGGTACGACTGCCAGCGGAGCGGGACGTTCTGGCGTCCGTGCGAGTGCCAGGACCGAGGCGGAGGGCCGGTATTCCCGGTCACCGTCCGCAGCGGCACGCCACAGTCAACCGGGTGAACTGTTTTTTGACCGCTTCGAGGCCGCAGGCGTCGGCCCAGGGCGCAAGGCAGCCCGCCAACGGCGCAAGGGCGGGCGGCCTCGCAAGGTCCATGACGCCGACGCCGCGAAGGCCCGAACGCTCAGGGGCAAGGGCATCGCGGTCGCCGACATCGCCGAAATGCTCGGAGTCTCCCGAGCCACCGTGTACCGATACCTGGGTGGTGCCGAGTCGCTGTCGGCCTGACATGCCCACCCCAGAGTGCTCCGCGAAGCGGGGCGTGGCGACTGCACCCTGAATGCGGGCAATGTCAGGGCGTGCAAACAGAAAGGGAATGTCTCACGATGCTCCGGCTAGTTGAATCCTCAAACCCCGACGATGTAACCCGACACAACGTGCGCGCGCATTACACCGAGCGATTGGTCCTGACCGCATCGGTTTGCCGAGAGTTGCAGCGAGAGCCGGATGGGTTCGTCGGAGGCCGCGCCGAGGCCGCACTGGACCTGCTGAACCAATGGATGCGCGAAAGATACGACCTACCCAAGGATCGAGACGTCGATTACAGCCACGGGTTGGATGACCCGCGCCTTGTCGAGTACGCCAGCGACATGCAACGCGAGCTCGAACTCGCTACAAACGTCTGCAGCGCGTTCTTCATGCTGTTCACCGCTGACACTGAATCTCAGTACCGGGGTGACCTCAGGGAAATCAAGGCACAGCTCGCTCAGTACCTCACGGAGTTTGAGCAGTAGGCGTCCCCGACAAGCCTCGATTCAGGCTATGCGTCGGTTCTCGGCGTTCCGACGATCGACAGAGTCGCGAGTCTGTCGCCGGTGACCGGGCCATCGCGCCCAAGTGAACGTCGGCTGACTGGAGAATCTGATTCGCGGCGTCTGACGTGAGATTGAAGCGCTTGATGTGCGGAAGGTGCGGAAGCTCCTGCGAGCAAGGCCATCAGTGAATCGCTCGCTTCAATGCGAGATGCCTCGAAAAAGCGATATTGCTCGTACTTGACTTCGCTTGGACCGGCCATGACGAGAAAATACATGCTTGGAAACGCGGCTGACTTTTCAACCGTCGTCAACACCGGTCTTCCCTACTGCCCGGGGGTGGCCGTAACCGGTCATTTGAGTCTTATGACGTCAAGCGGATTTCTGGAGCTGGTTGTCCCCATTGATGTTTGGCAGCGCGCCACTTACCGCAGCCGCATGGGCAGGCGTCACTGCTCCTCTGGCCCGGCATCAACTTCCGCCAGTAGGAATGCAGCGTTAGCTCGCCGGATCTCGTGGTCAGGCCGAAGTCGTCGACCACAACCAGCGCCTGCGTCAGCAGCCGCAGCCCTTCGCCGCCAAACAGGAGGGTGGCCTCGGCAACACCCCATGCGATCGGGAACTCGTTGTTCTCCCCGTTGGGTTGGCGAGCACGTCGTCTCAGGCCGTATGCACCGGTTTCATGTATCGACCAGCTGGTCTGGTACGCAAGTTTTGCGTAGCGGGACGGGTGTGCCGCATTGGAAAGGAAATCGTAGAACGTGCCGAAATCCTTGGACCCAGAGCGCTTGACAAGTTTCCGGACGTACTCCATTACGTTGGGCGCTTTCCATGCTTCAGCATCTCCGAAGGCATCTTTAAGACCCTTTGAACCAAGGGTGAATTCGAGCAATTTGCCACGGAACAAATTTCCGACGGCGGCGTCTCTGCCTTCGACGGGGAGTGATTTCGCTTTCGCCCAAAGCTTCGAGATTTCGTCCGCCTCGTAAAGCACACAGCCGACCTCCTCGATGAGCGCACGCGAGAGAACCGCAGCGGTCGTGATATTCCAGGAATTTAGGGTTTTGACGGCGGTGCCAACCAGGTCGCAGAAACGCCAGGCATGGGCGAGCCACCAACCGACAAGCTGCATGTGTGTCGCGGGAAAAACTATCGCCTCACCGGCCTTCCGTTCGTCTAGAGGTGGTACGTCATCAACGCAGACGATCCGGTCATCGGGGGTTCGTGCAAAGGCCCACCCTTCCTCGCCATGCTCCAATACGTATCTCGCCAATGCATCCATCGCCGTGAAATCTATTGGCTCGACATACTTTTCCGTCAAGTCTGCGTTCGCTACGAGTTGGTCCAGAGTCAAGACTTGGTCCTCAAGCTGCGCCAGTCTTGCGACGACATCTTCTCCAAGCGCCTCGGCCGCCGTCAGAAATCGTTCTCTTGACAAGGTCGGCCTCCTCTCGGCGAGATCTAAATCTTAGTCCCGGCCCATCCTCGTCTGCCTCACTTCGTGGTCGGGATTTCGCGCTTCCAACTCCCCCTCGAATCAAGCGGGGCTACGGATGCGAAGCACGAGTTTCCGTGGTCGGCGTTATGTGTCCGCAGTCTCCGAGGAGACTACTTGGTAGAACCATTTGGCGATGTCCGAGATTAGGTGTGCTCGTCCGGGCGCGTTGGTGAAGAAGTAGTCGCTCATTTTCTCGTGCGCGCCTTGATTGTCGGCGACGGCACCTGTGACGGCGTCGTCGAAGTCGGGGGACTCCACGAACTGCTTGGCGGAGTTGACTTTCGCCTGCTGCACGAGCGCGTGGTCGTCTAGCAGTGTCTGCAGTAACGTTTCAAGAAACGAAGTCTTCTGCGATTCGGTGAAGTCTTCGGACCCGAACAAGTCGTTGAGCCGGTCGAGCACCTGTTGGAAGGCAACCATTGTTGGGTCTCGTTTCTCGCCAGATCCCGCAGCAGTGATGCCTGACAGTCCCACTCTGACGCCAAGTCCGATGTCGATCCTGCCCCTGTCGATCTGCTTCACCCGCTTGAGCACGACGTCAGACAGATCGATGGGCGCGGTGTAATTATCCGGCTGGATCACACGATCGAGGTTGCGCAGGTAGATCTGCTTCTTCTCCAGTGCCGGGTCGCCGTAGTCGATGATCTGCGACATGAAATCGTAGAGGCGCACGAACGATCCAACGTCCTTGCGGAACATGTCCAGCTCAGCCAGTGCCGCCCTGTCGCCCTCGCCACCGTTGTCGATCAGCGCAGCTTGGTACCGCTCTGCGAAACGCTTCTTGCCGGGATCGATTGCGGCCGCGAGAGCGTTGTTGCCCTTGCCGGTCACGAATGCCTGGGCGCATTGGTCAATCTCGGCTTCGGTGTAGATAGCAGCTGTGTCGAGCTTCGCAGCCAAGTCGTGCACCAGGTTAGGGTCGGTCTCAGTCTCAAGGAAGGCGTCGGTGAAATACGGCTCGAACGCCTTGCGGATCAACTCCGGCTCGTTGACGAAATCCACGACCTGCGCCATCGCCGCCGTCTTTTGAATGCCCGATGGTGTGCGATACGTGCGGTTAAGCCGCGACAACGTCTGCACGGCTGTGACACCGGACAGAATCCGGTCTACATACATCGCACACAGCAGCGGCTGATCGAATCCGGTCTGGAACTTGTTGGCGACGATCATCACCTTGTACTGGTCAGCCCGGAACGAGGTCCGCAGATCGTGCACACCGGGATTCATGCTGGCCTCGGTGAAGTCAGTAGCACCTGATTCAGGGTCCTGAACCGTGCCGGAGAACGCGACCAGAGTGCCGTAGCCGTAACCCTTTTCTGCGATGAACTTGTCGATCGCGAGCCTGTAGCGCACCGCCGCCTTACGGGAATCGGTGACGACCATCGCCTTGGCGTGCCCATCGAGCAAGTCGACCACGTTCTCGCGGAAATGCTCGATGATAATCGCGGACTTTTGTGCGATGGTCTGCGGATTGAGCTTGACCCACCGCATGACTTCCTTGGTGGCCTGCGCTTGGTCCACCTCGTTCCCATGGGCGGCGTTCTGGCCGACTTGGAACGCCAGTTTGAATGAGTGATAGCCCGTCAGCACGTCGAGGATGTAGCCCTCTTCGATGGCCTGCTTCATTGTGTAGACGTGGAATGGCACCGGCGACTCATCCGAAGTTGGCCTGCGGCCGAACAGCTCTAACGTCTTACCCTTGGGCGTGGCAGTGAATGCGAAGTAGGAGATGTTGGCGGACTCTGCCCGATCGGTGGCCTCGGCCGCTAGCACTGACTCGACATCGATTTCGCCGCCCTCTTCGACGTCCTTGAGTTCCTCCGCCGTCAGTACGGACTTCAACTTGCTCGCGACCTGCCCGGACTGCGACGAATGGGCTTCGTCGGCGATGACGGCGAATGTCTTGCCTTTAAGCCCCTTGTTCTTTCGGATCTCTTCCATCGCGAACGGGAACGTCTGAATGGTGACGACGATGATCAGCTTGCCGTCCGTGAGCGCCTTGGCGAGCAGCCCGGACTTCGAACCTCCCGCCTTCGACGCCTCGTCGCGGTCGACAGCCACGACGATGCCCTGATCGTTGTCGATCTGCTTGATCGCATCCTGCAGTTGCGCGTCCAGCACGTTGCGGTCAGTCACGACGACGACTGAATCGAACACCTTCTCGTTATTGATTTGAAGGCGCGCCATCCGGTGGGCAGTCCAGGCGATGGAGTCGGTCTTGCCCGAACCGGCCGAGTGCTGGATCAGGTAGCGCTTGCCGACGCCTTCGGCCGCGACAGCATCGGTCAGTTCGGTGACCGCTTCCCACTGGTGGAAGCGCGGGAAGCGCAGGGAGGACGACTTGGAAACCTTGCCGCTGATCGGATCGGTGGTCGACTCGTGCTTGATGTACATAAGCCGACCGAGGATGTTCAGCCATGCGTCACGCTGCAGGACCCTTTCCCACAGGTATGCAGATTTCGACCCGTTCGGGTTGAGTGGGTTGCCCGCACCGCCGTTCTCGGTGCCACGGTTGAAGGGCAGGAAGTGCGTCTTGTCGCCAGCAAGGTTGGTAGTCATCCAGACTTCGTCGTTGGACACCGCGAAGTGCACGAGCGCGCGAGCACCGGAAACGAATAGCGCTTGCGCAGCACCAGTCCCGGCGTCCTTCGGTAGCCGAGAGGTCTTGTACTGAGTGATCGCATCGGAGACCGTCTGGGTGAAATCGGTCTTTAACTCAGCGGTGGCGACAGGCAGCCCGTTGACGAAGAACACCAGATCCACCGATCGTTGGTCGGCGGTAGAGAAGTGCACCTGCCGCATGACCCGCACCCGCACCGCTGCGTAGTCCGCGTTTCGCTTCTCGTTCAGCGTCGACTCCGGCTTGAACACGCACATCTGGAACTTGGCGGCCAGGTGTGAGAACCCCTTGCGCAACAGATTGAGGGTGCCACCACCGTTGTCCATTGGTGTGTCAAGGACTTTCACGATGCGATCGAGCAGCTGGGCCTGCTGCTTGGCGATGTCGCCGGAGCCCGACTTGACGACCTTCTCCAGCTGCTCGGCTTGGGTAGCGGCCAGCCAGTCGAGGACGTCGTCAGGGAGCAGGGCGCGCTCGCGGTCGTAACCGGTGTCGTCCGGGGAGTAGTGCCAACCGTGGGCAGCCAGGAACTCGGCCAGCTCCTTCTCAAACTCGATCTCGTTGTGTTGGGCCATGTTCAGGCCGCTCTCTGTACGTCGATCTGGGCTGTGACGGCAGCGGTGATGAGCGCTGCACGGCGTTCGCGGGCCAGTTGAATGAATTGTTCGGTCTCGGCGATCAACCTGTCGATCTTAAATGTCTGCTCATCGAGATAGTTAGCGATCCGCTGTTGCTCGTCCAAAGTTGGGATTGGCATGCGCAGCGAGTTCAACTTCTCAGCGGTGAGGTGCGGCATCGAGACGACGTTGCAGTACGCCTCGATGAATCCCTTGGCGCGCGCCATGATCAGGAAGTAAGCGATATACCGTCCGTCTGCACCCTCGTGGGGCCGAATTCGATTGATGCTGTTTTGGAACCCCCACCCGTCCAAATCATGGTCCAGGTATGCGGCTCGGCCGTATCCGCCTACACCGCCTTCAACCACGACAACGTCGCCGCGCAGCAAGTTGAGCGATGCGAGTTCGGCAACCGAGAACCACATCTCCTTGACGTCATCCTCGTGCAGCGCCCCGTCTGGCTGCACGTTCGCTGCGCGCAGGTAGGGAGCGTAGACGTCTGAGCCAGAGTCGACCGACTGGAGCATCTTGCCGAGCGTCACGTCCCCGCAATGCTTCACTTTGCCCACACGCCAGTGGGTAGGTGTGGGTCCGAGCCATTCGATCTTTGTGGACGCGGGTACGCCGACGTCAATTCCGCGCGTGACAGCCTCTGCGATGACACCCGCTCGCCGTTCTCGCAGCATCTCAATTAGTCGCTGTTGCTCCTCGATAAGCGTGTCGATCCGGGCCGTCTCGCGGTCGAGGAAGTCGGCAATGGCTCGTTGCTCGGGCACACTCGGGACCAGAAGCGGGTAGTCGAGAAGATTGCGGTCGCTCAGGGACGGTACGGCTCCTGGGTTTACGAGGTAATCGAATTTGATCTGTGACATCGCCCAGAATAGGAATCGCGAGTCTATTGCCGGGTTGGGAATCAACCCGGCCATGTTGTTGTCGAGACATGCGGGTTGAGGCAGAGTTCGCACGCGGCCGAGCATGAGAGCTGCTCCGACTTTGGCGTACACCAGCGTCCCAGCAGGAAAGACGGTCGCTCCCAACTCGGCTGCGGTCTCAAAGTCGATGGAATCGTCCGGTTCCGCGAGGCGGCCTAGAGAGTCTGCCTGACCTAGATGCTTGACCTTGTAAAACGGCAACTCAAGACCGGTTCGACCCTGAAGTATCGGGGGGAACCCACTGCCCGACGCAGTCGAGCCGACCCTCCGGATTCGTAGCCGCCGCCACTCCGGCTTAGACGCGATCGCCCAGGGCGCAATTTGATTCACCCCTCTACCTCTCGGAGCAAGCCAATGATCTTAGCGATCTGTTGCTCCAGATCTGCGTCGATCTCCGCGAGGGGCCGGGGTGGCACGTACTCGTAGAAGTGACGGGTGAACGGAATCTCGTATCCGATCTTGGTCTTCTTGTCGTCGACCCAGGCGTCGGGGACATGCGGGAGCACCTCAGCATTGAAGTACGCCTTGATCGTCTCGGCCCGCGCAGTGTCCCCGACGCTATTGCCGCCGTATGAGAATGGGACAGTTTCGGTGTCGCGCCTCTTCGCATCGGCCTTCGGCTTTCCCTTCCGGTCGGTCACCGGCTGGTCGTTGTCCCCGAGCAACGGGCGTTCGATGGTGATAGTCCAGTAGCCCAAGTCGTTGGCGGTTAATACCTTCGAGTAGTCGGAGTCGGCTTCGTCGAACGTGTCGTAGAGAGCGAGAATGCGGTCTCGCCCCGCCGCATCGACCTCTCTGTTCTTTGCCCCGAGGTTCTTGCGGATTTTCGTCCAAAACGAGGTCGCGTCGATGAGCTGGATCTTGCCCTTGCGCTCAGACCGTTTGGTGTTATCGAGAATCCAGATGTAGGTGGCGATTCCGGTGTTGAAGAACATGTTCGTCGGCAGGGCGACTATAGCTTCGACTAGATCTGACTCCAGCAGCCACTGCCGGATCTTCGACGGACCGGATTCGGCGGCACCGTTGAACAGTGGTGACCCATTCAGGACGATCCCGGCGCGCCCACCTCCTTCGTGAGCGGGGCGCATCTTGTGGACGAGGTGGCACAAGAACAGCATCTGACCGTCGCCGACCGACGGGAGACCGTGTGAGAAGCGAGAGCCCTGTGCGAGGGCTTCCTTCTCGACGGACTTTTGCGAGGCTTTCCAGTCGACGCCGTACGGCGGATTGGACATGCAGAAGTCAAACGTGCGATCCCAGAACAAGTCATTGGCCAGCGTGTCATCGAGGCGAATGTTGCCGGGGTCCTGCCCCTTGGCGAGCATGTCCGACTTGCAGATCGCATACGACTGGTCGTTGATCTCCTGGCCGTATAGGCGCAGGCGCGCATCCGGATTACGTTCCAGCAGTCGCTCCTCCGCGACCGAGAGCATGCCGCCTGTACCGGCAGTGGGGTCGTAGATCGTGCGGACTGTCCCTGGTTCGAGTAGAGCCTTGTTGTCCTCGGCGAATAGCAAGTCGACCATGAGCCGGATCGCATCGCGCGGGGTGTAGTGCTCGCCAGCTTCCTCGTTCGATGCCTCTGCGAACTTGTAGATCAGATGCTCGAACAGGTCGCCCATCTCGGCGTTGGGCACCGTGTCGGGATGCAGATCTACCTCGGAGAACTTTGATGTCACCAAGTAGAGCCGGTTCTTCTCGTCCAGCGTGGCCAGCTCGTTTTCGAACTTGAATCGCTCGAAGACGTCGATGTTGGCCGAGAAGCCGGTGATGTAGTCCATGAGGTTCGCGCGCAGGCCCTCGGGGTCCTCCAGCAGCCGGGCGAAGTCGAACTGGCTGGTGTTGTAGAACCCGAGTCCTGTCTTGCGTTTCACTTGCACATCGAGCGCTCCGCCGTCGTACTTTGTGGCTAGCATCCGGACCTCGTCGCGGGTGGGTTCGAGGATGCAGTCCAGGCGTCGCAGAATCGTGAAGGGCAGAATTACCCCGCCGTACTGGTGCGGCTTGTACACCCCCCGGAGCTGGTCGGCGATGCCCCACACGAAATTACCCAGCTTGCTCAAACGATCTCCCCTACAAAACTTGCACTCCCGTGAGACGCACTTTAGCTACAGCTAGCGATGTTCGCGGCGACGTTCTAGGAGGAGCTGGCTCGCTGCGGGTGAGGCCGCTGACGAATATCGTTCGTGGCTTTCGCCCTGCGGATAACAATGACTGGGTGGCGATCAAAGTAGGTGACAACGTCCGCTGGGACGACCAACCAGGACGCATATTCGGGCTTCCTGGCGAGGGCGTCCCAATCACCAGCACGGTGTTCGGAGGCGAAGGGCGGGTTCTGGCTATCGCTCAGGGCGACTATCCCGGCGACGGCGGGCTTCTTGAAGGCCCCAAGCGCAGCTACATCGTACGGAGCCACGAGTTCAGCACCCCATATCCGGATCGGATGCTGATTGGCTTGTCGATGTCCGCGCCGCCCCTGCCGACTAAGCCCAGCCCGCCGCCGACCCGCTGCGCACGGTCAAGCTCAAATGACGCAGCAAACATCAACCTCGGCACCGAGGGGGCGGATGCGCGACCGGCCGATCACCTCGATTCCCGAGTACCTGCGCCACCGCATGGCTGAAACGCTCGGCGAATCAGACCGATACGGACTGCAAGCTGCGATAGATGCCCTCGCAATCGGCGCAAGTGGGTAGCCCATCCGGCACCTGCCGTGGCACGAAGAATCGACCGCAGAGCGCCTTGGCTGGCGTTCCCTCGACGTACTGATCAGTGAGCCGCTCGCGATGCGTGTAGTGGGCATACTCGCTCGGTTGAACCGCCTTTGGGTGCACGTTTTCAGGGTCTTGCGCGGCTGCGATGGTGGCGGAGATTTGACCGGCGCTGTCGCAAATGGAGTAGATGCGGTTATCGGTGTGCCCTGGTGTCCAGCTCGTCTCGCGGCAATCAATCGCGCACATCGCGATGATCTCGGCGTGTTCGACCAGCTCCTGATGCTGCCAATTCGTCGTATGGACTTCAAGCGTGATCTCGCCGTAACCCTCTGGGTCATCATCGTCGCCGTCGAGAACCTCCACTCTGAGGGAGAACTCGGCTATCACGTCGTTCCCGTCAAGTGAACGCAGATGCCACTCGGCCGTAAGTGCGCCCTCGGTGCGCGCAAGCCCGTCAAGGGTTTCGTTGTGGACGGTTGACTCCCACGCGCTCAACTGCTCATCAAGCCGTTCGCGCCGCAATCTGTAGTGATCGTCCTCGGTCGGCAGGTACTTGCCAGGCCCGTTCGCGTGGATGTCGGCGCAAAAGGCGGCGTAGAAGTCAGTCCGCTCTCCTTCACGCCGCAGCCCGGCGGCGACGAGCCACGCCACACCTTCGGGATCGATGTACACCGCGCCGCGCCACCGACCCGACTTCGCCTTAAAGAACTTCGGATCTGACAACCCGCTGATGGTCTCTCTACGGACGTCCTCGCCGAGGTCGGCGAACGTGTCGACGACGTGGCGAATCAGGGGGTGAGCAAGGGCATGAAGGACAGGTGAGCCAACGACACCACCGCCGACGACGCGCTGGTGCGACGAGTCTGCCCAGCCCTCGACGAGATCGCTGCCGAGGCAGCGGAACGTTGGACGTGGGAGGCAGACCACTACCCCATTATGTAGTCGGTTGGCTTCGTTGCGTCGAGAGGCGCGCAGCGACATGCGCGCCGATCATCTATAGGGCGTCATCCTCCGACGCGGCGAGGTGATCAAGAAGTCTGTCCCGGTTCGCGTCGCGATGAGCAAACCGTGTCGCGAGATCGGCCTTGTCCCGGTCAGATGTCGCCTGGTAGTCGCGAAGCGCGTCCAGCTTAATGCGACGGTCGCGACCAACGGAGATGCTCTTAATCACTCCTCCATCGAGGAGCTTGTAGAGGTGTGTCCTACTCATTCCCAGCAGCTTCGCTGCCTGGTTGGGCGTGAGCCGAACTTCGTCCGGCAGAACGGTCACGTCATGACCGCACCGAACGCTGGTCGCCAAGTAGTCGAGAGTCTCGGCGAGTGCCGAATCAGAAGGAAGCGCTGATCTGGCCTTATCAAGCTCCGCAAGCTGCGCTTCATCCACGCTGTGTGCGGACAGGGTCTTCACTCCAATCGCCTCTTTTCAGATGTCACATCTGTCACACATGTCACAGATGTCAAACGATGATTGCAGGCTACATCACGATGAGGTACCCAGCTGACCATATTGATATGAGCCGCATAACAAATCAGAACAGCACCGTCGCTGTACGTCATCCCAACGAAGACTGGCGGATCTCGGCGGCGCGAGATTGGATGCGGCACGCCAGCGCGTCACCGCCGTGGCCCGCAGCGTTAAAAACGTTGAATTATTCGTTACCGACTCTTACGGCGCGGTTCAGAGAGCCTCTGACCCGGAATCAGGGATTCCCGGTCGCACAAATATGAACCCTCAAGTATTGCTAGAAAGTTGTATTCCTTAAAGGTAGTATTGGAAGGGTGATCGATCTGGCTGCGATGCGGCGAGCAGCCGGTATTACGCAAGTAGAGCTGGCGGATAACCTCGGCGTCGGACAAGCGCAAATCAGCAAGCTTGAGCGCCAGAGCGACATGCTGATCAGTACGTTGGCGGCTTATCTCGAAGCCCTTGGGGCGAATGCCTATGTCGTTGTGGAAATGGGTGAGCAGACCGTGAGGTATGAGCTGACTTCGAGCAGGGGGACGCGGTGACCACTCAGGCCGAGACCACGCGAGCGAACCACCGCCGTGCTGTCCGGTTCTTCTGGGGCTTCCTCATCGGCGCGACGACGGTCAGCCTCGTAGGCAACATTGCACATGCTGCCCTGCCGCACCTGCCGCGTGTTTCCGTCCAGATCGGTGCTGCCGCAGTGCCACCCATCGCCCTGCTGGCCGTCGTTCATGGGATTGCGCTGGCCGTGCGAGCGGGGGCCTCCGGCCGTGTCTACTCGTGGGCAGTGAGCGCCGTGGCCGTCATCGGCGTGGGAGCGTTCGCCGTGAGCTTCGTGGCGCTGCGTGATCTGATGTGCACCATCGGTTACAGCAGCGCAATCGCTTGGGTGTTTCCTGCACTCATCGATACGGCCGTGGCCGTCAGTACGCTGATGCTGGTTGCGCTCGGAGACAAACCCGCACGGCGCATTCGACCGCTGCCTGCATCTGCGGATGCAGAACCTTCAACGGCGCGACGGTGGGCCCGAAGTGTGTGCCAGGGCGCAACATTCGAGGTCGACCCATCTATAGCCCGTGGCGAGACGCAAAGGATGCAAGGCAAGCGAGCACAGACGTCTGCATCGGAGCGCTCTGGCGGGACGCAGGCGTTGCATGTCTCAGTGCGACCTTCGGATACACAGGTCGGTGTAGAAGCTGGACAGGCTGATGCAGACGTTGCGCTCGATCTCGTCGCATCCAGAGCGACCACGCAGCCCGTCGAGACGGTGCTGGCAGTGCTCAGCGCGCGCCGTAGTGGTGCGTCAATCAACGCCGCCGCCAAGGCATCCGGGATCAATTTTCGGACTGCGCAACGCATCGTGAAGGCTGCCGCAGAGCATCGTGGAGAGCGACAGCTGACGGCGGTCGGCTGACTGGAGCTCGACAAGCAGGCTCCACCGGGCGGGGTCCGGCCTGCTGTCGGACAGCACGCGGATAGCACGGGGGTCGAATAGTCGACTGGAAAATCGCCTCTGAACTGCGTAAATACCTGCTCCCCCGGCTGGACTCGAACCAGCAACCCTTCGGTTAACAGCCGAATGCTCTGCCAGTTGAGCTACAGGGGACGGCTCACCCGCGACGTGTTCATCAGCGCGGGCCGAGGCATGACTCTAGCGCACCTCCCGCTCGCATCGCCAATGCGCCTCCGCCCCACACGCACCCAGGGATGTGAGGCAGGATGGTGGAATCGCACCGTCGTCCGGGAGGGGTCTAGTGATCCGGTATGTCGCCGTACTGGCTGTCGGCTACGTGTTGGGTACGAAGGCGGGCCGACGCCGGTATGAACAGATTGCCGGGACATACCGGGCGGTCACCGAGAGCCCGGCCGCCAAAGCGGTGATCGATGCGGGGCGTCGCAAGATCGCGGATCGGGTGTCACCGGACCCACATTTGGTCACGCTGTCAGAGATCGACCATGGAACGACCGTGATCGGGCCGGAGGCCGTGCCGAAGGGCCGGCAGCGCTAGTTAGGGCGCGTATGGCTCGGTGATGGTGCGGCCCGGGATCAGGGGGCCGGTGGAGAAGCCCGCGCCGTTCGATCCGTTGCCGCCTTCGAACCCGAATTCCGGGGTACCGATGTTCACTCCGTTGCCGTTGGAGTAACCCAGGCACTTGCCATCTTCCGCGTTGCCGAACCACGCCAGACAGCCGGGAGGCAGTGCCACACTCTCAATCGCATCGCTTGTCAGCGCGGACGCTGCGAAGGGCGCCGCGACGGCGGCGACCGCCAACGCACCTACGGCAATGAGCCGACGTGCCTGGTTCTTGGTCGATGTCACGAATGAGCCTTTCTTAACCGTTCCCCGACGGTTGATCGCGCGCCTACCCTATCGCGTTACGCGGTGTCACGCAGTGAGGTCGTCGCCGCTGGCCTGTTCCAGCAGGCTGCGGCGATAGGCCTCCATGGCGACCAGGTCCCCGAACAGAGCGTGATACTCGTCGCCCTGCTCAACCGGCGACATGCGCTGCAGCTTGGATTTGACCTCGGCGATCTGCCGTCCGACCCACACTTCCTGCAGCCTCGCCATTACTCCGGCGATGTAGCGCCGCATCTTCTCGTCGTCGTCGACATTGATGGTTTCCACGCCGAGCTCGTTGACCAGGCCCGCGGCTGCCTCGGACCCCGCATGTCCGCGCACCGCATCTATCCACTGCCCGCCGGACTGCCCCGCAGCCACACCCCCTGCGGCGTCGATCGCCTTTCGGACCGCGGCATAACCGGGGTGGGTGAAGCTCTCGACGGTCAGCGAGTCGAACACCGGACCGGCCAGCGCCGGGTGTTGCAGCGCCGACTTGAGCGCCTCGCGCTGCGGCCACAGCGTCGGATCGGCCGGATCGGGACGCTCTGCCTTGGGCACAGCAGGACGCGCCTGCCGTGGTGCGCCGTGTTCTGCCGCAGCCGCGCGGCGCCGACCACCGCGCTCGGGCATACCGCGCTTCTGCGCTTCCTCGCGCACCCTGCCGATCACCTGCGCGACGTCGGCCCAACCGACCCAGCCCGCCACGCGGCGCGCGTATTCGTCGCGCAACATGCTGTCCTTGATGCCGGCGACCATCGGCACGCATTGCCGCAAGGCGTTCACCCGGCCTTCGGCGCTGTCGAGGTCATGGTCGGCAAGCGCCGTGCGAATGGCGAACTCGAACAGCGGCGTGCGTCGCGCCACCAGATCCCGCAATGCCCCGTCGCCGAAATGGAGCCGGATGTCACACGGATCCATCCCGGCCAATTTCTCTTCTGAGGCCACCGCGACGAACGACTGCCCGGCGAGATTCTGTTCACCCTCGAACGCCTTGACCGCCGCGGCGCGTCCTGCGGCGTCACCGTCGAAAACGTAGATCAGCTCACCGCGAAAGAAGTTGTCGTCCATCATGAGTCGCCGCAACATCGCCAAGTGCTCGTCACCGAAGGCGGTGCCACAGGAGGCGACGGCCGTCGTCACGCCGGACAGGTGCATCGCCATCACGTCGGTGTAGCCCTCGACCACGACCGCCTGGTGTCCCTTGGCGATGTCGCGTTTGGCCAGATCGAGGCCGAACAACACCGACGACTTCTTGTACAGCACGGTCTCCGGGGTGTTGATGTACTTCGCTTCCATCTGGTCGTCGTCGAAGATCCGGCGGGCGCCGAAGCCGATCACTTCCCCACCGCTGGCGCGGATCGGCCACAGCAGGCGACGGTGGAAGCGATCCATCGGGCCGCGTCGGCCCTCGCGAGACAGGCCCGCGGCCTCCAGCTCCTTGAACTCAAAACCCTTGCGCATCAAGTGCTTTGTCAGCGTCTCCCACCCCGACGGGGCGAAACCGCAGCCGAACCTCGCCGCGGCGTCGGCGTCGAAGTTGCGCTCGATCAGGTACTCGCGCGCCGGTGCGGCCTCGTCGGACTTCAGCGCCTCGGCGTAGAACTCCTGGGCGGCGGCGTTGGCCGCCAGCAGCCGGCTGCGACTGCCGCGGTCGCGTTGCACGTTGGTCGTCGAGCCGCCGGTGTAGGTGACGGTGTAGCCGACGCGGTCGGCCAGCAGTTCGACGGCCTCGACGAAGCTGACGTGCTCGATCTTCTGGACGAAGGCATAGACGTCGCCACCCTCGCCGCAGCCGAAGCAGTGGAAGTGCCCGTGGTTGGGCCGCACATGAAACGACGGAGACTTCTCGTCGTGGAACGGGCAGAGGCCCTTCAGCGAGTCCGCACCCGCCCGGCGCAACTGCACGTAGTCGCCGACGACCTCCTCGATGCGTACGCGTTCACGGATGGCCGCGATGTCACGATCGGGGATGCGGCCGGCCACCGGGCCAGTCTAGAGCGCCCGGCGTCGCGCGCGATCAGGCTTAGGCCGGTTCCAAGCGCTCCAATCGACCCTCGGTGAATGAAGCGACCTGGTCGATGACGACCCTCATCCGGGCGCCGTCGGACTCGGCGGCGTTGTACGCCGGGACGAAGATCGGATCGAGCGTGGCGGGTGCGCCGGCCAGCGTCCACTCCACGACGCGGTGCACGCGTTCGCGCTGTTGTGCTTGGAGTTCCAGGTGCCGTGGATCGGACATGATGAACTGCAGCGCCAAGATCTTGAGCACCGCCACCTCTGCCCTGACCAGCCCCGGCACCCGAAGCTCGGCCCGGTACCGCACCAGCGGCCCCGTTCCGGCCACCTCCCTGGTCGCCGCGATGGCCGCGGACGCGAATCGTCCGACCAGTTCACTGGTCAGTCGCTTGAGCGCGACCGACGCGGCCAATGTGCCGTCGTACTTGCCGACGGCCGCGACGACGGGCAGATTCGACAGCCGGCCTGCGGCGGCCACCAGATCGTCGGAGCGCAGTCCGGCCCCCATCCCGCTCGATTCGCCGAGGCGCCCCAGCACAGTGGCCGCGTCGTCGTCGGCCAGCACCCGCATGTCGATCCGGCCCGAGACGACACCGTCCTCGACGTCGTGCACCGAATAGGCCACGTCGTCGGCCCAGTCCATGACCTGCGCCTCCAGGCACGGCTTTTCCTCCGGCACACCCGAGCGCAGCCAGTCCGCGGCGGCCGCGTCGTCCTCGTAAAACCCGAACTTGCGCCGCTGACCGCCGCGGCGCCACGGATACTTCGTCACCGCATCCAGCCCCGCGCGAGTGAGGTTCAATCCGGCGCTGTGACCTTGCGGGCCAAGAACTTTGGGTTCCAGCCGGGTCAGGATACGGAAGTTCTGCGCATTCGCCTCGAAGCCGCCACATTCCGCGGCGATCTCGTCGAGGGCGCGTTCGCCGTTGTGACCGTACGGGGGATGGCCGATGTCGTGGGCCAGCCCGGCCATGTCGACGAGGTCGGGGTCGCAGCCCAGACCGATGGCCATACCGCGGCCGATCTGCGCCACCTCCAACGAATGGGTCAACCTGGTGCGCGGAGTCTCCCCTTGGCGCGGCCCCACCACCTGGGTCTTGTCGGCCAGCCTACGTAGCGCGGCGCAATGCAGCACCCGGGCGCGGTCGCGCGCGAAATCGGTGCGGTGCTCGGTGTCGGTGCCCGGCAACGCGGCAGCTTTCGGCGGCTCGACCACCAGCCGCTCGCGGTCGAACTTGTCGTAGAGATCCTGATTCGCTGCCACCGCCGCACAGTCTGCCAGCATCAACCGGTGCGGCCGTGCCGCGCACTAGATTGGCGACCATGCGCATCGCCCGCTTGCTGACCCTCCTGCTCGCGACGATCGTCGCCGGTGCGCTTCTTGCGCCGTCGGCGTCCGCTGAGGCCCCGTTCCGCCTCCCGGGATATGTCACCGACCGAGCGGGCGTCCTCGACAACGCCGGCTTGGCACAGGTGACATCGGCGGTCGACGAGTTGTACGCCAGTAGCAAGACCCGGTTGTGGGTCGTTTACGTCGAGTCGTTCTCTGGACAGTCAGCGGAAGCCTGGGCGCGCAACACGATGCGGACCAGCGACCTCGGCGATTTCGACGCGCTGCTAGCGGTGGCCACAGTCGACCGTGCGTATGCCTTCCTTGTGCCCGACAGCGCCACTGAGCTGAGCTCCAGCCGGGTGGAAAGCGTGCGGCGCAACGACATCGAGCCCGCCCTTCGCCAAAACGACTGGACTGGAGCGGCGGTGGGGGCGGCCGACGGGCTCGCTCAGTCCTCGGGCTCGGGCGCGCGTATCAGCTGGGTCGGGTTGGCGGTGGCGCTGGGGGCGATCGCACTTGCGGTCGTGCTGTTGATGCTCTGGCAACGACGACGACGGCACAAGCGTCGCGAAGCCGAGTTCGCCGCGGCACGCCGAATCGATCCCGCGGATCCGTACGCACTGTCGGCGGTGTCGCTCGATGCCCTCGACGACCTGTCACGGGCAATGGTGGTCGAGGTCGACAACGCCGTGCGCACCAGCGAGCACGAACTCGAACTGGCCGTCGAGGAGTTCGGCACGGACCGGACCGAGCCGTTCACGCGTGCGGTCGGCAACGCGAAGACGACTCTCGCCCAAGCGTTCAACGTCCGTCAGATCCTCGACGACGCCATCCCGGAGACGCCGGCGCAGCGTCGCGACTTGCTGACTCGTGTCGTGGTCGCCGCCGCCAAGGCCGATCGTGAGTTGGACGCGCAGCAAGGCGCCTTCGCCGATCTGCGGAACCTGGTGATCAACGCGCCATCCCGGCTCGACGCGATGACCCAACAGGTGGTCGACATCACCGCCCGGCTCGACTCGTCTGGGCAGAAGCTCGCGCAACTGCACAGCGAGTTCGACGCGACGGCGCTGAGCTCGGTGGCCGGCAACGTCGACGCGGCCAAGGAGCTGCTGACCTTCGCCGACGAAAGCATCACCCGCGGGCGTGATCTCGCCCTCCGGCCGGTGGCAGGGCGCCAGACCGAACTCGTCGAAAGCGTCCGCGCGGCCGAGTCCGCCTTGGCCCAGGCACGCGGGCTGCTGGACGCGGTGGACAGCGCTGCCAGCGATATCCGCCGAGCGGTCGCCACGCTGCCGTCGGCGATCGAAGACATTCAGAACGGCATCAAGCAGGCTGGTGCCCTGCTACAAAAGGGCAACGCGCCGCAAGCCGCCCAACTTGCCGAGGCCCGCGACGCGGCGGCCGTCGCGGTGGCCACTGCGCAGCGATCGAAATCGGTTGACCCGCTGGGTTCTTTCACCGAACTGACCAAAGCCGACGCGGATCTGGACCGGCTGCTGGCTGCTGTTGAGGAGGAGCGGGAAGCGGCCGAGCGACTCAACAGGGCGTTGGACGAGGCGCTGTTCACCGCGCGGTCGCGGATCAGATCGGTGTCGGATTTTATCGATACACGCCGTGGCATCGTCGGTCCGGAGGCCCGCACCCGGCTGGCCGAGGCCGTCCGGCACCTTGGCGCCGCCGAGCAGAAGGGGCCGACCGATCCCGCCGAAGCCATCGCGCACGCCAACGGCGCAGCGATGCTGGCGTCACAGGCCCAGACCCTGGCCACCGCCGATCTGCAGAACGCGCAACGCTCGTATATGGGTCCGGGTGGTCCGTTCGGCGGTCGCGGTGGCGGTGGGGGCAATATCGGCGCGATGATCGGCGGCATCCTCATCGGCAACATCCTCAGCGGAGGCATGCGTGGCGGCTTCGGCGGCGGCGGCTTCGGCCCCGGTTCGTTCGGCGGCTCCGGCGGCGGCGGGATGTTCGGCGGCGGCGGCCGCTTCTAGGCGCCCTTGAGCCGGATAGCGAGGTAGTCGCTGACGGCATCGAGTGCCACGCGCTCCTGAGTCATGGCATCGCGTTCGCGGATCGTCACGGCCTGGTCCTCGAGTGTGTCGAAGTCGACCGTCACGCAGAACGGTGTGCCGATCTCGTCCTGGCGGCGGTAGCGCCGTCCGATGGCGCCCGCATCGTCGAACTCGACGTTCCAGGACTTGCGGAGCTCGGCGGCGAGATCACGCGCCTTCGGCGACAGCTGCTCGTTGCGTGACAGCGGCAGCACCGCGGCCTTGACCGGAGCCAACCGCGGATCGAGTCGGAGCACGGTGCGCTTGTCCACACCGCCCTTGGCGTTGGGCGCCTCGTCCTCGCGATACGCATCGACCAGGAACGCCATCAGCGACCGCGTCAGGCCGGCTGCGGGTTCGATGACGTAGGGCACGTACCTGGTTTCGGTCGCCTGGTCGTAGAACGACAGATCAACGCCGGAATGCTTTGAGTGCGTGGACAAGTCGAAGTTGGTCCGGTTCGCCACACCTTCGAGCTCACCCCACGGGTTGCCCTGGAAGCCGAACTTGTACTCGATGTCGACGGTTCTGTCGCTGTAGTGCGACAGCTTCTCCTTCGGATGCTCGTAGAGCCGCAGGTTGTCGCGGTCGATGCCGAGATCGACGTACCACTGCAGCCGCGTGTCGATCCAGTACTGGTGCCATTCGGGGGCGCTGTCGGGTTCGACGAAGAACTCCATCTCCATCTGTTCGAACTCGCGGGTGCGGAAGATGAAGTTGCCCGGCGTGATCTCGTTGCGGAAGCTCTTGCCGATCTGGCCGATGCCGAACGGCGGCTTCTTCCGCGCGGTGGTGACGACGTTCGCGAAGTTGACGAAAATGCCCTGCGCAGTCTCTGGACGCAGATAGTGCAGGCCCTCCTCGGTCTCGATCGGGCCGAGGTAGGTCTTGAGCATCATGTTGAAGTCGCGCGGCTCGGTCCACTGCCCCTTGGTGCCGCAGTCCGGGCACGCGATCTCCGACATCGGCACGGTGTCTGGATCAACGGCGGTGTCGCGCGTCCCCTTCTTCTCGGCGTACGCCTCCTGCATGTGGTCCTGACGGTGGCGCTTGTGGCAGTTCAGGCACTCGACGAGCGGGTCGTTGAACACCTCGACGTGCCCCGAGGCCACCCACACCTCGCGGGGCAGGATGATCGCGCTGTCCAAGCCGACGACGTCGTCGCGACCGGTGACGACCGAACGCCACCACTGGCGCTTGATGTTCTCCTTGAGCTCCACTCCGAGTGGGCCGTAATCCCACGCCGACTTGGTGCCTCCATAGATCTCGCCGGACTGGAAGACGAGTCCACGACGCTTGGCGAGGTTGGCGACGGTGTCGATGATGGAAGCCACGGGATAACACCCTAGCGAGAAGCGCGCACACGGTTGACATGCGGAAGTCTGCATGTATTCTGGGCGCCATAATGAAAACGGTTTCCACTTTCGCCGAAGATCCCGTCGAGAACGGTCACGATCACAGTGGCGAGCCGTTTCCCGAGCTGCCGCCCCGCGACGTGCTCGACACGTCCGGCGACCTGTTGCGGGCGTTGGCCGCCCCGGTGCGCATTGCGATCGTGCTGCAACTGCGCGAGTCGGCGCGCTGTGTCCACGAACTCGTCGACGCGCTGGCGGTGCCCCAACCGCTGGTCAGCCAGCATCTGCGGATCCTCAAGTCCGCCGGGGTGGTGGCGGGCTCGCGGTCGGGACGAGAGGTGATGTACCGCCTCGTCGATCACCACCTGGCCGACATCGTCGTCGCAGCCGTGACGCACGCTGCGGAGGGCCACCAGTGACGGGGCCCGCGCCGGCCGCTACCGGAGTCCGCTCCACCCGGCAGCGCGCCGCGATCGCCGCACTACTGGACAAGCTCGACGAATTTCGATCCGCCCAGGAGCTACACGACGAATTGCGCAGGCGCGGTGAGGGTATCGGGCTCACCACCGTCTACCGCACCCTGCAGCAGATGGCCGCCGCCGGCGTCGTCGACGCGCTGCGCACCGACACCGGCGAGGCCGTGTACCGGCGCTGCTCCGACGGCCATCATCACCATCTGGTGTGCCGGGCGTGCGGTTCGACAGTCGAGGTACAGGGCGATCAGGTCGAGACGTGGGCGACCGAAGTCGCCCGCAAGCACGGCTTCTCTGACATCAGTCATACGATCGAGATTTTCGGCCTGTGCGGAGCATGCACGAGCGCCAAGCCGTCAGGTTAGGGCGCGCCGCACGTCGGAACCGGTGGCCAGCACCATCAGGATCAGCGTGCGCAACGCTTCGTCGGTGAGACCCGCTGCGGGAAAGTTGTAGCGCAGCAACACATCCGCGACCTTCTTAGAGTTCCGCTTGGCTCCGGCCGCGACCTCTTTGTGGCCGCTCTTGCTCGCCAGTGACACAGTGCCCAGCAGGGTGTTGTGCGCGTGATCGGCCACCGCCGCACGGAGTTTGGCGTCCAGCGGCAGGTCCCACGCCAAGATCTGGGTGAGCGACACCAGCTCCAGACCTTCGGCGATCTCGACCACCCGCAGCGATGCGACCGTGCCATCGTGGTGCAGGGTGATCGCGCCGTCCTCTTCCCGACTCAGCGTCACCACCTCGCCGAGGACGGCGGCCAGGCGATCCTGCATGGACATCACGCCCGGCCGCTCAGGTGCATCATTCGGCCCGGCCGCTCAGGTACATCATTCGGCCCGGCCGAATCGACGGTTGCGGTTCACGTACTCCTCGCACGCCTCCCACAGGTCGCGGCGGTCGTAGTCGGGCCACAGCTTGTCCTGAAAGACGTACTCGGCGTAGGCCGCCTGCCAAAGCAGAAAGTTGCTTGCCCGCTGCTCCCCCGACGTCCGGATGAACAAGTCGACGTCGGGAATGTCGGAGCGGTGCAGATGCTTGGCGAAGGCCGCCTCGCTGATCCGGCTCGGGTTGATCTTGCCGTCCACAGCCTCCTGCGCAAGCTCGCGGGCCGCTTCGACGATCTCGGTGCGGCCGCCGTAATTCACGCAGTAGTTGATGGTGATGACGTCGTTGTCGACAGTCATCTGCTCGGCGATGTCGAACTCTTTGATGACGCTGCGCCACATGCGCGGCCGCGAGCCGACCCAGCGCATCCGCACGCCCATGTCGTTGAGATTCTCGCGGCGACGACGGACCACCTCGCGGTTGAACCCCATCAGGAAGCGCACCTCTTCGCTACTGCGCTTCCAATTCTCGGTCGAGAACGCGTACACCGTCAGGTGCTTGATGCCGATTTCGATTGCCCCGCAGGTGATGTCGATGAGCACCGCTTCGCCCATCTTGTGACCCTCGGTGCGGTGCAGCCCGCGCTGGGTGGCCCACCGTCCGTTGCCGTCCATCACCACCGCGACGTGATTGGGTACCTGCCCGGCCGGGATCTCGGGGGCGACCGCCTTGGACGTGTGCTGTGGTGGCCGCGCGAACTTACCGTTGGTGCGGGGCGTCAGTTCTGGGAAGACGACCGGCCACGTCGACTTGTCGGGAAATGTCGGATAGTCGTCAGGCGCCGGGGGCAGCTGTGGGTACTTCTCCTTGCCCTTGCCCCTCTTGGTAGCCATGCGCCATATCCTGCCCGACCAGCGGAACCCGTAGGTCGGCGACTGTCTGATCAACCCGGTACATCCGCTCGACCAGCGGTAACGTCCGCAGCTGCCGCTCCAGATGCCACTGCAGGTGCGCGGCGACCAGGCCGCTGGCCTGGCTACGATGCGACGACGTCGACGTCTGCGCGTGCTCCCAGTCCCCGTCGTGCAGCGCGGCCATCAGGTCCATCACCGCCTGCGGGGGTGTCGCCGACCCCGACGGCCTGCAATGGACGCACACGCTGCCCCCGGCCCCGACGTGGAACGCTCGGTGCGGCCCCGGCGCCGCGCAGCGGGCGCATTCAGTCAGCGCAGGCGCCCAACCGGCGATTCCCATGGCGCGCAACAGGTAAGCGTCCAGCACGAGTTCCCGGGGCCTGCTGCCGTCGGCCACCGCCCGCAGCGCGCCGACGGTCAGCCGGTGCAGTGCGGGCATCGGGGCCCGCTCCTCACCTGCCAAGCGCTCGGCTGTTTCGAGGACCGCGCACGCACATGTGTAGCGGCCGTAGTCACTGACGATGTCGGTGGCGAACGCATCGATGGCCTGGACCTGGGTGACGATGTCGAGATTCCGGCCGGGATGCAGCTGAACATCGATGTGCGCGAACGGCTCCAGCCTGGCCCCGAACTTGCTGCGGGTGCGCCGCACCCCCTTGGCCACCGCGCGCACCAACCCGTGGTCACGGGTGAGCAGGGTGACGATCCGGTCGGCCTCACCGAGCTTGTGCTGACGCAGCACCACCGCTCGATCCCGGTACAGCCGCATCACAACAGTCTCCCATTGCGATCGGACATGTTCGGTGTACGCAGCGCCGGTATTTTATAGGTGATGGTCGAGCTCACCCGTTTTCCCACGCTCACTCAGCAGCTTTTTCAGCTGGCGAGTGGTTCCGTCACGTCCGATGACCTGGTGCGCCGTTCACTGGACGCGATCACCGCCAGCCAGCCCACGCTCAACGCGTTCCGGGTGGTGCTGACCGAACAAGCGCTGGCGGACGCCGCCGAGGCGGACCGCAAACGCGCAGCGGGCCAGGATCTTTCAAAACATCCGCTCCTGGGCATACCGATCGCCGTCAAAGACGACGTCGACGTCAAGGGCGTGCCCACCCGATTCGGCGCGGCGGGCAACATCGAGCCCGCGCGCGAGGACTCCGAAGTCGTCCGACGGCTCAGGGCCGCGGGCGCGGTGATCGTCGGCAAGACCAACACCTGCGAGCTGGGCCAGTGGCCGTTCACCAGCGGACCGGCCTTCGGCCACACTCGCAATCCGTGGTCGCGCGAGCACACACCGGGCGGATCGTCGGGCGGCAGCGCCGCCGCGGTGGCCGCGGGCCTGGTGGCCGCGGCCATCGGATCCGACGGGGCCGGCAGCGTCCGCATCCCCGCGGCGTGGACTCATCTCGTCGGCATCAAACCCCAGCGCGGCAGGATCTCCACCTGGCCGTTGCCTGAAGCGTTCAACGGCATCACCGTCAACGGTGTGCTCGCCCGGACGGTCACCGACGCGGCGATCGTGCTCGACGCCGCGTCGGGCAACGTTCCCGGTGACCTGCACCAGCCACCGCCCGTCCACATGTCGGACTACGTCGGCCGAGCACCGGGACCGCTGCGGATCGCGCTGTCCACCAAGTTCCCGTACACCGTCTTCCGGGCCAAACTGCACCCCGAGATCCGTGCCGCGATGGCCGCCACCGCGGCCCAGCTCGAAGAGCTCGGGCACACGGTCGTCGAAGCCGATCCCGCATACAACCTGGCCATGTCGTGGAGCTTTCTGTCGCGCTCGACCTCGGGACTGCTGGACTGGGCCGACCGCCTGGGCTACGGCGTCGACCTGGACAAGCGCACGAAGGCGAACATGCGGACCGGCTGGATGCTGTCACAGCACACGTTGCGCAAGGCACGCGCCCGCGAGGCCGCGGCGCACCGCCGGATCGAGTGGATCTTCAACCTCGTCGACGTCGTGCTGGCACCGACCACTGCCCAACCGCCCCCCAACGTCCACGACTACGACACTCTCAGCGGCCTGGCCACCGATCGCGCCATGATCCAGGCGTGTCCCATCACCTGGCCGTGGAACCTCCTGGGCTGGCCCTCGATCAACGTGCCCGCGGGGTTCACGTCCGCTGGTCTGCCGATCGGGGTGCAATTGATGGGTCCGGCCAACAGTGAACCGTTGCTGATCTCGCTGGCCGCCGCGCTCGAGGCGATCAACGGCTGGGCCAACAAGCAACCGGAGGTGTGGTGGACGCCGTCGATGGCACCCGACCCGGACCCGACCGGCCGTTCCATTGAGGAGATCAGGCCCGGCGAAGTGGCGTAATGTCATCGCCCATGAAAGCGTGGCACTGCGCATACGCACTCCCGGTCCTGGTGATGGCGGCCGGCAACGTGCTGGGGACACCGACGGCTGGCGCTGACAACAAGCGGCTCAACGACAGCGTGGTCGCCAACGTCTACACCATGCAGCACCAGGCCGGGTGCACCACCGACATCAAGATCAATCCGAAGTTGCGGTTGGCCGCGCAGTGGCACACCGATGACGTCCTCAACAACAGGGCACTGAACGGCGACACCGGTTCCGACGGGTCGACTGTGGCCGACCGTGCGCGCAACGCCGGCTACGCCGGAGCCGTGGCCGAGACGACGGCCATCAATCCGGCACTGGCGATCAGCGGCATCGAGTTGATCAACCAGTGGTATCACCGGCCTGACTACAACGCGATCATGTCGGACTGCTCGAACGTCGACATCGGCGTGTGGTCAGCGAATCTGATCGACCGCACCGTCGTGGTCGCTGTCTACGGCAAGGGTGACGGCGCACCTCCCGTGCAGTCACCGAACCGGCCGTTCGGACAGCCGGGAGCCGGCTTCCCGGGCTGAAATATCCCCCCGCAGCGAATATATTCAAATCACTGACTCGCCCCTGGCCTGAAGCTATCGTCAGGTTTCGTCGGGGTGGCAAAAATCTTTGTTCGGGAGGATTCGTGAGCATCAATTGCACAAGGGTCGCCGCGCTGACATTCGCGGCGGCCGCGGTCTCGGCGGGTATCGGCATCGCGCCGGCATCCGCGCAATCACGGACCGTCGTCTACGAGGTCACCGGATCAGGCACGGTGTACTCGATCGACCTCGATCCGGGCGGCCGCATCCCCGAGGACACCGCGACGCCGTTCACCCAGACCGTGTCGATCGGCCCCGACGTGGCGCTGCTACAGGTCGTCGTGGTCACCAAGACCGGTAGCCAGGGATGCCGTATCACCTTGGACGGCACGGTGGTTGCCGAGCAGGCGCCGGGCGACGCGGCCCACTGCATCGCGTACCTGTAACCGACGCCGCTGGACGGATTCTTCCAGCGCTCAGAATCCCAGACGCCCGAGCTGTTTTGGGTCACGCTGCCAGTTCTTGGCGATCTTGACCCGTAGGTCGAGGTAAACCTTTGTGCCCAAGAGCTTTTCGATCTGCATACGGGCCGCGGTGCCGACCTCCCGCAGCCTGGCGCCGCCCTTGCCGATCACGATGCCTTTCTGGCTGTCGCGTTCGACGTAGAGAATCGCGTGGACGTCGATCAAGTCGTCCCGCCCTTCGCGTGGCTCGACCTCCTCGATGACCACCGCCAGTGAGTGCGGCAGCTCGTCGCGCACACCTTCGAGTGCGGCCTCGCGGATGAGCTCGGCCATCAACACTTCTTCGGGCTCGTCGGTGAGCTCCCCGTCAGGGTAGAAAGCCGGGCCCGGCGGCAGCTGGGCGGCCAGCACGTCGGTCAGCACGTCGAGGTTCTCACCGGTGGTCGCCGACACGGGAACGATCTCGGTGTCCCCGCCCACCAGCTCGCTCACCGCGATCAGTTGGGCGGCAACGCGATCGCGTGCCAGCTTGTCGGTCTTGGTGACGATCGCGACCAGCGTGGTCCTTGGCGCGATCGCGCGGATCTGTTCGAGGATCCAGCGGTCCCCCGGTCCGATCCGCTCGTCGGCGGGGATGCACAGCCCGATGACGTCGACCTCGGAGTAGGTGTCCTTCACCAGATCGTTGAGCCGCTGGCCCAGCAGCGTGCGCGGCCGGTGCAAGCCCGGGGTGTCGATCAGGATGATCTGAAAGTTCTCACGGTGCACGATGCCGCGGATGGTGTGGCGGGTGGTTTGCGGCTGGTTGGCGGTGATCGCCACCTTGGTCCCGACCAGGGCGTTGGTCAACGTCGACTTGCCGGTGTTGGGCCGCCCGATGAAACAGACGAAGCCCGAACGAAACTCGTTACTCACTGCGGGGTGCCAGCCCGGTCGGTGACGATGACCACGGCGTCGGCCGACAGCTCGCGCACCGCGGCTATCCCTGCGTCGTCGACGCTTCCGCCGACCAGCACGGCGGCCTCCAATCCGGTCGCACCGCTGGACACCGCCGCCGCGACGGCGGCCTGCAGCGCGGTCAGCTCCAGCGAGTCCAAAGCGACCGGAGCGCCGGCGTAGGTGCGCCCGTCGAGGTCGCGCACTGCCGCACCGCAGGACGCGTCGGCCCGGCCCATCGCGCCGCGTGCCAGCGTGACCAACTTGGCGTCCTCGGCATCAAGCTCACTCATCGTCGCCCTCCGGTTGCTCGTTCGGGCTGACGAGGACGGTGCCGATGTGGACACGTCCGCGATGATCCCGCCCGCCCTCGGCGAGCAGTCGCAGCCCGTCCCACGTCACCTCGGCACCCGGCAACGGGACACGGCCCAGCTCGAAGGCCACCAGCCCGCCGACCGTGTCGACGTCGAGGTCCTCGTCGAACTCGATGTCGTACAGCTCGCCGAGATCCTCGATCGGCAGGCGCGCCGACACGCGGTATCGACGGTCGCCCAGTTCTTCCACGGGCGCGACTTCGTCGGTGTCGTACTCGTCGGCGATCTCACCGACGATCTCCTCGAGCACATCCTCGATGGTGACCAGCCCGGCGATCGCACCGTATTCATCGACCAGCAGCACCATGTGAACGCGGTCGAGCTGCATCTCCCGCAGCAGCGCGTCCAGCGGCTTGGAGTCCGGTACGAACACTGCGGGCCGCATCACCTCGGACACCTTGGTGTCGCGTCCGCCGTTGTTGGAGTAATACGTCCGCTGGACAAGGTCTTTCAGGTAGACGACACCGACGATGTCGTCGACGTTCTCGCCGATCACCGGGATGCGCGAGTGTCCGCTGCGCACCGCCAGCGAGGTCGCCTGACCCGCCGTCTTGTCACCCTCGATCCACACCATTTCGGTGCGTGGCACCATGACTTCGCGAGCCGGGGTGTCGCCGAGCTCGAACACCGACTGGATCATCCGCCGCTCGTCGTCGGCCACCACGCCGCGCTGCTGCGCCATGTCGACGACCTCACGCAGCTCGATCTCGGACGAGAACGGCCCGTTGCGGAAACCGCGGCCCGGGGTCAGCGCGTTACCGAGCAGCACAAGCAGGCGGCTCACCGGGGTGAGCACGATCGAAATCGCTTGCAGCGGAAGCGCAGCCACCAGCGAGATGGAATAGGCGTTCTGCCGGCCGACGGTCCTCGGGCCGACACCGATCGCGACGAAGCTGACCACCGTCATGATCGCCGCGGCCGAGACCAGTCCCCAGCTCACCCCGAAATAGTCGTCCAGGAAGGCGGCCAGCAGCACCGTCGCGCTGACCTCGCAGGCTATTCGGAGCAAGACGCAGAGGTTGATGAAGCGCGGACGCTCGGCCATCACCCTCGCCAGCCGCACCGCACCGGGACGCTCGTCGCGCACGAGTTCCTCGACGCGCGCCATCGACACCGTGCTGATCGCCGCGTCGGTCGCCGCGAAAAGACCGGCCACGCCGACCAATACGATCACGCTGATCAACTGACCGAGATTGTTCACTGTTCGTCGAAGAATCGGGACTTGTCCAGTAGGCGCCGATCCTTCTCGGACTGGCGGTCCTGGTGGTACGCCTCGACCTGGTCGGAGACCCACTCTTCAAGCAGTTGACGCTGCAGCGCGAACATCTCCTTCTCCTCATCGGGTTCGGCATGGTCGTACCCGAGCAGGTGCAACACGCCGTGCACCGTCAACAACGCCAGTTCCTGGCCAAGCGAATGACCTGCCGCGGCAGCCTGATCGGCGGCGAACGGTGGGCACAGCACGATGTCGCCGAGCATCGACGGCCCCGGTTCGGCCGCGTCGGGCCGCCCGCCCGGCTCGAGCTCGTCCATCGGGAAGCTCATCACGTCGGTGGGACCGGGCAGGTCCATCCACCGCATGTGCAGGTCTGCCATCGCTGCCGTGTCGAGCAGCACCATCGACAGTTCGGCGGCCGGGTTGACTTTCATCTTGCGAATGACGAATCGGGCGATGCTGATCAGTTCCTCTTCGGAAACGTCGATGCCCGATTCGTTGGACACCTCAATACTCATCGTTGAATTCCGTTACCGCCGCGGCCGACTACCGGAAGCACGTCGCTGCGCCCTGTTCATCAGATCCGGCTCCTCGGACTTCGCATACGCGTCGACGATGTCGGCCACCAACCGGTGGCGAACCACGTCGGCGCTGGTGAGCTCGGCGAAGTGGATGTCGTCGACGCCATCGAGAATCCGCATCGCCGTCCGCAGTCCCGACGATGCCCCACCGGGCAGGTCCACCTGCGTGATATCCCCGGTGACAACGATTTTCGACCCGAAACCCAGACGGGTCAGGAACATCTTCATCTGCTCGCTGGTGGTGTTCTGCGCTTCGTCCAGAATTATGAACGCATCCGAAAGTGTGCGGCCACGCATATACGCCAGCGGGGCAACCTCAATGATGCCGGCGTTCATCAGCTTTGGGATCGACTCGGGATCCATCATGTCGTAGAGCGCGTCGTACAGCGGCCGCAGATAAGGGTCGATCTTCTCGCTCAGCGTGCCGGGCAGGAACCCAAGGCGCTCACCGGCTTCCACCGCGGGGCGGGTGAGGATGATCCTGTTGACCTGTTTCGACTGTAATGCGTTGACCGCCTTGGCCATTGCCAGATACGTCTTACCGGTGCCTGCGGGGCCGACGCCGAAGACGATGGTGTGCGCGTCGATGGCGTCGACATAACGCTTCTGGTTCAACGTCTTCGGGCGGATGGTCTTGCCGCGCCGCGACAGGATGTCGAGGGTCAGTACTTCGGCGGGTGATTCATTGCCGGTTCCAGTGAGCATGGCGACGCTGTGCCTGACGGCATCGGCGGTGAGCCGCTGTCCGCTGGCGACGATCGCGACGAGCTCGGAAATCACCCGCTCGGCCAGCGCCACATCGGCGGGCTCACCGGACAGGGTCAGCGCGTTACCGCGGACATGGATGTCGGCAGCGAGGATGCGTTCGAGTGCGCGCAGGTTTTCGTCGGCGGATCCAAGCAGGCCCACGACGAGGTCGGGCGGAACATCGATGCTGCTGCGAACGGTCGCGTCGGAGTCAGCGTTCGTTTCGCTGGGCGTCACGTGCGGTTTTCTGCCTGCTTCCTGGTTTCGCCTGCTTGTTTGCCTGGGAGTACCCAGTTTACCGCCGGGTACCGATGCAACCCAATGGTTAGGCCGCGGGCCGGCTCATGACCAGCGCCGGGTGAGCACACCGAGAGCCCCCAGCGCGACCGCCGCCGCCGACGACGTACGCAACACCGTTGGCCCGAGCCGCACGACCGTGGCCCCCGCCCCGGACAGGGCGGCGATCTCCTCGTCGTCGATGCCCCCCTCCGGGCCGACGAGCAGCAGCAGCGTCTCGGCATCGGCGACGGGCACCTCGGTGATCGGCTGCGTCGCGGATTCGTGGAGGACGAGCACCGGCGTGGTCGCCATGTCGCGCACTCGCTCCACCAGCTCCTTAGTCGATACCACGCCGCTGACATCGGGGATGTACGGCCGCCGCGATTGCCGTGCCGCCGACTTGGCGACGGCCCGCCACCGGCGCAGCCCCTTGTCCACGCGGGCCTGTCCGTCCCATCGCGCCACGCAACGCGCCGACTGCCATGCGACAAACGAGTCGGCACCTGCCTCGGTGGCGAGCTCGACGGCCAGCTCGGAGCGGTCCGACTTCGGGAGCGCCTGCACGACGGTGATGCTCGGAGTGGGTGCCGTAACGGTCCTGCGGTCGCGCACGCGGGCGGTCAGCATGCCCTTGCCGACATCTTCGACAACGCACCGGGCCACCGCGCCGGCTCCGTCGCTCAGGTCGAGTTCCTCGCCTGGTCGGATGCGCCGGACATTGGCCGCATGGAAGCCTTCGTCACCGTCGACGACGGCGAGATCACCTTCTGCGGGCAGCGCATCGACGTAGAAGAGCGCCTCGGTCACGGTCTCTCAGCGACCGGTGAACGTTTCGCGCAGGCGGCTGAAGAGTCCGCCACCGGATGAATTCGCATGCGCGGTACGCACTTCGGCGATGTCGCGGCTGCGCTTCTCCTTCAGCTTGCGCAACAGCTCGATGTCCTCGTGGTCCAATCGCGACGGCACCACGACGTCGATGTGGGCGTGCAAATCTCCGCGCACCCCGGACCGCAGGTGCGGCATCCCATGTCCGCGCAGCGTCGTGACCTGTCCCGGTTGGGTGCCCGCCGCGATCGTGATCTCGGTCGGGCCGTCGAGGATCGCGTCGACGGTGACGGTGGTGCCCAGCGCCGCGTCGACCATCGGCACCGAGATGGTGCAGTGCAGATCGTCGCCGTCGCGCACGAACACGTCGTGGGCCTTCTCGTGCACCTCGACGTAGAGGTCACCAGCAGGCCCGCCGCCGGGTCCGACCTCGCCCTGTGCGGCCAGCCGGACGCGCATGCCGTCACCGACGCCCGCGGGGATCTTGACGCTGATCTCGCGTCGAGCCCGCACGCGACCGTCGCCACCGCACCGATGACACGGGTCCGGGATGACCTCGCCGATCCCGCCGCACACCGGGCAGGGCCGGGACGTCATCACCTGGCCGAGCAGCGAGCGCTGCACGGTCTGCACCTCACCGCTTCCGTGGCAGGTGTCGCACGTGACGGGCTTGGAGTTGCCGTGGGTGCCCTTGCCCTGGCAGAGGTCGCACAGGACGGCGGTGTCGACGGTGACCTGCTTGGTCACGCCCGTCGCGCACTCGGAAAGGTCCAGCCGCATCCGCAGCAGCGAGTCCGAACCCGGCCGAACGCGGCCGATCGGCCCGCGAGAGGTGCCTCCGCCGCCGAAGAACGCCTCGAACACGTCGCCGAGCCCCCCAAAACCACCGAAGCCGTTTCCTGCGGACGCGGCCGATTCCAGCGGATCGCCACCGAGGTCGACGATGCGGCGCTTCTCGGGATCGCTGAGGACCTCGTAGGCGGCGCTGATCTCTTTGAACCGCGCCTGCGCCTCCTCGTCGGGGTTGACGTCGGGATGCAGTTCCCGGGCCAGCTTTCGGTACGCGCGCTTGATCTCCGAATCACTCGCATCTCGGCTCACGCCGAGCAGCCCGTAATAATCGCGTGCCACGCTGACCTTGCCTGACCTTTCCTGCTGGTTCGTGTCTGTTCGTCGCCGGTACTACCGGCTACCCAACACTTGCCCGATATAGAGAGCAACCGCGGCGACATTGGCGATAGTTCCGGGATAGTCCATTCTGGTGGGGCCCAGCACACCCATGCCGCCGTACACCTTGCCCGAACTTCCGTATGCGGTGGTAATCACCGAAGTTCCGGCCATTGCCTCGGCTTCGGTTTCGTGGCCGATTCGCACGGTGATTTTGCCGGCCTCCTGCTGCGCGGCCAGCAGTCGTAGCACCACCACCTGCTCCTCGAGCGCTTCGAGGACTGACCGCAGCGACCCGCCGAAGTCAGCGGTGTTGCGGGTCAGGTTGGCCGTTCCGCCCAGCACCAGCCGCTCCTCGCTGTGCTCGACGAGCGTCTCCACCAGCATCGTGGCCGACCGCCCGACCGCGTCTGCCAGCCCGCCGTTGCCGTTGAGCTGCGACGCCAGATCGGCGACCGCGATCGACGCGGCGGCCAGCGGCTTGCCCTCCAGCGCCTGGCCCAGCAGATCGCGCAGCTTGGCCACGTCATGCTCGTCGAGGGGGTCGCCCAGTTCGACGATGCGCTGGTCGACGCGACCCGTGTCGGTGATGACGACCAGCAGCAGCCGTGCCGGTGTCAGCGCAACCACCTCGAGGTGGCGCACCGACGACGTCGACAGCGTCGGGTACTGCACGATCGCGACCTGGCGGGTCAGCTGAGCGAGCAGCCGCACCGCGCGGCGCAGCACGTCGTCCAGGTCGACGCCGGATTCCAGGAACCCCAGGATCGCGCTGCGTTCGGCCGAGGACAGCGGCTTGACGTCTTCGAGCCGGTCGACGAATTCGCGGTAGCCCTTTTCGGTCGGCACTCGGCCCGAGCTTGTGTGCGGCTGGGCGATGTAACCCTCGGCCTCCAGGACCGCCATATCGTTGCGGACGGTCGCGCTGGAGACGCCGAGATTGTGGCGCTCGACGAGTGACTTCGAGCCGATAGGCTCCTTGGTGGCTACGAAGTCGGCGACGATCGCGCGCAGCACCTCGAATCGTCGATCTTCGGCGCTACCCATGCGTTCACCTACCTTTCCCGTACCGGTTGATTCATTTTACGGGCATCATCAGCGGCGATACCGCACGGCGGATGATTGCGTTGCGAACTAGCCGTTTGCGATAGCCTCTGCGAGTGATGCGTTTGCCTCGGGGGACGACGCGGGGGTGGGTTGCGGCGCGGAGCCAGAAGTCCCAGAAATCGAAGCCGGGGCGGCTCCGGTGATCTTCAAGGGCGTGCTCGACGGGAGGCCCTACCCCGATCACGGGCTGTCGCATCGACAGTGGGCGCAGATCCCGCCCCGACAGATCCGGCTCGACGAACTGGTGATGACGACGACCGTGCTGGCGCTCGATCGGTTGCTATCGGAGGACTCGACGTTCTACGGCGACTTGTTCCCGCACGCGGTGAAGTGGAACGGCGACGTCTACCTCGAGGACGGGCTGCACCGCGCCGTGCGTTCGGCGCTGCGCAACCGAATCGTGCTGCACGCGCGGGTGTTCGACATGGATGCACCCATGTCCGAACAGGTGTCGATCTAGCGGGCGTCGAGGAAGGCGAGCACCGCGAGTACGCGGCGGTGATCCTCACCCGTCTCGGGCAAGCTCAGCTTGTTCAGGATGCTGCGGATGTGCTTCTCCACTGTGCCCTCGGTGACCCAAATACGGTGCGCGATACCGGCATTGGATCGACCCTCGGCCATCAACGCGAGGACTTCGCTCTCGCGCTCGCTCAGCACGCTCAGCGGGTCGTCCCGCTTGCGCGCCGAGACGAGTTCGCGCACCAGAGCCGGGTCGACGAGCGACGCCCCCCGCGCGACACGCTCCAGCGAGTCGATGAAATCGGCGACATCGGTGACGCGGCTCTTCAGCAGGTAACCGATGCGGTCCCCCGCGGCCAGCAGATCCATCGCATCGTCGACGGCGACATGTGCGGACAGCACCATGATCGCGGTATCCGGCAGTTCCTGCCGGATCTGTCGGGCGGCGTCCAGGCCCTCGCTGGTGTTGGTGGGTGGCATCCGGATATCGGTCACCACGAGGTCGGGCGTCATCGCGCGGACCAGGTCGAGCAACTGCCCGCCGTCGTCGGCCTGGCCCACGACCTCGAAGCCGGCGCCCTCGAGCAGGCTGGCCAAACCGGCCCGCAGCAGGACGTCGTCGTCAGCCAGCACCACTCGCGTCGTCTCGGCCATCAAGCCACTCCTTCTTCTACGCGTGGCGCCGCAACGTCGTTGCGAGGTCGTGCCAATAGGACGATGCCGGTGAAAACCTGCCAGCCGATGATCGTGTACACACAGGCCCGTTCGACGAGGCCGATGTGCGAAAAATCCACTGCCCAACTGGTGTACGTGTGCAGCAACGCGGCGGACACCAGGCCCGCCACTCCAATCATCACCCCGATCGGCTGATACCAGCGAGCCGACACGGCATGGCCAACCACCACCGAACCCACCACGATCGCCGCATTTCCACCGCCTATCGCGAGAAATGCGCCGAACCCGTGCAGCCATTCGTAGCCGTCGTTCCACAACGGCGAGAAGCCGTGCACGAATCCGACGAGGAAATTCCCGACGGCGTTCGTGGCTGTCAGCAACAGCAATGCCACGCCGGTCCGCCGACGATGAACGGCGCGCACCGCGACCACAGCACCGGCGAGGAACAGCGCGCCCTGAAGATAGAAACCCCAGTTCATCAGCGTCGCGCGCGGTGACCATTCGGGGACGCCCAACACGCTTATGTACTTCGCGGTGTAGCTGTAGGACGGGATCGCGGCCGCCGCGATGGCCTCGAAACCGATGAAGATGACGGCCGCCGATATCCACAGCGCGGCGACAACGCTCAGCGCGCGCCGGGTGGTCACCGCCACACGGTAGATCAGCTGGGGTATGTCAGCGGGGCGGAATGCACCCGCCGGGCGGGACGCCTCGCCTCGCATGCAGGTTAGGCTAGGCTAACTAACTGCGGGCTTCTCGCCACCTTGTCGAGGTCGGGCACGGCGGGGGCTTGTCGTGATCGGACATTGCCGAGCAAAGGACTTTGGACATGGGAAGAGGCCTGCAGGGAGCCCTGCTGCGCAGCTTTGGGGGGCGTGACCACCGGGCCACCGTCACCGACGTCGTGAGGGTGGCGCCGCACTTCGTCCGAATCACCATGTCTTCACCGACGATCTTCCAGGACGTCGTTGTCGAGCCGACGGCGTTTCTGCGTTTCTGGTTTCCCGACCCCGAGGGCGGCGACAGCGAGTTCCAGCGCATCTACACGCTCGTCTGGACCGAGCCGGAGTCAGGCAAATTCGCGGTGGACATGGTCCTCCACGAGCCGTCCGGTCCGGCCAGCCACTGGGCGGCCAGAGCCGAACCGGGGATGACCCTTCCCGTCGTCGCGTTGGGGTCCAAAGGATTCGCGGTCCCCGAGGAATTGCCCGCCGGCTATCTGCTCATCGGCGACTCGGCGTCGATACCCGCGATCAACTCGATTCTCGCGGCGCTGCCAGACGATGTGGACGTCGAGGTGTACCTCGAACGGCACTCCCATGACGACGAACTCATCCCGATCAACGACCATCCACGTCGGGCACTGCACTGGGTGGACAGGACCGACGAGCTCGCCCTCGCCGCGGCCATCGAGGACCGCGACTGGTCGAACTGGTCGGCGTGGGCGGGACCGGAGGCAGGGTCGCTCAAGCACCTGCGTAAGCGCATGCGCGACGTGTTCGGATTCCCGAAGTCCGACCTGCAGGCACAGGCGTACTGGACGCAGGGCCGCGAGATGGGCAGCCGCCGCGACAACGAGGACACGCCCTCGGCCGTGGAGTCCGAAACCGGTGCGGTCGAGAAGAGCACGGCGGCACCGGTCCCCGCGGAGGCACCCAGGGGGCGGTGGCGTTCGCAGGCCGCCAAGGATCTGTTGGCGCCGGTGAAGCCGCAGCTGATCGCGACCGGCATTCTCGAAACGCTGATCACGCTGATTCAGTTGGCGCCCTTCATCGTTCTCGTCGAGCTGGCCAGGCAGCTGCTGGCGGGCGCGGGTGAGTCCGCATTGCGCAGCACCCTGATCGTCTTCGTGGTGCTGCTCGGAACGTGCGCCGCGCTCAGCGCCGCACTGCTGTTGTGGCTGCACGCCGTTGACATGCGTTTCAACGCCACTGTTCGTCGACGGCTGATCGACAAACTCGCACGGGTACCGCTGGGATGGTTCACCCAACGCGGATCCGGCGCGGTCAAGAAACTGATCCAGGACGACACCCTGTCGTTGCACTACCTCGTCACCCATGCGGTGTCCGATGCCGTCGCCGCCGTCGTCGCGCCGATCGCGGTGCTGGTCTACCTGTTCGTCGTCGACTGGCGATTGGCATTGGTGCTACTGCTGCCGATCCTGGTGTACCTCGTCACCACGTGGACGATGGTGTACCAGAGCGGTCCGAAGATCACCGAGGCGTCGAGGTGGGCCGAGCGGATGAACGGCGAGGCCGCCGCCTACCTCGAGGGTCAGCCGGTGATCCGGGTCTTCGGCGGCGCGGCGGCGTCGTCATTCCGTCGTCGCCTCGACGAGTACATAGACTTCATCAACGTCTGGCAGCGGCCGTTCATCGGCAAGAAGACGTTCATGGATCTGACCACTCGGCCGTCAACGTTCCTGTGGCTCATCGCTTCCGCGGGAACCCTGTTCGTCGTCTCCGGCGCGATGGCGCCGTTGACCCTGCTGCCGTTCCTGATCCTCGGAACGACGTTCGGTACCCGCCTGCTCGGCATCGCCTTCGGATTCGCCGGTCTGCGCGACGGGATGCAGGCCGCCCGTCGCATCGCCGTGACCCTCGACGAGGACGAACTGGCCACCATGGACGCAGACGACGCCGCGGCGAAGACGCCTGCCGCCGACCCGGGAACGGTCACCTTCGACAACGTGGGCTTCGGCTACCGCCCGGGAGTTCCCGTCATCCACGACGTCACGCTGGCACTGCGGCCGGGGACCGTCACCGCGCTGGTGGGCCCTTCCGGATCCGGAAAGTCCACGCTGGCATCACTTCTCGCACGATTCCACGACGTCGACTTCGGCTCGATCAGCATCGACGGGCACGATGTGCGCACGTTGGAGCCCGACGAGTTGTACACGCAGGTCGGTTTCGTGTTCCAAGATGTCCAGCTCATCCAGGGCACGGTCCGAGACAACATCGCGTTGGCCCGACCGGATGCGAGCGACGCTGACGTCGAGGCGGCGGCGACGGACGCACAGATCCACGACCGGATCATGCGGCTGCCCAACGGATACCAGACCGAGCTCGGTGCGAGCAGCCAGCTGTCGGGAGGCGAGCGTCAACGGCTCACCATCGCCAGGGCGTTGCTCGCCGACACGCCGATCCTGATCCTGGACGAGGCGACCGCGTTCGCCGATCCCGAATCGGAATACCTGGTGCAACAGGCATTGAGCCGCCTCATCCACAACCGCACGGTACTGGTGATCGCCCATCGGCTGCACACCGTCACCGAAGCCGACCAGATCGTCGTGCTCGACGGCGGGCGTATCGCCGAGATCGGCTCGCACACCGAACTGCTCGCCGCCGACGGCCGTTACCGCCAACTGTGGGACAGCCGAGGCGAGACCGGAACACACGCGGAAGTACTCACCGGAGAGGCCACCCGATGATCGGTAATTTGATCCGGCTGGTCCCCGCCGGGTACCGCGGCGCACTCACGGGTTACGCAGTGTTGAGCCTTGTTTCGGTGATCCTGCGCGCCACCAGCGCGCTGCTGCTGGTACCGCTGCTGGCCGCCCTGTTCAGCTCGGCACCCGCCGATGCCCTGCCGTGGCTGGGCGCGCTCACCGCGGCCACCGTCGGCGGCTGGATCGTCGAGATGATCCAGGCGCGCATCGGCTATCGCATCGGTTTCGCGTTGGCGAACGACACTCAGCACCGGATGGCCGACCGGCTCACCGACGTCCCGCTCGGATGGTTCACCACCGACAACACCGCGATGGCGCGTCAGGCCATCGCCGCCAGTGCACCGGATCTGGTGTCCTTCGTCGCTAACCTGCTCACACCGTTCCTCGGCGCGCTACTGCTGCCCGCGGCGATCGCACTCGGGTTGTTCTTCGTCTCATGGCAGTTGGGCGTGGCCGCGGCCATCGCGTTGCCCCTGATGCTGGGTGCGCTGGTGGCCAGCCAGCGGATAGTGCGGGCAGCTGACGCCGCCGACGGTCGCGCACACAGCGCGCTCACCGAACGCATCCTCGAATTCGCCAGGACGCAGCAGGCGCTGCGGGCCAGCCGGCGGGCGACGGCAGCGCGCAGCCAGACCGGCGAGGCGGTGGCGACCGCACGAGGTGCCGCGATGAGGCTGCTGCTGTTCCAGATTCCCGGGCAGCTGATGTTCAGCGTGGCAAGCCAACTCGCGCTGATCGTGCTGGCGGGCATGATCACGACCCTGGCGGTGCGAGGTCAGATCGGCGCCCCGGAGGCCGTCGCGCTGCTGATCGTCACGGTGCGGTTCCTCGAACCTTTCAACGCGCTCGCCGACCTGTCCGGAGCCGTCGAGAACTCACGCGGCGTGCTCAACCGGCTGCGCAGCATCATCGACGCCCCCCGCGCGGCGGTCGGCGGCGGCGTTGCCGCCACCGCAAACCGCGCGCCGCGAATCGAGTTCCGCGACGTGGCTTTCCGCTACGACGGTGCCGCAGACGCCGGTGACGTGCTCGCCGAGCTCAACTTCGTGCTCGAACCCGGAACGACGACCGCGATCGTGGGCCCATCGGGGTCGGGTAAGAGCACGATCCTCTCGCTCATCGCGGGATTGCATGCTCCCACCCACGGCCAGATCCTCGTCGATGGCGTCGATATCGACGAACTCGATGCGGCCACGCGGCGGGCGCTGGTGAGCATGGTGTTCCAGCATCCTTATCTGTTCGACGGCCCGATCAAGGACAATGTCCGTGCCGGACACCCCGACGCCCGCGACGACGATCTCCGAAACGCCATGGCGCTGGCCCGCGTCGACGAAATAGTCTCGCGCCTACCTGACGGCGAGTCCAGCCGGGTGGGTGAGGCGGGCGCGGCGCTGTCCGGAGGTGAACGTCAGCGGGTCAGCATTGCACGAGCCCTCGTGAAACCGGCTGGCGTCCTACTGATCGACGAAGCGACCAGCGCGCTGGACACCGAGAACGAAACGGCCGTCACCGACGCGATCAGAGACGATCCACGCGGCCGCACCCGCGTCATCGTCGCGCACCGGCCGGGAGCGATCCGCAACGCCGACAATGTGCTGTTCGTCGACTCCGGGCGAATCGTGGAACAGGGCGCCATCGATGAGCTGACCGGACGCGGCGGACGATTCGCCGAGTTCTGGCGCCGGCAACAGCAGAGCGCCGGCTGGCGCATCGCGGCCGACGCCTAGCTCAGCCCACGGATTCGCTTCTCTCCAGTGCGTCGTCCGTCACAGTCATGGGTGGTCGCTCGGACGGGCCTCGCTCCGTGGCGTAAACGGAACCGAGTATCCGGTCCGACAGCAGTCCGAGGCAGGACAGGTTGGGAAAACCCGGCCCCTGGGTGAGCCCGGACAGTCCGGGCAGGAACAGTTTTGGCGTGACGCCGGCGACGGCCAGGTCGTCGCCGATGAACTCCTGGAGCGCGTCACCGGTCAGCGGGCCGCCGAGGCTCAGTTCGAGCAGATCCAGCGCATCCTGGCCCAGCAGCGGCAGGAACCACAGCGCGTCGGCGCCCGAACCGTCGATCACGAGATCGAATCCGTGCACGGTCTCGAAATTCTCACTTCCCCGATTCGTGCTGAGCGTCAGGCGGATTCGGCTGTCCCGTGCCACCGCGTGCGCGACGCGGCCGCGAAGGTGGCGAATTCGGTCGTCGGACAGCAACGCATCCTGCACCCGCGCGGAGAACACGCCGCGGTCGGTACGTGCCAGCGCGTCGCGGCGCTCGTTCAGTGTGAGGCTGGTCCAGCCGGTGGGGTCGGAGAACAGCTTGTTCTCGAAGAATCCCTCGCCGCGGGTGAACAGGGTGACTCCGGGCGAGATGACGGTGATCGTCGAAACCCGGTGCCGAAACAGCTCATTGAGAATCGATGCGGCGGTCTCGCCTCCCCCGATCACCGCGACCCGCTCCGCGGTGATCAGCTCGTTGCCCGCGGCCCGGTGCCAGAACTGCGCGATCGAGAGCACCCGCGGGTTGCCGGGCAGAATGGACCGCTCGGGCTGGCCGGGACCGGTGATCATCACGCCGTCCGCGAGCACCGCCTTCTCGGACGTGTGCAGTGCCCAGCGGGGTGTGGCGGCGGTGCTGTCGACGGAGATCCCGGTGACCTCACCGGAGACGATGTTCATCCGACAGTTGCCCGCGACCCAGCGCAGGTACTGACTCCACTTGCGATGTGTGGGAGCGGGCCTGCCGCGGTCTACCCATTCGGCGAACTGGCCGGTCGCGATCAGGTATGCCTGCCAGCTGTGCCGCGTCATGCGTTCGTCGAGTTCGGCGTTGCGGCCCGGCGCCTGGGCCCCCGCCCGCAGGGCAGGGGACGACGAGCGGTACGGGAAGCCGACATCCTTCTCGGGGCTGGTACCCAACCGGTGCTGGCCGTCGGTCCAGCCGCCCTCGGCCTGCCAGTTGGCGGCAACGCCCGTGCGTTCCACCGCAACGACTTTGGGCACGTCGACGCCCATGTCGTTCAGCTCGGCCGCTTTGGCGGCGACGGCAATGGCCTTGGCTCCTGCGCCGACGACGGCGAGGGTAGGCCTCATGGTGCAACCTCTCGTAGTGAGTCCTGCCACATCGACTGCAGGGTGGCGACGTCGTCGGCGGACAGGATCTCCGGCAGCGTGCGCCACTGGGTGCCCAGGACCGGCCTGTCCGCGTCGCCGATCACGGCGGCCAGGATGGTCAACTCATGTCGTACAGCGAGATCGGGTTCCGGCCGCGGCGAAACGCGCGCCAACAGTGAGCGATCGGGGATCAGCTCGCCGCCGGTGCCGACGTGCACCCTGCCGAGAAAGTTCAGCAGCACCTGCGGCTCGGCGTACCCCCGCAGCCGCTCCGCGGTATCCGGACGCAGGTAGCGCAGCAGCCCGAAGTCGATACCGTCGCCCGGCACCGCGTCGATCGCGCCTGGCACATTCATCCGCAGCGGATAGATGGCGGTGAGCAGACCCACTGTGTCGGAAGTGTCGGTGTCGTCCATGATTCCGTCCGCGCGGCCGTGCGTCTCCAGTGCGAGCAGGGGCGGCGCCTGGTCCTGACCCCGATGCTCGCGCCACCGATCGATGGTCCTTGCGGCCGCGGCCGCAAGGATCTTCTGCGCGGGCACGGCACCACTGAGAACACGCGCCGACACCTCTGGCTCGGTGAGCGACATGGTGACGACGACGTCGCCGATCCGGTCGATCTCCGGCCGGAGGCGTCGGGTGCCGAGCACCGGATCGGCACCCTCGAGTTGGGCCGCCCAGAAGTCGCATGTGTCCAGTCGGGCGGCGCGCTCGGCGAGCATCCGCGACCACCGCCGATAGCTGGTGTGCTCCGTCGTGGCCAGCGGATCCAGACCCGATGTGATGGTGTGCCACGATGCGTCGAGCTCACCCAGCACGATCCGCCACGATGCGGGATCCAGCGCAAGCACGTGTGCGACCAGCATGAGCACGCCCGGTCCGTCGGACTCTCGCAGCCACACCGCCGACATCATCGATCCCCGTTGCGGGTCAATCCGTTCCACCGCATGTGCGGAATGCTCGGCGACCGCGTCGACCATGTCACCCTCTACCCACACCTCGGTGAGAAAGCCGGTGGGCTCGTGTTCGACGAGCGTCATCGTTTCGATGTCCAGGCGGCTGCGCAGGACCTCGTGCCCGTCGACGACGGCATCGAGCATGCGGTCCAGGTCCGCGCGGGTTATCCCCTCGGGCAGCCGTACCGTCTCGGTCTGCGCCAGCCGCCGCGGTTGGCCGTGCTCGTAGAGCCAGTGCACGTTGGGCGGCACTGGTATCGGCCCGGTTCCCTCGTCACCCCGGCTGTCGACGGTGACAGACTCGTTGTCGATCGCGGCGGCCAGTTCGCGGATGGTCGTGCACTCCAACATCAGCCGTGCCCGCAGGGGAATGCCGCGCCTGCGGGCGCCCTGCACCACCGATAGCGCGACGATGCTGTCGAGGCCGAGCTGAAGAAACTCCGCGGTGACATCGATCTCGACGCCGTCGAGTAGCTCGGTCAACACAGCGACGAGCGCGGCCTCGGTTTCGGTTTCCGCTGCCGCCGAAGGAGCGTCGGCTACGGGAAGCGCGGCCAGCGCGGGCTCGTCGATCTTGCCGTGCGACGTCAGCGGCATCTGGTCGACGAAGACGATGCTCTGCGGAACCATATAGCGCGGCAACCGCTTTGACAGCATGCCCCGCAACTCGGCGAGGTCAGGCGCTGGTTCCGCGACCACATAGGCGATCAATCGCGGCCCGCCGCGAACCCGCTCCCGTACCGCGACATGTGCGTGACGCACCGCGGGGTGTGTGTGCAGCACGGCCGAGATCTCGGCGGGCTCGACACGGAACCCACGGATCTTGACCTGCGCGTCAGAGCGGCCGAGGAACTGTAGCGCCCCGTCGGGCTGGCGTCGCACCACGTCACCGGTCCGGTACATCCGCTCGCCGGGAACGAACGGGTCGGCCACGAATCGGCCCGCGGTCTCGGCGGGCCTGCCGAGATAGCCGCGGGTCAATTGGCGACCGGACAGGTAGAGCTCGCCGGGCACGCCGTCGGGTGCGGGCCGCAGCCACGAATCCAGTACGTAGGCGCGGGTCGCCGACGTGGGCACACCGATCGTCGGCTCGGGATGATCGGCGATGGGCGCGACCACGGCCTCAACCGTCGATTCTGTTGGTCCGTAACAGTTGTAGGCCGTCATGCCGGTGCGAGAGCATTCGTCGCGGATCAGGTTCCACGAAGGAATGCCGATCGCCTCACCCCCCAGCGCGAGCACGCCAAGGGGCACCGTCGTCAACAGTCCGACCGCGTGCAGCTGGGCGAACATCGACGGGGTGGTGTCGATCAGGTCGATTCCGTACCGTGCGATGGTCTCGACCAACGATTCGGCATCCCGTTGGACGTCGTCGTCGACGATGTGCACCGAGTGCCCGTCGAGCAGCGCCGCCAGCGGTTGCCAGGCCGCGTCGAAGGTGAACGACCAGGCATGCGCGACGCGCAGCGGATGGCTCAACCGGGCCGCGGCGGGCCGCAGAATGTGCTGGGCGTGATCCTCGGCGTACGCGAGCAGCGCTTGGTGGGTACCGATGACGCCCTTCGGCCGTCCCGTGGTGCCCGACGTGAAGACGACATACGCAGCCTGGCCGGGATGTGCTGCGACGGGCTGGAATCCGTCGGATTGCCCGGCGGCAGCGGCCGACATCAACAGATCGTCGACGATCACCGCCGCACCGCACTGGGCGAGGATGTCAGCGATCCGGTCGGCAGGCATAGCGGGGTCGAGCGGGACGATGACGGCACCGGCCTTCAGCACCCCCAGCATGGCCATCACGTATTGCGGGCCGCGTGAAAGGTTGATCGCCACCGGGTCCTCGACGCGAACCCCCCTACCGACTAGCAGGGCGGCCACCTGGTCGGCGGCCTCATCGAGCTCGCGATAGGTCAGCTCGCCGCCGGACCAGCTCAGTGCCCGCGATGCCAGCCGGGTGTAGGCGACGTCGGTGAACCTGGTGTGCACCCCGGTGTGTTCGGGTGCCTCAACGATCTCGGTTCGCGGTTGCTCCCCGTCGAGCAGGACACTGATATCGCGAAGCGGGCTGTCCCACTTGGTGATCAACAGCTGCACGGTGTTGAGCAGTCGTCGACCCAGGCTGTCGGGCGTCATCGACCCGAGTGCCCCGTCGACCACCTCGACGAGCACCGTCAGCTGGTCGTCGACCATATGGGCGGCGACGGTGACGGGGAAGTGCGACAGGCTCTCCAGCGCCGCCGGGCGGAACGTCGCGCCGTTGGCGGTGAACTCCCCGCCGCCGACCAGTCCACCGGGCGGGAAGTTCTCATACACCAGCAGGGTGTCGAACATCTCGCCGATGCCGCCGAGCGATCGTAGTTCGGCATGCGGCAGGTAGCTGTGGTCACGAAGCTTCGCCGCCTCCCGTTGCAGTGCAACACATTGCGTGCCCGCGCAGGTCGCGGGATCCAGCCGCACCCGCAGCGGCACGGTGTTGATGAACAGTCCGACCATGGTCTCAACCCCGGCCAGCTCGCTGGGGCGACCCGACACCGTCACGCCGAACACCACATCACTGCGATCCGCGAACGCGGACAACAAAGTCGCCCAGGCCATTTGCACCAGGGTGTTCACGGTGACCCCGTGCGCACGCGCCGCTTCGGCCAGCGCGGCGGTGGTGCCGGTGTCAAGCTTCAGCTCGGTGCGACGCGGCGACCCGCCGTCGGGCTCGCCCGCGGAAAGGGTAGGCGACAGCAGGGTCGGACCATCCATGCCGGCGAGGTGTTCGCGCCACAGTGTGCGGCTGGCCTCCTGGTCTCGCGCTGCGAGCCAACCGATGTAGTCGCGGTACGGCCGCGGCGGCGGGGGCAGGACAGCGGCATCCCCGCCTGCGCGGTACATGCCGATCAGCTCACCGACGAACAGCGGCAGCGACCAGCCGTCGATGATGATGTGGTGGGCGACCACCACGAAGCGCCAACGCGATTCGGGCACCTCGATGAGCACGAAGCGGATCGCGGGTCCGTGCTCGAGGTCGAACGGGCGCAATCGTTCGTCGAAGTCCAGCGCGTCGACCTCGTCGGCGGTGGCGGTGATCGTGCGCCACGGCAGGTCGACGCGGGTGGGGACGACCTGGACGGGGCGGCTCAGGTCACCGCGAAAGAAGCTGGCGCGCAGGTTGGGATGCCGGGCCAGCAGGTGCGCGGCGCAGGTGCGCAACAACTCCGGATCCAGTTCGCCGAAGATGTCGGCGGACATCGCGATGACGTACGGGTCGTCACCGGCGTCACCGCTGCTCAGTTGGGCCAGCGAGAACAACCCCTGCTGCAGCGGGCTGAGCGCCATCACATCTTCGACGGCCACCTCGGCATCGGTCTTGGTGCTGGTTTGGGTCACTGCGCACCGTCGCGGGACGAGTGGAACATCGATGTCACCGCCGCCAATTCGTCGGGCGACAGGCCCGAGGCGGCCATCGGCTCGTGGCGGATAGCGGCGGTTTCTGGCGCACTGCCCCCCGCATCGATGGTGGCCGCCAGTTCCCGGATCGCAGGATGCTCGAACACCATTCGCGCGGTCAGCGCCAATCCCGCATCGCGCGCCCTCGCGGCCACCTGCACCGCGAGGATGCTGTCGCCGCCGAGGCTGAAGAAGTCGTCGTTGCGACCGACGTCGGGCAGTTCGAGTACATCGGCGAGCAATGCGGCGAGGACGCGTTCAGTTTCGGTGCGGGCGGCCTCAAACGGCCCAGCCGGACCTGCCGGCGCCGTCGGCATGGCGGCTTCGATGTACTCAACCTCGCCACTGTCGGACCAGCGCGCGCGCTTCCCTGTAGGTCGCAGGTGTGCGCCCTGTTCGTCGATGTGGTGGTCGTATACGTCGCCGATGACACCGACTGCCACGGGATCCCGCCACTGGTCGAGCACGCTGACGCCCGCCGCGACGCTGAACCCGTACACCCGCTGACGTTCCTCGCGATCGGCGATCTGGATGTCGCGCAGCCGCTGATCGGGATCGTCGGCGAACGCGGCCAGCACACGGCCGAGCCAGCGGACCAACCGTTCCGCGGTCGTGCGCCGGTACAGGTCGGTGCGGTAGATGACGTGCCCTCGATAACCGCCGTCACCGCCGGCTGAGCCGGCAATCCGAGCACCGCCGGCTGAGCCGGCAATCCGAGCACCGCCGGCTGAGCCGGCAACTTTAGCGGCGGCGAAGAAGTTGACCGACAGGTCGGCGTGCGCGACATCGAACGGCGGCTCCAGCGCAGTGAACACGGTGTCACCCTCGGCCGAGGACTCCACGACCTGCCCGGCGGGCAGGGCCTCGCGCACGTGCACCACGACACCGAAAAGCGGGTTGCGAGAGAGCGACCGCGCCGGCCGGACTGCGTCGACCACCTGGTCGAAGGGCAGGTCCTGGTGGGCGTAGGCGCCCAGCGCGGTGTCGCGGGCCTGCCGCAGCAGTTCGCGCAGTGTCGGGTTGCCGGTCAGATCGTTGCGCAGCACGACGATGTTGATGAAGAACCCGACCAGGTGATCGAGCTCGGCCTCGGTGCGGCCGGCCACCGGAGTGCCCAGCGGAATGTCGTTGCCCTCACCAGCTTTGTGCAGTGCCACGGCGACTGCCAGCTGCAGCAGCATGAACTCGGTGACGCCGACCTGCTGGCTCAGTTCGGTCAGCTGCGCGCGGATCGCGCCGTCGATGCCGAACTCGACGGCATCGCCCTCACCACTGAGCACCGGCGGGCGCTCGAGGTCGGGGGTCAGCCCCGGATCCTCGGGCAGACCTTCCAGCCGTCCGCGCCAGTAGTCACGTTGCGCCACAACGGGTCCGCCGGTGTCGGCCAGCAGTGCCGCCTGCCACGCCGCGTAGTCCGCGTACTGGATGTTCAGCGGCGCGAAGGTCGGCGCCTCACCGGCGCGGCGGGACCGGTAGGCGGCGAGCAGATCGTTGAACAACACCATGGCCGACCAGTGGTCCGCCGCGATGTGATGCACCACGAGCGACACCACATGCGCATCGGGTGTCGACAGCACGGCCGCGCGGACCGGCAGCGCGCCCTCGAGGTCGAATATGTGCCGCCGCTCGCGGTCGAGTTCGGCGTCCAGCCATGCCTCGTCGTCACCGCGGGCCCGCCGCACCGAGACCGAGTCCTCTTCGGCGGCGTTCACGATCTGGTAAGGCACGCCGTCGATTTCGCGGTAGGTGGTACGCAGGACCTCGTGCCGGGCGACGACGTCGCGGACCGCGTGGACGAACGCATCGGCGTCGCACGGCCCGGTGAGCCGCGCGGCGAACGGGATGTTGTTGACGGGGTTGGGACCGTCGATGCGGTACTGGAACCACATCCGCAGCTGCGAGGCCGACATCTGCATCGGCCCGTCGTGTGGGAGCGCGGCGATCCGCGGGCGCCGCGAGTCGGATGCCGACATCGAGTCGATGCGCTCGGCCAGCTTCGCGACCGTGCCGAGTTCGAAGACCTCGCGGACGCCGATGTCCACGTGGCACTGCGACCGCACCGCGGCAACCAGTTTCGTGGCGAGCAGCGAGTGACCGCCGAGGTCGAAGAACGAGTCGTCGGCACCGATCCGGTCGCGGCCGAGCAGTTCGGCGTACAGGCCGGCGACGCGCCGCTGCGTCCCCTCGGCGGGTTCGCGGTATTCGGCCGCCGCGCCGGCCCAGGAGTCCACGTCGGGTTCCGGGAGCGCGGCGCGGTCGATCTTGCCGTGCGCGGTGATCGGGATTTCGTCGATCACCACGTAGGCCGCCGGCGTCATGTAGTCCGGCAGTGCCGCCGCGACCCGAGCGCGGATACGCTCGATGTCGACGTCGTCGGCGGCTCCGGGGGATGTGTCGGCGGGCGTGAGGTACCCGACGAGGCTTCTACCGAGGTTCGGCAGCTCACTGACCACGACCACCGCCTGACCCACGCTGGGGTCGACGGAGATCGCGGCGGCGACCTCTCCGAGTTCGATCCGGAAGCCGCGGATTTTCACCTGTTCGTCTGCCCTGCCGACGAATTCGATGTCCCCGTCGGCGTTGCGGCGAGCCAGGTCGCCGGACCGGTACATCCTGGCGCCGGGGGTGAAGGGGTCGGCGACGAACCGTTCGGCGGTCAGCCCGGGCCGCTGGTGATAACCCCGCGCCACATGCGTTCCACCGATGTAGATCTCGCCGATGACGCCGGCCGGGACCGGCTTCAGCGCATCGTCGAGCAGGTGAATCTGGGTGTTGATCTTCGGCGTGCCGATCGGCACGATGCGCGTGCCCTGCTTGCCCTCCACCTTGTAACGGCTGGCGTTGATCACCGTCTCGGTGGGGCCGTAGAAGTTGTGCAGCAGCGCGTCGAACGTGCCGTGGAATTTGTCGGCGAGCTCACCGGGGAGCGCTTCGCCGCCGATCGGTACCCGTTGCAGGGTGCGCCACTGGTTCACGCCCGGCAGCGACATCAACAAACCCAGCAGCGACGGGACGAGGTGCATCGACGTGATGCCTTCGTCGTGCAGCAGATCGGTGAGATAGCCGACGTCGCGGAGACCGTCCGGACGCGGAATCACCAGTCGTCCACCGCATGCCAGCATGCCGAAGATCTCGCCGATAGACACGTCGAAGCTCGGCGAGGCGACCTGGAGCAGCCGCTCACGCTCGTCGATTTGGTAGTCACCCTTGAACCAGACGAAGTATTCGGCGACCGGCCGGTGCGGGACGGGGACACCCTTGGGCAGCCCGGTGGAGCCCGACGTGTAGATCAGGTAGGCGGTGCTCTCGGGTCCGAGCGGACGGACCCGATCGGCGTCGGTCGGGTTCGACGCGGAATAGCCGTCGAGCCCGCCGACGGCCTCGCGCAGTACGAGTTTGGGATCGGAGTCGGACAGGATGAAGTTCAACCGATCCTCGGGATAGGTCGGATCGACGGGTAGGTAGACCGCGCCGGCCTTGATCAACCCCAGGGCGGTGATCACCAGTTCTGGGGAACGGTCCAGCAGCACGGCGACACGATCCTCGGTGCCGATTCCCTGTTTGATCAACCAGTGTGCGAATCGGTTCGCCGATTCGTTGATCTCGCGATAGGTGTAATGGCGTCCCTCGAAGACCACGGCGGTCGCATCCGGTGTCCGGGCGGACTGCGCCTCCACCAATGCGGCCAATGTCGTCGCCGGGGTGTCGTATTCCTCACCGGCTGAGACCTTCCGCAGCCAGTCGGCGTACGCGGGTCCCATCAGGTCGAGATCGCTGATCGGCATCCCGGGGTCGGCCAGCGCGCTGTCGAGCAGCACCACGTAGTGCTCGAGCAGCTGCCGGGCCAGTCCGGCGTCGAGAACCTCGACCAGGTATTCGGCCTCGATCTCGATACCCGCGTCGTCGAACTCGACCATGAAGCCGAACGGCAGCTGGGTGAACTGGCCGCGCAACTCGGCGCGCTCACAGGTGATTCCGTCGGGATTGAAGCCGTGACCGTCGGCGCCACGCGCCCCGAACGTAACCCGCGTCATGCGCTCCACACCGTGACTGCGGTCGGGGTTGATCTCGGCGACCACTCGGTCCAGGTTGACCCCCTGATGGGCGAAGGCACCGACTGCGGTGTCGCGGGCGTCGGCAATCGCCGCACGGAATGTCTGACCCCGCTGTGGACGCAGCCGCATCGCGACCGTGTTGCCGTAGTACCCGATGACGTCGTCGAGGTCGGCGGTCCTGTTGAGCACCGGCGCGGCGACGAGGAAGTCGTCGGAGTGGGTATAGCGGTGGATCAGCACACCGAATGCGGCCAGCAGCACCATGTACGGGGTGGCACCGGACTCCTTGGCCACGGCGGTCACGCGCTCCACGGTCGCGTCGGGCAGCCGCAGCGTGGTGCGCTGCGAACGGTAGTTCGTCGGGATCGCAGATCCGTTGGGGCCGGGCAACTCCAGCGGTTCCGGCGGATTGGCCATCACGTTGCGCCAGTACTCGAGATCGCCGTCGACGGCACCCGACACCGGCGTTGGGATCGGAGTCGGCGCGCCGAGCTGCTCACCGCGGTAGGCGCGGGTGAGGTCGGCGAAGAACACCTGCCAGCAGCCGTCGTCCCAGGCGATGTGGTGCGCGACGAGCAGCATGACATGTTCGTCGGCACCGGTACGCACGACGGTCAGGCGCAGCGGCGAATCCGAACTCAGGTCGAAGGGTGCGCCGAATTCGCGCTGCGCCAGCACTTCCAGCCGCAATCTGCTGGAGTGCTCGGACAGCTCGGACAGGTCGTGCGCCGACCAGCCCGGCATCAGGTCGTCATGGACGGTCGGCTGCGGCTCGCCGACCGAATCCGCGCTGTACGTGGTGCGCAGCAGCACATGCCGCGCGGCCACCGCGTTCACGCTGTCGCGGAGCCGCGCGACGTCCAGCGCCCCCCTGATCCGATAGGACAGGCAGATGTTGAGGATCGCGCCGGTGGGGTCGGCCATCTGAACGAACCACATGCGACGCTGCCCGTCAGACAGTTCGGTGTTCGTCGGCTCGACGGGCGTCTGCTCATCCGACCGAAGGCCCTTCTCGGAAAGCCTGCGCCGCAACAGCTCCAGCCGGCGCTCATCGGCGTGTTCGCGAATATCGGCGATGTCAGTCACGCGTCGTTTCCACCTTCTGTAATCGGGTGTCGAGGTCGGCGATGAGTTCAGCGCTGGTGATGCCACCGAGCAGGGCGCCCAGCGGCACCGATGCACCGGTCACCCGCCGCAACCGCTTGCGCAGATCAAGGGCGAGCAGTGAATCCAAGCCGAGGTCGAGCAGCGATGTCTGTCGGTCGATCGTCGCGGCGTCGATGCCGAGCACCGAAGCAACTTCGGCGATGACTCTGGTCGGCCCTTCGCCGCTGCGGGTGCTGGCCGAGGGGGCCGCCGCGCCGGATTGCTCGACGGTCTGGCTGTCGAGGAACTTTCGCAGCCGGTCGGGGTCGGCGGCCATGATCATCGGATCGGATTCGTGCTCACGCAGGCTGGCGGCGACTGCAGACCCGGGCGCCATCGGCAGCAGTCCCGAGCGCTCGATGGCGCTCACGCCGGCACGAGCCGTGATACCGCTGTCGCGGCCAGGATCCGTGCGCCATAGCCCGTATCGGAGGGCGACGCAATGCTGGCCCTTGGCCCGCAGCTGACCAGCCATCACGTCGAGCATCCGGTTGGCAGCCGAGTACGCTGCGTGGCCGCGGCCGCCCCACACACCGGACACCGAGGAGCACACCAGGATTCGCGTATCAGAACGCAGTGGCCACAAATCGGTCATGCGCGCGAAGCCGCCGATCTTGGCCGCCGCGGTATCGGAGAAGGACTCCGAGGAGATATCTGCGAAGTCGTCGAAGCTCGCAGCCCCCGCCGCGTGGATGAGGAGCGACGCCCCTGTGGCGCCGTGATCCCGCGCGACGGCCGAGACCTGCTCGGCGGAGCGCAGATCACACGGAGGGGCGACGATCTCGACACCGGCGAAGCCAGCGACACCCGTCAGTTCGGCCACGATCGCCGCGTCGACGCCCGTTCGGCTGAGCAGCACGATGCGGCGAGCGCCCTGCTCTGCGAGATACCGCGCGAAGTGCAGTCCGACCGCCCCGGTTCCACCGGTGATCACCACGTTGTCCAGCAGTCCGTCGTCGAGCTTCCAGTCCAGGGCGGGAGCATCGGACTCGGATAGCGTGCGGACGAAAAGGGCAGGGCCGGAGGCGCTGTCGCGGACCGCTCCCTCGTGCACACGGCCACGCGCGGCGTCGATGACCACCGTCGCGGTGGCGTCGTCGATCTCCCAGGACGGCAGATCCAGATGGCGGAACGCTTGGTCGGGTCGTTCGTAACCGATGCTGCGGTGCATCGCGGCCAGTGCCGCCTGCGCCGGTAGCGCAACGGGCTCATCGAGAAGTACGTGTTCGCCGCCGACCGTCACAAGGCATAGGTCGCGGCAGGCCGATCCCCCGGCATCGGCATAGTCGAACAGACCCTCGCCCACGATTCGTGCGATCTGCGCAGCGGCGACCTCGGCGTCGGGGTGGTCGAGCAGCGGGGCGATCGCGAGGACGAGGTCGGCCTCGCCCGGCTGGGCTGGTTCCGCGTCGCCGTGCCGCGCGATGGCGGTCCTCAATTGCGCCGACAGCGAACTGCCCGGACCCACCAGGTCGACGACTGCGATTCGCCGGTGCGCACCCGTTGTGGCGAATACGGCGCTCTGCTTCCACTTCTCACTCGAAACGGTCAACCCGAACACGGGTGCCAGCGGTTCGGGTTCGGCCCATACGTGTACCTCACTCATCGGCGCATTGGGAAAGCCCTGGAGCACTGGCATCCCCGTGTCGGCCAAGACGGACCATCCGAACCCCGGATCGGCGACCGCGACGGCGGCGATGCCGGCCGACAAAGTGTCGATGAGCGGTTCGTCGCGTCGACCAGATCCGACGATGAGCGGGGGCTCAGGCCCGTCGCCGGTCAGATCTTCCAACGCGAACAGCAGCGACGCGTGCGCCGACATCTCGATGAACCGGGCTCCGCCCTGTCTGCGAGCCGCGTCGACGGCGCGGTCGAAACGCACCGTATCGCGCAGATTGCGGTACCAGTAGTGCGCGAAACCGGTCCCTGCCGGCACGGCTTGACCGGTGACCGACCCGATGAATTGCACTGGTGCAGGGCCGAACTGACCCTTGGGCAAGAGGGCCGACAGGTCGTCGTGCAGCGCCTCCAGCGCGGTGGTGTGGCCTGGATAATTCACGCCGAGCTCGCGGGCGAACAGACCCCGATCCGATGCGGTGGCCACCAGAGCGGTGACGGCATCGCGCTGGCCCGAGACGACGACCGACGACTTCGAGTTGACCGCCGACACCTCGAGCCAGCCTTCGACGGTGGCGATCAGGTGCTCGGCCTCCCCGACCGAAATGCCCAGCGCGGCCATGCGATAGTCGCCCTGCAGGCGGTCGACCGCTTTCGCACGCGCGATGACCACGGCGACCGCATCGGTGAGTGTTATTCGACCGGCGACGTATGCCGCTGCCACTTCACCCAGGCTGTGGCCGACAGTGATGTCGGGTGTCACCCCGCAGGATTGCCAGATATGAGCCACACACACGGCGTGGACGAACTGCGCGCCCTGGATCTCGACCTGCGACCAGTCGCCACCACCGGTGTGCGCGGTGAGGTACGGCAGCGGCGAAACGTGGCCGGCGGCGGCGAACGCCGCCACGCATTCATCTACCTGGGCGCGGTACACCGGTGACCGATCGTAAGCATCGGCTCCCATCGACGGCCATTGGTTGCCCTGGCCGGGAAAGACGAAAACCGTTTTACCGGTGCTTGTTTCCGACGATGTCGCCACCATCGGATGTTCGTTTCCGGCGCTGAGCGCCTGCAGGCCTTCGACCAATTCAGCGATGCTCGCCGCGCGGACGACGGCGCGGTGCCGCCGCAGCCTGCGCGTGCGGAGGAGCGTGGCCGCAACGGCAGAGACGTCCGTGCCGGGGCGCAGGTACCGAAGGATCGCGTCGGCATCGGTGGTGAGAAGTTCCTCGGCGTGCGCACTGAGGACAACGAGCTCGCGGCCGTCGGGAAGTCCGTTGGTGGGCATCACGCGGCTTCCGGTACGGAGACGATGACGTGCGCGTTGGTGCCGCTCATCCCGAACGCCGTCACCGCGGCCAACCGGTGCCCATCCGTCGCGGGCCACGGTGTGAGTTCGGTTGCCAGCCGCAGACCTTGCTTTTCCCAATCGATTTCGCGACTTGCCTCGGCTGTGTGCAGGCTCGCGGGCACGGCTTCGCGCGCAGCGGCGATGAGCACTTTGGCCAGGCCGAGCCCGCCCGCAGCGGCCTGAGTGTGGCCGATGTTCGACTTCACCGATCCGAGCAGTGCGCCGCGGCCAGGTTCGGTGGCCCCGTAGGTCTGGGCCAAGGAGGTGAGTTCGGTGCGGTCGCCGAGTCGGGTTGCGGTGCCGTGACCTTCGACCATGCCGACCTGTTCGGCACGGATTCCGGCTTGGCGCAGCGCACGTTGAAACAGCCGCGTCTGCGCGGGGCCGCTCGGCGCCGTCAACCCGACGGAGCGACCGTCCTGGTTGAGACATGTCGCTCGAAGTTCGCCGAGTACGTGGTGTCCATCGCGAAGTGCGGCGGAACGTCGCTGCAGCACGAACATCGCCGCGCCTTCGGCCCATACGGTGCCGCTTGCGTGCGCGCTGTACGGGCGGCAGCGACCGTCGTCGGACAGCGCGTGCTGCTTGGAGAACTCGACGAAGAATCCCGGTGACCCCATCACACAGACCCCGCCGGCGATCGCCATGTCGCAATCCCCTGACCGAATCGCCTGCGCGGCTAGATGAATTGCGGTCAATGTCGAGGAGCATGAGGTATCGATCGTCATCGCCGGTCCGGCCAGCCCGAGCGTGTAGGCGATCCGCCCGGAAACAGGTCCGAGGGCGGTACCGGCCATCAAATGGCCCGTGAGGTTGGTGAACTCGGCGAGATCGGGACCGTAACCCATTGTCGACGCACCGATGTAGCAGCCCACATCGTGACCGACGAGGTCGTCGGGGTTGATCCCGGTGTTCTCTAGTGCACGCCAGGCCACGCGCAACGCGACCCGTTGCTGCGGGTCCATCGCTACGGCCTCGCGCGGCGAGATACCGAAGAATTCCGCATCGAAAGTCGCGCCACCGGAGAGGAATCCGCCGAGATCGTGGATCGGCTTGAACCCCTCGCGGTGTGACCCGTCGAGCACCTTGCGGACTGACCAGCCGCGGTCCCGCGGAAACGGGCTCAACGCCTCGCGTCGCTCGGACAGCAACGACCAGTAGGCGTCCGCGGTATCGATTCCGCCGGGCGCTTCAATCGCCATCCCGGCGATCACGACGGCGTCCGCGTCGCTAGACGTCATTGACGAGCTCCGCAACGGCGTCGAGATGGTCGTTGATGTAGAAGTGCCCACCATCGAAAAGCGACAGTGTGAACGCCCCGCCGGCGTGTGTGGTCCAACGGCGCAGCATGTCCTCGTTCACCCGGTGGTCGTTGCGGCCGCCGATGGTGTGGATGTCGGCGCGCAGTTGGACATCGTCGCCGCACGCGTAACGGTTGAACGCCAGGTAGTCGGCGCGCACGGCGCGAACGAGCAGGTCGACGAAGTCCTCGTCGGCGAGCAGCCGCTCATCGGTGCCGCCCAGGTCGACCATGTTCGCGATCACCTCCGCCTCGGCGGTGGGTAGCCGTGGTGAGGTGGCGATCGTGCAGGGCGCCTGGCTCGCCGACGCCCAGAGGCTGCTCACGTCGGCACCCTTGGCTTCGGCGACGCGAGCGAACTCGAACGCGATCACGGCGCCCATGCAGTGGCCGAACAGTTTCATCGGCCCGAGTCGGGTCCATTCGCCGGCGTCGAAGAGTTGCGCGGCCAAGTCTTCGACGGTGTCCGGGGCGGGGTGAGTGAGCCGGTCCGCTCGCTGGGGGTACTGCACGACGTAGACGTCGGCGCCGCCGGCAGCCAACGCCGCGGCGAAGCCCCGGTAGGCCGCGGCGGCGCCCCCCGCGTGGGGAAACACCACGGTCGCGCCGTCGCTCTTTCGACCCGGGGATCGTTTGATCCAGGGCTGGAAGGTCAGCTGGCTCTGTTCGTCAATCATCGGCGGCTCGGCGATGGTTTTCGGTCGGTCGTTCGGGACGGCCTGCAGCACCGCAGCGAGAACGCACGAACCCTCCCAGCATGAATTAGCGCAGGCTGTCCTAGGTTGGTGAGGTTACCCTAATTGAGCGTGTCGGAGACTCGTACGTCCGGGGTCCGAGCGGGTGAGCTCGACCACGTTCACGCACGTTCGGATGGCTTGCCACCTGGGCAGACACGGTCGGCGTGAGTCCGTGGCCCCCGACGATGGGTTGCCGGGCGCCGACGGTAGCGTGAGTGGCTAGTTGCCCGGGAAAGGATCAACGGATGGATCTGGCAGGCGTCGGAGTGTGGAGTTCTCAGTTGCGCTACGGCGACGCCGGAGAGGCCGCCGAGGCCGCGGCCGAGCTCGAGGAGCTCGGGTTCACCGCGCTGTGGATCCCGGACGTGGGCGGTCCGGTGCTCGACTCAGTGAGCAATCTGCTGGCGACGACCAAGAGCGTCGTGATCGCCACCGGGATCCTGAATCTGTGGATGCACGAGCCCGCGGACGTGGCTACCAGGTATGCAGAGTTGACGGCTCAACATGGTGAACGCTTTCTGCTCGGCATCGGCGTGAGCCACGCTCCACTCATCGATTCCAAGGAACCGGGCCTCTACAAGAAGCCGCTCGCCGCGACGCGTGCCTACCTGGATGCGATCGACGCGACCGACAACCCGGTGCCCGTCGCGAACCGGGTGCTCGCCGCGCTGGGTCCGAAGATGCTCGAACTGTCTGCGACACGGGCCCGCGGCGCTCATCCCTATCTGGTGACGCCGGACCACACCCGCTACGCCCGTGAGCATCTCGGCGAAGGCCCGCTGCTGCTGCCCGAGCAGACGGTGCTGCTCAGCGAAGACAGGGACGAGGCGCGGACGCTTGGAACGGATTGGCTGCGTTCGTATTTGGCGCTGCCGAACTATGCCAACAACCTGCTGCGCTCCGGCTTCACCCAGGAGGACTTGGCGTCGGTCAGCGATCGGCTGTTCGACGCGATCATCGCGTGGGGCGACGAAGCGACCGTGCTCGGCCGGGTGAACGAGCACCTCTCTGCGGGTGCCGACCATGTCTGCGTGCAGGTGCTCACCGCCGATCCCAGGGAATTCCCCCGCGATCAGTGGCGCCGACTGGCCGCCGCGCTGAACTAGCCACCCGCCAGCGCCTCAGGCGGCGTTGGGTTCTGGGCCGCCGGGTTCGTGCGGGTTGAGGATCGGTTCGTAATCGGGTGGTCCGATGAGCCATTCGTCGTCGAATCGCGCGTTTTCGAATGGTGGGACATCGTCTGAGGGTGTGTCATCGGCCCGTATTGCCGGTTCCTCGATGGGTTCGTCGCGGGGTGGGCGCAGCCGTTCGGGGCGGTGGTAGTCGTTGACGCGGGCTTGGCCGGTGTCCAAGTGCGCGGGCGGGATCCATTGCACCTCGTGGTCCTCGTTCATCTGGGTGGTCCACCCGCCCGCGCCGACCATCCGGTTATCCGGCCCGCACGCCAACCCGAGCTCATCGACATTGGTCAACCCGTCATCGGCCCAATCCTTGGCCGCGTGATGAACCTGGCTGCCATACGCCGGGACGGTGCACCCCGGTTTCGTGCACCCCCCGTCGCGGGCGATCAGCATCAGCCGCTGCGCCGGGGACGCCACCCGCCGAGCCCGAAACAGATCCAACGCCGAACCAGTCGCCTCGTCGAACACCGCCAGAAACTGATTCGCGTGCGCGGCCATGCGGATCACATCGCGGATCGGCACCACCGTGCCGCCGCCGCTGACGCCGACCCCCGCGCGGCTCTCCAAATCCTGCAGGGTGGTGCGGATGATGATCGAGGTCGGCAACCCGTTGTGCTGGCCCAGCACCCCGCTGGCCAACACACTGCGCCCCACCGCCAGCAGCGCGTCATGCTGGCGCTGTGCAAGCGTCCGGTGATCGTTGTCGATCTGGGCTTGGCTCGGAGTGCCCGAGATGCAGGGGCTCTCATCATCGGGATTGCACATCCCAGGCGCGGCCCACTTGGCGTAGATCGCCTCCAGCGTGGCCGCCAACTCCGGGGTGAGATTGCCCCTCAACGGGCTCATCTTGTCTGAACCCTGCGGCCCCTTTGACACGCCGCGGCGACGTGCGCGTTCGGCATCGTCGGGTTCGGGACCGTCCTGGTCCAGCAGGAACAGGGTGCGCTCGGCCTGATCCCTGAGTTCCTTGGGTCCCAATCCGACCGCGTGGCCGACCAGATCGACTTCGATCTGCGCGCGGGTCAGAGTGTCGATCGCCGGCGGGATGCGGTCCATCGCCTTCCGCAGCACCTCGACATGCTCGCCGTTGATCATTCCGCGCGCCTGCGCGAGCGCAACACAGGGCAGCACCGGGTCCAGCGGCTCTCCGGTCAACGCGCGGCGCGGTCCCAACAGCGCCGCCTCATCGAGGCGACGCCCCGCCTCCGACGTCGAGATGCGCCATCGCGTCGCCAACACCTGACGCCAGGACTTCGCGCCCATCTCCTTGGCCGTCGCCTCGATCTGCACGCGGGCCAACATCCGGTGGCCCTGAGTCGGCAACTGACACGACAGCGCCTCCAGTTCATCAAGAGCATCAACCAATTCGGACTTCGTCAGCACGTCGATGGGCAGCGCGGCCAAGTGATCATGCGCGGCACGCAGGGCTGCGATCGCTTCCCGCAGCGCCTCCGCACTCATGACTCGAACATACGTTCGAAACCTAAGAAACCTCTAGAAATAATCCGAAGAGATCTCTAAGGGTCTCCGCCAAAGCGCGGACTTCTGAAACTGTTGTGACGCAGGGGATTCAGAGCCGTCCGTGAACTAGCCGCCCGCCAATTCAGAGAGTACGTCGGCGGTGTCCATCGCAGCCACCTCCAGATACACCTCGGCGACCATGTTGAGCCGATCCGCATCCGGTTCCCGACTGACGAGTCGTTCTGCCAACTTCGACACCGATCGCGCCGCGAACATGTCCGTGACGAGCACCGTGGGCGTATCGAGCCAGTCCCGGACCCGCGCGATCACCTGGGTAGCCAGCACGGAATCGCCACCGAGGGAGAAGAAGTCGTCATCGATGCCGATCTTGTCGGCCGCGATGTTGAGCACCTCGCCGACGATCGCGACGAGCGCCGACTCCAGTGGCGTGGATGCCGGGCGGAAAGCGTTGGCGGCCGGCAGTTCGGCTTGCGCCAACACCCGGGCGGCGGCCTTGCGGTCGAGCTTGCCGTTCACCGTGAACGGGATTTGATCGCTCACGACGATGATCTTGGGAATCATGTGCGCAGGAACCAGCTCGGCCAGCGCGGCCGCGACGGCGTGCGATTCGACACTCGGGTCGTCGGTACGGACCAGCGCGGCAAGTACATCCGGATCGCCCGGGATCACGTCGGCCACCGCCGCGTCGATGTGCGGCACCCGCTTGAGGGCCGCTTCCACCTCGCCGAGCTCGATGCGGTAACCGCTGATCTTTACCCGGTGATCGATGCGGCCGACGAACTCCAAGGTTCCGTCAGGCTGGTATCGGACGAGATCACCTGTCCGGTACCAGGTTCGACCGTCGTATTCGACGAACTTCTCGGCCGTCAGGTCCGGTCGCCCGCGATACCCGCGTGCGATGCCGCGCCCTGCGAACCACAGTTCGCCCGGTACCCAGTCCGGGCAGTCCGATCCGTCGGCGGCCGCCACCCGGCAGACGTTGTTCGGGAACGGCATGCCGTAAGGAATCGAGGTCCAGTGCGCCGGCGGAACATCGACCTCGCAGATCGTGCCGTGCACCGCGGTCTCGGTCGCCCCGCCCAGCCCCGCGGCGCGCACTGTGGGCGCTGACTTGCGGAGTCCCCGAATGAGTTCGGGCCGCACCCAGTCGCCTCCGAGCAACACCACCCGCAGCGTGTCCAGCCGATCGCCGCCGACCTCGAGGAGCATGTCCAGCCAGCCCGGCATCCAGTTGAGGAACGTCACCGAATGCTTGTGGATCAGCCCCGCCCAGACGTCGGGATCCCGACGGTGCGCCTCGTCCACCACGACGACGGCACCACCGGTCCGCAGGATCGCGAAGATCTCCAGCACCGACATGTCGGCTTCCAGCGACGCCAGAGCCAGACTCCGGTCGGACGGACCGAGTTCGTAGCGGCCGCTGACGAATTCGATGGTGTTCATCACCGCGTCGTGTGTCAGCTCTACGCCCTTGGGCTCACCGGTCGAGCCCGACGTGAACAACACGTAGGCCAGGTCGTGCGGTTCGACCGGGGTGGGTTCAACATCGACGGCATGTTGCATTGCCGTCGCGGCGGTGATCACCGGCACCGCGGTCTCGACCGGATCGGCACCACCACAGAGCAGGACGGCCGCCACACCGCTCGATTCCAGGATGCGGGCGGTGCGGTCGGTCGGCTGATCGGCACCGATCGGAAGGTAGGCGGCACCGGCGGCGAGAATTCCGAGCGTCGCGGGAATCTGCTCGGCGCACTTGGGACCGATCAACGCCACCAGGTCGCCGGGACGAACCCCACTGCCGCGTAGGGCTTCCGTGACCGCAAGCGCCCGGGTGCGTACCGCGCCATAGGTCAGGTCGCCGTCGTCGCTGAACACCGCGGGCGCGTCAGGCGCAGCCACCGCATTGCGGAAGAACCCTTGGTGGATCGTCTCCCCGCTCGGCGGTGCGGTCGCACTGTTCACCGCGGCGCGGACGGCTCGTTGCGCCGCGGGCACCGCGGGCGGATCGCTTGCGTCCCACGCCGCGTCGTCGGCGGCCAGCCTGGTCAACTCGGCCAGGTGGTAGGCGAACATCGCGTCGGCGACACCGGGACGGAACGCGTCGACGCGGACGTCCCAGTTGATCATCAGACCGGTCGCCAGCGGCGTCGCCTGCGCATCGATGAGCACCTGCGGGCCTTGCGAAATGGTCCATACGGGAGCGCCGAACAATTCGGTGACCTCACCGGCGAACAGATCGCCGAGTCCGAGCGCGCTGGTGTAGACGATCGGCGCGAGCGTCTGGTTGCCGCGGTGGCGTCCCAGGTCGCGCAGCACCGACAGACCCGAGTAGCTCGAGTGCCGAGCGGTGTTGTGCAACGTCTCCTGCACGGCACGGGTCCGCTCGGCGGGTGTGCTGGTGCGCGTCAGGTCGATGTCGAGCATCAGTGACGAGGTGAAGCAGCCGACCAGTTTCTCGACGTCGGGGTGGAACGGTTCCCTACCGAACATCGGCAGGTTGAGCAGGAACCGTGAGCCGCTCGACCAGCGCGCCAACGCATTCGAGTACGACGCCGCGACGGCCATCGCGGGGGTGAACCCGCGACGGTGTGCTGCGGCGAAGAGTGCATCGCGCGTCTCGACATGGAAGATGTGCCAAAGTCGGACGCTGCTGCGGGGGTCGGCTTGCTCGGCGAGCGGAACCAGTGGCAGCGCAGGCGATTCGGGGAGTTCGGGCAGGCGCTCTGCCCACCACCGGCGGTCCTCGTCGGAGGGCCCGGGATCGGTCGCCGTCAACGCGGCACGGTATCGGCGGTACGTGTAGCCCAGCTCGGGCAGTTCGCCGCCGCGGTAGAACACCGCGAGGTCGGCCATGAACTTGCGGTAACTCACCGCGTCCGCGGCGTTCATGTCCATGTCGACGTGCAGCCGCGTCCGCCCGTCCGGGCGCAACGACAGGCTCAGTTCGAGCACATCGCCGTCGAGCAGTTGGTGCGACTTCTGCTGCCGAATGGTCTCCAGTCGCTGCTCAGCCCCTTCGGCGTCCATCTCGCGCAGGTCGTAGACCGTGACCGGAAGGCCGCGATCACCGATCCGCTGGGTACCGTCCGGCAGAATCTCCACCCGCAACATCGGATGGCGTGCAACAAGTTTTGCTGCCGCCTCACGCAGACGGGTCGGGTCGACGCCCGCGCCGTCGAACTCCACGTAAAGGTGTGCCGCGACGCCGCCGAGTTGCTGATCGTCGTTGCGGCCCAACCACATCGCGTGCTGCATCGGTGCGAGCGGGAAAACACCGTCGTCGTCATCGTCGCTCTCGACGGCCGTGTCCGCGGCCTCGGCGGGATCACCGGAGTGCTGCGCGACCAGCGCCGACCATGCTGCCACCGTCGGGTTCTCCGCCAGCGCGGCGAAGTTGACCGGAATCCCCCGCTTACGCCAGCGACCCGACAGCGACATCATGCGGATCGAGTCGAGCCCGGACGCGATCAGGTCGCCCTCGGGGTCGACCTCGTCGGGGTTCACGCCGAGAAGTTCGGCGACTTCCTCCCGGATGGCGTGAACGGCGGCACCTCTGTTGTCTGTCGCCCCACCCGCAAAAGCCACGCTCTCCTCCAAATTAGGCTGCCCTAACTAACTCGGCGAGGCTACCTTATATTCGAGGTGCCGAACACACCTACCCGGAGGGGTCCTACCCACAATGAGCACCGGTCTCGACTCTCAGCACAGCGATCTCACCACCGGTTTCGTGCCATTTCCCGCCGACCGCGCGAACGAGTACCGCCGCGCCGGGCTCTGGACCGGCCGCCGGCTCGATTCGATCCTCAGCGATGCCGCGACGAACTGGCCGGACCGCGCCGCGGTGATCGATCCGGACACCACCTATACCTTCGCCGAACTGGACGCGCGTGCCAATCGGATCGCGTCGGCACTGGCGGAACGCGGTATCGCCCCCGGTGACCGCATGATGCTGCAGCTGCCCAATTCGGCTGAGTTCGCCGTCGCGTTGTTCGGTCTGTTGCGTGCGGGCGCCGTCCCGGTGATGTGTCTGCCGGGTCATCGCCATGCCGAACTCAGCCACTTCGCCGACGTGAGCGGTGCAGTCGGCCTCGTCGTCGCCGACCGGGTCGCCGGTTTCGACTACCGGGAACTGGCCCAGGCCCTGGTGAACGAACATCCCCGGCTGGCCCACGTGTTCGTGGATGGCGACCCCGGTCCGTTCCAATCATGGCCGGAGCTGGCCGATTTCGACGGTCCGATCCGCGATCAGGCGCCGGTCGACCCGGGTAACCCCGCCCTGCTGCTGGTGTCGGGTGGCACGACCGGCCTGCCGAAGCTGATCGCCCGCACGCACGACGACTACGTCTACAACGCGACCGCGTGCGCGCAAGCGTACGAGATGACCGGCGAGGACGTGTATCTCGTCGCGCTGCCAGCGGGGCACAACTTTCCGCTGGGCTGCCCCGGCCTGCTGGGCTCGATGACCGTAGGGGCCACGTCGGTGTTCACCGCCGATCCAAGCCCCGAGTCGGCGTTCGCGGTGATCGACCAACACAAGATCACCGTCACCGGACTCGTCAACGCACTCGCCAAGGTGTGGACGCAGGCGTGTGAGTGGGAGCCTGTGCTGCCGACATCGCTGCGCGTAGTCCAGGTCGGCGGCTCACGGATGACGCCCGAGGAGGCCCGCTACATCCTCGACGGGTTGACCCCCGGATTGTCCCAGATCTTCGGCATGGCAGAAGGAATGCTCAACTTCACCCGCATCGGCGATCCCGTCGACGTCGTTGTCAACACCCAGGGAAAGCCGATGTCACCCTTGGACGAGATGCGAGTGGTCGACGAGGCGGGCCGCGAAGTCGCCCCGGGCGAGGAGGGCGAGCTGCTGGTGCGCGGCCCTTACACGCTCAACGGCTACTACCGCGCCGAGGAGGCCAACGCACGGTCGTTCAGCCCCGACGGTTTCTACCGCTCCGGGGATCGGGTGCGCATCTTCACCGACGGCCCGAGGGCGGGCTACGTGGAGGTCACCGGGCGGATCAAGGATGTCATTCACCGCGGCGGTGAAACCGTATCCGCTTCCGACTTGGAGGAGCACCTGTTCGCACATCCGGCGATCGACGCCGCGGCCGCGGTTGCGTTACCCGACGACTACCTCGGCGAAAAGATCTGCGCTGCAGTCGTCTTCAGCGGACGCGCGGTCACGCTCGCCGAGCTGAACCAGTTCCTCGATGAACGGGGCGTTTCCGCACACTCACGCCCCGACGTGCTCGCGCCGATGCCGGCACTGCCCAAGACCGCGGTGGGCAAGGTCGACAAGAAGAAGGTCGTGGCGCAGCTCGCGTCGTCCTGACCCTCCCGGCGATCAGGACACCGGGACTTCGCAGGACTCCTGCGAGGCTTCCGGTGATGCGAGCAGCTCGGTGATTCGCTCCGACACCGCGGCTGCGGAGGGGTATTCCCACAGCAGCGTTGGCGGCAGCGGCAGCCCGGTCTGCTTCTCGAGCTGACGTAACAGTCCGACGGTCATGATCGAGTCGACACCGATCTCCACCAGAGGCAACCCGGTGTCCACATCGTTTTCCGCGAGACCCAGCTGGGCCGAGACAGCGCCGACGACGCACTCGATGACGCGCTTCGGGTCGGGTTCGCCGTCGTCCCCCACAAAACTGCCCGCCACCGAATCCGCCAGCGCCGACTCGTCGTTCTCGACGGGCGCGACATCGGCGAGCATCGGGACGGCGGTGGCTCCCGGGAGCACGGGAAGCACAACGACATTCGGCTGATCATCGCGCATCGCCAGATCAAGCGCACGGACCGCCTCGTCGGCACCGATGGTGCCCATGCCGAGCGCGTCGAGCTGAGCGGCGACGAAGCCGGACGTCGAGCCCATCCCCAAACCTCGCCACGCCGTCCACGCGATGCTCACCGTGCGGTCGCCGAGACGACGGCGATGACGGGCCATGACGTCGAGGAACGAGTTCGCGCACGCGTAGGCACCCTGTCCGGGGAAGCCCGCGAGGTAACCGCACGACGAGAACAAGATCATCCAATCCAACTGCTCCGGCGGGAAGACCTCGTGCAATGTCAAGGTCCCGTCGACCTTGGGGTGCATGGCCATCTCGAAATCCTCGGCACTCGTATTGACAAGCAGTGCACCGGCTTCCACACCAGCGGCATGAATGACACCCCGCACGGGTGGCAGATGCCGCAGCGCGACCCGCAGCGCCTCGACGGCGTCGGGCGCGCCGACGTCGAGCGGCATGACGTGGACCGACACCCCCCGCTCCTCGAGCGCAGCCACTGTGCGAATCAGCTCGGATTCCGCCGCGTCCCGCCAATCGGCACGGTCCAACATGCCTGAGCGAGACAGCAGAACGATGCGCCGAGCACCGATATCGGCGAGTCGTTGCGCCATCCTCAGGCCGAGAACGCCTGTGCCGCCGGTGATCAGGTAGGTACCACCCGGCGAACACTGCATGGGCGTGCCGGTCCCCCGGCCGGCGAAAGCCAACCTCGCGACCTTCGTGTCGCCATTGCGGAGCACGACGACGGGATGACCGCGAAGGGACGCGAGAGCGCCGACGGGCAGATGCGCATTGCCCACGTCGAGGACACCGCCGAAGATCTCGGGATGCTCGGCGGCCGCGACGCGGGCAAGCCCCCACAGCGGAGCGTGGACGACATTGCCGCCTTCGTGCACACCCTGGGTGAGCACCCATATGCGTGCCTTCGCGCCGCGATCGAGCAGGTGCCGCAACGTACGCATGACGACCTCGACCGATTTCTGCGGGGTGTCGTGCGCGCGGGCCAGGACCAGCACCACAGCGTCGCGGTCCAGTTCGACGGCGGCCTCGGCGATCTCGCCCGGTTCGGCGTAGGTCACATACGGCACGTCAGCGCCGGCGAGATCGCGGGTCACGAAGCGTTGGGTGTCGGCGTCACCGCCGACGACGAACACCGCGGACGGCCGTTCGCCCTGGTCCCACGGGACCGAATGCCACGTGACGTGGTGAAGCATCCGCGAAAGATCGCTTCCGGCAGGGCTTTGGAGTTCCTCGAACGACATCCCGGTGAGCGATGCGTGCACAGTGCCCGACTCGTCGGCGATCAGCACATCGGTCGTGGTGGTGTCGGGCCGGCGTCGAACCTGCAGCACCGCGACCGCCGGCGGACGGCCGTACACCTGCACCCGCTCTATTCGGGCAGGCATCCGCAGCCGCGGTGGTCCGTCGAAAATCGTGGAAGCCGCGGATGTCGCGGCATCGAGCAGCGCCGCCCACGTCGCGGGCGCGGTCCGGTCGCCGTGGGCGGCGACCCGCGCGATCAGCTCTGAATCGGCGCGGTGCAGATCGAGTATCTCCCAATCGAATCCCATCGCCGCCACACCGAGCGTCGCCAGGGTGTCCACGATGTGGTTCGGCGCAAGGGCGTCGGCACACCGCTGACGCGCGGCAGACTCGTCGAGCACCTGTCCGAGAAGATCCTCGATGTCGTCGTCGGCGGCGGCGACCGCGCTGCTGTGGGTGAGCCACCCGCCGTCGTCGGCAGTGTCGTCGTCGTCCACCAGCCGTGTCGACAGCGTCAGCCCGCGGTCCTGCAGGACCACCTGCACATCGCGGGCGCGGCTCGGCGCCACCGGGGTGCGCAGGCGGACGTCCACGAGGTCGGTACTCGACCGGTCAGAGCGCGTGTTCAGATTGGCGACCGCGCCTAGGAAGGTGTTCAAAATGACTGCGGCAGGGACGATTTCCGTATTCTGCACAGGATGGTTGCCCGGATACGGCCGGTTGTCCATATCCAGGCGGGTGTGCCACATGGTGGATGCGACGGCGCCTGTCACGTCCATCCGCCCGCCCAGCAGGGTGTGAGTGTCGACGTCATGCACACCGCGACCACCGGGCGGCGGCGTCGGCGTGCGCCAGAAGCGGCGGTGCTGCCACTGCGTCACGGGCAGCGAGTCGGCCCACGGTGTGCGGGCATCGATGCCGTGGCGTACGGGGGCGCCGTTGCAGTACAGGGCGCCCACCGCAGTGGCCACCGATTGCAGCTCTGGACGGTCGCGGCGCAGCACCGGGACCACCTCATGCTCGTCGATGCCCGCGTACGTCAACGTCTCCACGATCGAATGTGAGACGACAGGGTGGGCGGACACCTCCAGGAACAGCCGATGGCCGTCCTCGGCCGCCGCGGTCACCGCCTCCGCGAAGCGCACGCGATCACGAAGGTTGCTGACCCAGTAGTGCTGGTCGCGAGGTGCCGTCGACCGCGGATCGGTCAGTGCAGTTGTGTACAGCGGGATTTCGGCGGGACGTGGCGGCGGCAGCTCTGCTGTGAGCCGGCCGAGTTCCGCGGTCAGCGCATCCATCGCCGGACTATGGAACGCCACGTCGGTGTTGACGCGGCGGATCATCACGCCTTCGTCGGTCCACATCTGGCAGATCTGCTCGACGGCGCTGACGGTGCCGGACACGACGGTCGATGCGGGTGAAGCGCTGATCGCCGCCACCACACTGCGACGTCCCTCGAGTCTCCGTTCGGCTTCAGCGAAAGGTAGGCGCACCAGTGCCATGGCGCCGTCGCCCATCACCGACTGGAATCCACGCGCCCGGTAGCACGCCACCGCGGCGCCCACCGTCAGGTCGAACACACCTGCCGTCACACACGCGGCGACCTCACCCACCGAGTGCCCGATCACGGCGGCGGGCGTCACGCCCCGCTCGCGTAGCACCGCGGCCAGACCCACCTGCATCGCAAACGTCAACGCCTGCACGCGGTCTGTGCCGCCGAGTTCGCCGGTGCGCAGCGCATCGCGCGCACGAAACCCCAGCTCTTCGCGAAACACCGGATCGATCGCGTCGATGACCGCGCTGAATGCGGGCGCACGTTCGAGCAGTTGTCGTCCCATGCCGGCCCAGTGCGATCCATGGCCGGAGAACACCCACACCGCACCTTCTGTCGCGAGAGCGTTGCCGGTCACGACCATTGGATCGGGTTCGTCGTTGGCGAGCGAGTCCAGCCCGGCCACCAAACCGTCGATGTTCTCCGCCACCACCGCGGCCCTTGCCGGTTCGTGCGAGCGGCGCACCCACGCCGTCGCCGCGACGCGATCCAGTCCCTTGTCGCCGGCGCGCAAATGGTCGGCCAGGGCCCGCGCCTGGGTGCGCACCCGGGCCGTTGAGCGCGCCGATATCGGCACGACCGTCGGCGTGGCTGAAACCTCGGCAGCAGAAGGAGTCTCGGGACGGGGGGCTTCCTCGAGCAGTATGTGGGCGATCGTCCCGCCGTAGCCGTAGCTGCACACCGCGGCGCGACGGGGTGCGTCGCCGGTGCGCTCCCACGGCTCGACGACGGTCGGCACCCGCAGGCCGCTGTTCGCCCAATCAACGGCGGGGGTCAGCGTTTTCACCCCGGCGGTCGGCGGGATCGCTTCGTGGTACAGCGCCAGCGCCGCCTTGACGAGGCCGACCACGCCCGCGCCGCCTTCCAGGTGGCCGACGTTCGGCTTCACCGATCCGATTCGGCACGGCGCGTCCGCCGGTCGATCGACTCCGTAGACGGACGCCAACGCCCGCACCTCGGTGGGATCGCCTGTCGGCGTGCCGGTTCCGTGCGCCTCGACGAAGTCGACACTCGCGGGTGGCACGCCGGCTGATTTGCACGCCCGCGCGAACATGTCGGCCTGAGCATCGCCGTTGGGCGACATGATGCCCACCGTCCGACCGTCCTGCGCGATCGCACCGCCGCGCACCAGGGCCAGGATCCGATCACCGTCGCGCACCGCGTCGGTGAGGCGTTTGAGCACGACCACCGCCGCGCCCTCGCCGCGCCCGTAACCGTCGGCACTGGCGTCGAACGTCTTGCAGCGCCCATCCGGGGCCGTCGCCCCCGCCTCGTCGAGCACACGCGTCAGCCCAGGGCCGATCAGGGCGCTGACACCGCCGGCCAGCGCCAGCGACGTCTCACCGGAGCGAAGCATCTGGCAGGCCTGGTGCACGGCCACCAGCGATGCGGCGCACGCGGCGTCCAGCGCGACGCTCGGCCCGCGCAGATCGAGCAGGTGCGACACCCGGTTGGCGATGCCACACAGGGACGTGCCGATCCCGGTCCATGCCTCGATGCCGGGCAGGTCCTCCATGATCAGCTTGCCGTAGTCGTCGGAGTTGACGCCCATGAGCACGGCGGTGTCGGTTCCCGCCAACGTGCGCGGCGGCACACCGGCGTGTTCGAGCGCTTCCCAGCTCACTTCGAGCGCCAGCCGCTGCTGGGGATCCATCAGTTCCGCCTCGCGCGGTGACACCCCGAAGAACTCGGCGTCGAACCCGGCCAGGTCGTCGAGGAAGGTGCCCCAGCGCGTGGTTTCCTTCAACACCGCCGCGTTGCGGGGATCCCGGCGCAGATACGGTTCCCAGCGCTCCTCCGGCACCTCTCGTACGTCGCTTCGGCCTTCGATCAGGAACGTCCAGAACTGCGCCGGGTCGTTGATGCTGCCCGCCAGCCGGCAGCCGATGCCGACGATCGCGACCGGCTCAGGGGTAGTTGCCACGTCAACGAAGCCCTGCGTGCTTGAAAGTCTGGATAGCCTTGCCTAACAAACCCCGCGTCATGGTCGCCATCCTGGCACACCAGGCGCCGGAATTGGTCCCTACGCAGGGCCTACACAGTGATCATGAGCGTGGCGCCGATCACGTTTCCGCCGTCGTCGAACTCGCCGGTGACCCTCAAAGAGTGGTGACGGCCAGCGGTTCATCGGTGCCGGTCACCCGAATGTCGACCTTGGCGATCTCCGATGTCGGAATGCTCGTCGCCGCTGACAATCCGGCGGCTTCGTCCCCGGCGGGACGCCACGAACCCACGACCGTCTGCCCGCCGCTCTTCGTCGTGACGACGATGTCGTAGCTCTCGACGTCGCGCGACCAATCCTTGGTGTACTCGCAGGCCCAGTTGAGCTCGGTCCCCCACTTCTTCTCCGTGACGGCGAGCTGGGCGGTGAGACCGGGACGCGACCCAGGCTGCATCGGTGACATCGCCACCGTCTCCACCGACGTCGTGCGAGGAAAGACCGTCGCCCCGACTACGCCGCCGACGATCGCCAACGCCGCGGCGGCCGCCACCACGACCGTGATGGCCCGCCCGGACCGCCGCTGCCGCTTCGCCGAGGCGGCGGAAAACGACGCGACGTTGTCGGGGCGATCCGCGGTCGGCGGACTGCCCGCGAGGTCGGTCAAAGCCAAGGCCTCTTCGGGGCTGAGCACACCGAGAATGTCGGGCATCCCGGCCAGTTCGCCGAACTCGGCGTTCCGCTCGGGGTTCGTGGCGAGATAGTTCTCGTAGATCCGCTGATCGTCTGGGTTCAGCGCGCCGAGCACGTAGGCGGCATCCCATTCCGCGAGATCGTCGTCGGGCTTGTTCTCAGTCACGGCCAACCCCCCTTTCCTGCAACGCGATTCGTAACGCGCGTAGCGCGTAGTGAAGTCTGGACTTGACCGTGCCCTCGGGAACCTGTTCCTGCTGGGCGATGTCGGCAACGGTCTGGCCGAGGTAGTACGCGCGCACGATGGCGTTGCGATGATCGCTGGACAACGACTTCAGCGCGTCGGCCAGGACCCACTTGTCGACCGCGGGTCCGATCGCATCCAGCGACGGACGCTCGGGGAGGTCGTCGCTCTGCAGTTCCCGGGTGAAGCGCGCGCTGCGGCGGTCGTCGATGACGAGGTTGCGGGCGACGGTGAACAGCCACGCCCGCGCCGATTCGCTGGGCTGTTCGAGAATCTCGGGCTTTCGCCACCGCGTTGACTCATCAGAAATGCGCGCGAAACGGTGATTCGTTGCCTCATCAGAAATGCGCGCGTAGGCCCAGTGGATGGGGTTGACGTTGGCACAGCGCAGAGCAATCACCGATGTGACCGCGAT
>Ga0315336_1000807_pt1 | contig 74455 bp, 57 predicted proteins | sample ASW5metaG_FD_204512 | JGI IMG/M metagenome (GOLD analysis project Ga0315336, IMG submission 204512) | Ammonia-oxidizing marine archaeal communities from Monterey Bay, California, United States - ASW #5 | ecosystem: Environmental > Aquatic > Marine > Intertidal zone | place: USA: California... | reverse complement strand
TTTTGAAGCCAGCGGCTTGCCGGCCGCCGATAGCGCCGCGCCCCCATTTTGAGAGCCATATTGCTCCCACCAGAGATGGGCGTCCGCATCGCTCCAGTGCGCAACGGCTTGGATTCGATCGAGCGAGTTGATGATCTCGCGGGCGGTCTGCGGGCGGTCGGCCGGATCCTTGGCGAGGCAGTCGACGATCAGTTGGTCGAGTTCGTCCGGCACGCCCGACGCGACAGTTTCCGAAGGGCGGCGCGGCGCGATGTTCATCGCATGGTGCAGGGCGTCCATGTCGGTTTTGCACTCGAACACGTCGCTGCTCGTCAACAGCTTGTAGCCGACGGCCCCCACGGAATACAGATCGGACCGCGCGTCAACGCCGAGTGAGTCGACGATTCGTTCGGGCGCCATGTACATCGGCGTACCCGCCAATGTCATCGGAGCCGTGAGCTGTTGCGCGTCAGCGGTGTTGATTTCCTTGACGAGCCCAAAGTCGAGCACCTTGACAAAATCGTCCTGGCCGCCGCGTTGGCAGAGCATGACGTTCTGAGGTTTGACGTCTCGATGAACGAGCCCCACGCTGTGCGCTTCGCTTAGGGAGCCGCACAGTTGTTTGAGAATGTAGACGACGCGTCCCGCGGGGAGCGGCCCCTCGATGCTACTCAGTTGGGCCAATGAGAGGCCCGGCAGATATTCCATCGCGTAGTAAAAAACGCCGTCGGAGTTGCGGCCGAAATCGTAGATTTCGATCGTGTTGGGGTGCGTCAACTGGCTGGCCAGCAGCACTTCGCGCTGAAAGCGGGCGATCGCCTCGTCGCTGACTTGGTCCGGGTGCAGCAGTTTGATGGCCGTCGCGCGGCGGAGCATGGCGTGCCGCGCCCTGTAGACGACTCCCATGCCCCCTTCGCCGATTTTTTCTTCCAGCGTGTATTGCCCGAGTTGTTGCGCTTCACCGAGTTCGTCACTGAGCCGAACGATTCGGTACGCGGCAATCCACAATCCAAGTAGCAGCACCGCCAGAAAACCGTAACGGATCCAAAACGCGATGATCGGATAACGGAGCGGCTTGTACACTTCATGGTGTTGGGCCTCGGTAGCAACTCCGAAACCGTATTCGGGAAGCCATTTCCAAGCACCGACCACTTTCACGCCTCGATAGTTCCGGTATCCATCCATGTTAATCCCGTCCTGCCCAGCGACAGCCATCGCGGCCATTTCGGTGAACCGCCGAGCTTCCAGGGGGACATCGGTCTTGAATCCTGCCGCCAAGTCGCCGCCCGGGTCGCGAACTTGAACGGTAAAGATCGACCGCGCCCCCGGTTCGTCGGGAATCAGCCCAACGGCGACGAGTTCCTCGTCGAAGCGACTGTCGGAGAGGAGCAAGCCGTTTTCGTCGAAGGCATACGTTTCCCCCGTGTCTCCCAGTTGGGCGACGGCCAGAATGCGCGTGAATTGATCGTCGGCCCGCATTCCGAAACTTAACGAGGCAATAACGTTTTCGTCCTCGTCTCGGATCGGTGCGCCGACCCAGATCATCGGGATTTCATAGCGGACGTTGTTATCGTTGGAAAAGGCGCCGTCGGGATGGGGCTTCAAGAAGATTGTCTTGCCTTCGAATACCGGCGCGTTGACGGCGACACCACCGGCATTCAAGCGGACGCCCACTTTCTCGTCTTTGTGAGCGGCGACGATCAGCCCCGATTGATCGACAATGGCGTACGCAACGATATTCTTCTGATTGACGTACGGCTCCATACCGATTCGAAGATTCGCCAGTTCGGCTGATGCCAATAGCGCCGATCGGGAATCGGCGGTCGTGCGACCGATGCCGACGAGCCTCTCGGCGCCCTGCCGAAGTTGAGGGTCGCCGGCCCAGACGGTCACGTCGGACCTTTTCTCCGACAACCAGAGCGTCAATGCCTCAACGTCGGCGTCAAGCACGCCCTGAAGTCTTGAAGCCACGAGTTGTCGCAACGATCGCCGCATGCCGTCGTACATCCACAGGCCCAAGCCCACCAGCAGCAGGCTGACAATGGCAATCGTCAAATAGCGATAAACTGGGCGCCTGAAAAAACGGGAGAGGATACCGCCGGCCTCGAAGAGCAGTGCGCGGGAGAGCGGTGCCTGCGAACGCGTGATTGGCTGCGCCGTTGATACCGCGACGTCTTGCATGGTGGGAGCGGCGACGATGGTCCGGGTGATGTCGCACTTTAGGAGCGACTCGACTTCTGAGCGCAATTCGGCGTCATCACCGCATTGTTGATCCAAAAACGCAGATCGGCTTGCCTCGTCCAGCTCGCAGGCTTGTTGGAACAGTTCCCTGATCTGGGAGTAGCGCTCGGGCTTCACGACTCGGCGTCCTCGCTCAATTCCTGTCGCAACCAGGCGCGTATCATTCGCCATTCGTTGGCAACGGTGCGTTCGGACACCTGTAACACCTTGGCCACTTCGGCGACCGTCAATCCTCCGAAGAAGCGAAGTTCGACAATTTTCGATTGTCGCGCGTCGAGTTTCGCGAGCTTCTCCAGCGCGTCATCCAACGCGAGCAGGTCTTCATCTCGTTTGGGGGAAAGCGTGACCTGTTCATCGAATGTCACACGCTGCCACTCACCGCCCCGCTTGACCCGCTTTTTCGAGCGCGCGTAGTCGACGAGAATCCGCCGCATGGCCTGAGCGGCGACGGCGAAGAAATGTGTTCGCCCTTGCCAATCGACGCGGGTTTGGTCGACCAGCTTCAAGAAGGCTTCGTTGACCAGCGCCGTCGGTTGCAGCGTGTGCCCCGGCGACTCGCGTTGGAAGTAAGAGCCGGCAAGCTTGCGCAGTTCGTCCTGAACGAGGGGCATCAACTGTTCGGCGGCGCCGCGATCACCGGCGGCGATCGAGGCGAGAACCTGCGTGGTTTGTTCAGAAGGTTCGGCGGCCATTTCAGACGTTCCCGGCGAGTTGTTCAAAAAAAGGTTCGTGGCGAGATCAGGCGTCGTTGATTCATCTCACAGCCGAGCGTCGATGCACACGTCGCGCGTCGAAGCGGCTGGTGAACCGACTTCTCATGCGATCCCTGATTCTATCTTAGATCTCTCAAGAACAAACCCATTTCTGCCGTTCGGAAAGCATGATGCCGGACTTCAGTCGCCCTTTTTTGGGTCACCGGCGTGAGAAGCCGACGGCGCGCCGAGGGCGCGATCGCCCCGCTTTGGCGCCGATTGGCAGAATTCTTCGAAAAACGTTGCCGAATTCCGTTTCTCCTATCGCGTTACTTATTGAGAGCGGAAGCAAACGCTTGAAATGGTGCCCGACGGTGGGCACACACGACTGACACGTGTTCGTTATTCGGGAAGGAGATGTGATGTGTGTCTTAGAGTGTCGCTGTGGAATGGTCGTCTCCACGCCCAAAGAGACTGCGCGATGTCTGCGTTGCGGCCGTAGTCTCGGCAAAGCGCAAGCGACCGATACCGCACGAAATCAGAGCGACGAGACCAACACGATTGCCGAACGTAAGGCGGACACATCGACGCCTCTTGCCGAGCGGGTGCGCTTCGTAGAGTTGTTGGGAGTCAGTCCATATTTAGTCTGCGTGGGGTTGACGTTGCATTCCAACGGTCGCGGGTCGCGTAGGCAGCTCGCGTTGAGTTGGTGACATGAGTGTTGCCACTAGCGCAATATCCGTGGCGTCACGCTCCACTACAACCGGGTTTTGGGGCAGCCATTTTTCAAACCCTTCGAGTTGTCGCTGGCGACAGCCTCGCCGTCGGCGATCCGAAATTCCTTCTGAAAGGTTGATGACATGATGATCAGTTGCGGGGAAAGCAAAACCAGAGAGGGGACTCATATGATAGAAGATTCGAAACCCGGCGATCGGCGGGTCGAAATTGACAGCCGATGGGATCAAGCCACCGAGATGCACGATCGGATCAGCGAGTTGCTTGAAGATCACAACTATAGCCGCCGAGAACGATTTGACATTCAGCTGGCTGTGGACGAAGCGATCGTCAACGCGATCAAACATGGCAACGTTCAGAATCCTCGGAAAAAGGTCGCCATCACGTACAACGTCGATGAGAGTCGCGTTTCGATTCGTGTCGAGGACGAAGGAAACGGTTTCTCGGTCGACGCGGTTCCCGATCCAACCTTGCCGGAGAATGTTGTTCGTCCGAGCGGTCGCGGCATTTGGCTGATGAGACGGTACATGGACCTCGTCGAATACAACGATCGAGGCAACGCGGTCACTCTGCACAAATTCCGGATCAACAGCACGCTGTCAGCGGCGGATCAATAGAAGCCGTCCCAAAACCCGGTTGTGGTGGCGATTGACCCTACAAATCAAGGGCACACGCTACCCATCAGAGGGTTTTGGGATTACCTCTAAAACAGATCAATAGAATCGGAGGGCGATGTTCACCGAATCGCTCGAAGCGCTGCGATGTCGACGGACGGCACGCAGCGTTTTTTCGTCGTGGTCTCGAAGCCCGCTGATGGGCGAAGCGTGCCTTTTGTCTGTTGAGGCGGAATGAACGACAAGCAATTGTCGAGACGGCTCGCGGAGTCATTTCAGCCGAGAAGGGCTACTGCTCGGAGTGCTGCGGTTTGAGTCCGAGAAACCCACCGATTTCCAACAGCAGCCGTTCCGGCGGACTCAACCGGGCACGTTCCCGCAAAACCTGAACGCCGAGAGCCGGCTCATCGGTGATGATGACGTCGACGCCCCGGCTCATCATTTGTGACATGCCCAACGCATCGTTGACAGTCCACACCTGCACCTGTTTGCCGCTGCGTTGGGCCGACTTCACGAACGCGGCTGTGGCGCCACGAGCGTTGACGGCGAGAAAATCCACATCGAGCGTCGTGACGTCGCCCAACGAAACCGACGTCAGCAGACCGACCGTCCAATCGGGACGCAGTTCACGAATTTTTCGAATCGCGCCGTATTCTAAAGACATCAATACGACCTCATCGACCATTCCCTTCGCTTCCACGATGTCGACGACGCGTTGCTCAAGCCGTTCGTCGTGGCCATAGTATTTCAACTCGATGTTGACTCCGATCTTCCCTTTGCACAGATCGAGTACCGAGCCGATCGTCGGCGCGCGTTCGCCGGAGAATTGGGGATCGAACCAGCTGCCTATGTCGATTCCCTGTACACGCTCAAGCGTTGCTTCCCAGACCTTCAGTTCGACGCCGGCCACCTTTTTGAAGTCGCTGTCGTGAAAGACGATGACTTCGCCGTCGGCCGTTTCCTGCACGTCAATTTCGACCCAGTCGGCTCCGTCGGTGATGGCTTGCCGGACAGCCGCCAGCGTGTTCTCCGGAGCGGCCGCTGATGCTCCGCGATGGGCGGTGATCTCGGTGTGGTCTTCCAGCCTCAGACCGCGAAGCACGCCGACGCCGACGATGAAGGCTACCGTCGCCGCGACCAATGACCCCCACGCAATCGCGCGCCCGGAAATCCGCCAGTTGGCCCCACGATCGTCATTCTCAATCAACGAGGCGGGGGCAGCATCGTCTCCCCCGATTGCGTCGCCAAACAGGCGGACGACGAGCAGACCCAACACCGATCGATTCACGAATGTCACAACAAAGTTTGTCACCGTAGCGATGACAACGACCGCGCCCAGCACGGCAACCAGCAGACCGAGCGAGGACGCAAACCGGGGCACAATCATCCGTCCCAACCCGAATACGATGCCCGTTGAGATCGACGAAAACACGGCCGATGCTGCTACCCAGGCAGCCAGCCATGAAACAACCCAACGACGTCGTCCTGCCGTCAGTTGTTTGCTGAACGAAAGCGCCTCCTTGGCGGCAGCGCGTTCGGTGACCAGCCCCGGCATCGCGAAAAACCACGAGGAGAAGCACCGCAGTAACACAATCATCATCGAAGCGAGCAACAGGCCGATCAGCCCGGCGGCGACCCAGAATATCGGCGGCTTCTCGGAAAGGTAGTAGTTGATGTCGTGCTCACCGAGCAAGAAGAAATACACGGCTCCCCCTCCGGCCAGGAAAGGGGTTGCTACCAGCAATGACCGTCCGATGACCTCGGCTGCGACACGTAGAATTCCGGGGGCACGATGAAAGGCAGTGCGAATCGCGGCCGAGAAGTGAATAGGCCGGCCCTGTGTAGCGCCAAACCCGATGATCATTACGGCAGCCAATTCCAAGGCGACAATCGTCAGGATGAGCGCACCGACGACGACTAACGTAATGAGACCGATCGGGCTGAGGGCGAAGAATACGATGTCGAGATCGCTCAGCGCCGACTTCCCGGACGTGGAAACCAGCCAATGCAGCAAGATCGTCACCGCAGGGCCAAGCACAGCACCGGCGATGGTACCCGACACGACGTGCACGAGAGCAAGTTGCCGATACGAGCGTCGAAAATCAGCGGCAACGTCCCTAAGCAGCGTTTTCCAACGTTCGTTCGGCATTGTGTCGGCGACCGGGGTGAATATTCGCAGACGAGCCCGCGGTTCGGTACCGCGGCGATTTCAGCTGCGTGCAACATACCACAGTCGCGCGGACGAGTCGCCCAATCGAAGAAATGGGAAACAGCATAACCACATGGTTGCCGCGCCACGAAGGCTCGTTCGATTTACACCTCGACCAAGTCGGTGGGGACTGCTTCGGCCAGGTCCACGTCGGCGGTCTTCTGCGTGGCCGGCTGACGGGCTTCATTCGCGACCACGAAATCCAACGCCTGCAAGACGGCGGGGTGATGGTCGGCATCGATGTCGCCTCTCAACTCTGAGATCGCCTCCTGCGGCGACCGTTTCTGCCCGGGAGAGGCGTCGTTCACGAGCGCATCGAAAGAGCGAACGGAGTTAATGATCTTGGCGCCCGGGGGTGTGTCGCCGGAGGCAGCTGAGAATTCAAGCGGCACGTCCACATCGGTCGTCAAATTGTGGCTGAACAACAGCGGCAGTGCGCCGGTGAGCACCTCGCCCAATGAATGAACTAAATCGCTGCCGTGGAACGTGTGCTCGCTCGACGTGGTGCGTGGACCGATCTTGAGGTCGCCCATCGCCTTGTGAATGACCTTGGCGGTGATTTCCAGGTTCTCAACGTCTTGCAGCAGCGCCGCCGTGCGAATGCTGTCGACATCCCGATCGGAGAGCTTCATTCGTTTTGCGACCTGTTCGCTCAACTGAGCCACACGCTTGGAACGATTGTTGTGTGTTGGGTTCGCGCTTTGCAGGTAGCGAGAAAGTACTTCCAGAACGCCAACGTGGGCGTCATGCAATTCGAGTAGCTTTGCGTTACGCTCATCGCTCAATGATCCGACCAGAATCGTCGTCAGACCGAGCACGGCTCCCCAGATGGTGATCGCTAGGCCAATGATGATCGGCGACGTGAACGCGGCAAAGTTCGCGAAGTCGAGCACCGACACAACGGATGCCGAGATCACGCAAAACAACGCCAGCACGCCGGCCCGGTATCGTCCCAAAAAGAACGCGGCCAGCACGACCGGCAAGTAAAACAGGTTGAGCACGATCATCTTGTAGCCCGTAATTCGATACAACAGGCACGTCAATCCGACCGCCACGAGCACCAAAGCCATCTCCAGTGTCCAGTTCGCTTTGGAATCTTTTCCCGACATATCGTGTTCCTCATCGTCTGTGAGAGTAGTGTTTGCCCTGAGTATTCTTCCGCGCCGCGGATTCGGTTGGTAATCATTTCCAGTCGATGAGGCGCGAACCAGCAACTCGCCTATCCGATGGCCTCGAGCGTTTTCGGCAAGTGCTCCTCGACGTCCAATACGGCACGCAATACCGTTTCCTGTTTTGCCGTCATGGGCAAGGTCGCGCACTCGCCGTCTAAAAGGGGGACCACATCGATATCAGACGCATCCTGCGTTTGCGAGAACTGCGAAGCGATCGCACCGAACTCGACTTCGATTTTCAGAAAGGCCTCCACAACATCAGGGTCGAAGTGCTCGCCGGCCTCGCGGCGAATAATCTCGACACACTCTTCGTGTGGAAAGGCGTGTTTGTAGACTCGTTTGACAGACAGCGCGTCGTACACGTCGGCAACGGCGACGATTCGTGCCGCGAGCGGAATCTCTTGGCCGGCCAGCCCATGTGGGTAGCCCGTTCCGTCCCAACGTTCATGGTGATACAGCGCAATTTCGCGTGCCATCTGTAGGAAATTGGAATCGCCCAATTGCAATTCGATCTCGCTGATGCACTGCGCGCCGACGATGGCGTGCCGCTCCATCTGGTTGCGTTCATCGTCGTTGAGTTTGCCCGGGTTCAGGAGGATCGAGTCTTCAACACCCACCTTGCCGATATCGTGGAGTGCGGAGCTGATACCGATGATTTTGACAAATGACGACGAAATGACGCCGCGGTATTTCGGCATTCGCTTCATCGCCCAAGCCAAGCGTGTCGAATACAGGGCGATTCGTTCAAGATGATAGCCGGTGTCCGAATCGCGGGCATCGGCGAGTTTCGCAAGCCCAAATATGACCGCGTCGCGCGTACGCACGAGGTGCTTGGTTTGGTCGACCGCCTTTTGATCCGAGCGAGTCTGACTCTGCGAGTGACTATCGTGTACACGCGCGAGGACGAGATAGGCAACGACCATCTGTAAGCCGCAAATCCAGGCGAACGCAATCGCCCGCGCAACCGGAATAGCATTGAGAATCTGTTGGGCCGTCATTTTCGATGTGGTAGTCGCATTCGATGCCGCGGTCGCGGTGGGAGCGGTCGCGGCGGTGTTCTCGTCAACCGCGTTTTGCTCCGCTTCCCATTGGGCGGTCGACACCACGAGTTGGTCCTGAATCCATAGACCCAGCGCCAAACAAAGCATTTGCCCTACCGTCAGATAACAAAGAGTCTTGCGGAGTCGACTCACGACCCGTTTCCCCGCGTTGAAAGGCAAAAAAGGCACATAGGTTCGCTGTTCGTCCGAAGCCGACGCGCCTCGGACTAATGAACCTGTGGCCGAACTCCCACTCGTGGAAAGTCGACCAACAATACCGTAGCTCACAAAAGAGCAGGTAACGCAGGGAAACTTTTCCAACTTGGTTTGCGAGGGCTTCCTGTCGTGGTGTTTGCTGACAAACCAATTGAAATCGTGCTGACCGGTCGCGAAAGCCAACGGAACCATCGATCCAAATGATATAATCGACATCGAGGCAGAGCGCTGCTGGAGTGCACAGGCAAAACTCGTTGCCTGAATTCCGCAAAGGCGCACGCCCAATTTTGGGAAATCGCACATTCGGCCAGCCTACATTGGCGCGGTATTGGCCTGCACCATTTCTGAGAGAGGCGCATTTTAGAGAGGCCCTAACATGAATCGTCTCATGACCTACGGTGTGCTAGCCGCCTGGACGGGCCTGTTTTCGGGCACGTCATCCATCATCTCAGCGGAACGCGCCGAATCATTCGACGTCGACCCACACTGGGAAGGGAGAAACAATCGATCGCCGGTGCCGCCGGTCAGAAAGATCGTACAAGACTTTGGCTACAGTCCGACGAATCATGCTGGTGGAAAGACCGCTGGGGAATTCGGCGGCTTCGTCACACCGGCCGCAGAACCAGCCTACTACGCCGCGCAGATTGCCGAGAAAACGTTTCAAGACACCTTGGAAGCGTCCGGAACCCTGGCCTGCCGGGGACGTCAGTTCCATGTTCTTGTTGGCTTCTTCAATTCCGACACACTCAAAGAATGGCGAACGCCTAACACGATCGCACTACGACTTTATGGCCGAGGCGAACGCTTTTATGCGTACGTGGAATACGCGACGGCTCGCTGGCGGGCCGGCGGTGACGAGCCGCGCCCGTTCAAACGAATTCGTGATCAGAAAACCGGCCGTCAAGAGATCGAGGGGTTCGCCAGCGCGGGGGCCATACACACCTGGTCACTTCGCTACGATCCACGCGCGAACCGAGGTCACGGCAGCATCACAGCAACCATCGACGATCAAGTCTCCGTCTGTCATCTCGTTCCCGGACACCAAAAGGACGGCGCGCGGTTCAACCGTTTTGGAATGCTCAACGTGATAAAACACGCCGACTCAGGTGGAGAACTGTGGTTCGACGATATCACGATCAACGGTCGCACGGAACACTTCGACCACGATCCCGACTGGGAACGATTTCAGAGTCGAAGAACACATGAATCGGTAGACGTTCGGCCTCGCTTCGATTTTGGATTCAGCCCGACGCAATACGCCGGCGGAAAAACCAAGGGCGAGTTGGGCGGGCTCATATTTCGCGGAGATAATCGAGACCCAGAGAAGATGGCTTCGTATGCCGATCGTCTCGAAAATCTGAATCTCAACAAACCGCTCAGGGCGGCAGGCAAGGTTTGTCTCAAGCGAGGCATTTCCGACAGCACGACCTTGTTGGGTTTCTTTCACTCGGAGAATTCATTCACCGCAAATCAGGACCAGTCCTCTGCGATACCGGAGCACTTTCTGGGCGTTGCCGTCGAGGGGCCGAGCCGGGAAGGGTTCTTCTTCTACCCCACGTATCGTATCAGCGGGAAAGGCGGCGGTCGCACTCGTAGCGATGGCCTACCGCGTATCCTTCCCAATGGCGCGGCTCACGACTGGACTCTGGACTATGAACCCGGCGCAGCCGAATCCAACGGCCGAGTCACCGCGACGCTCGACGGCCAGAGCGTGCACATCGACTTGCCCGCCGCCGATGCATTGACGGGAGCCGAATTCGATCGTTTCGGAATCATCACCACGTGGATCGACGGAAACGGCCAACAGGTTTTCTTTGACGACCTGAGTTACACGCGGAGGCAACCGTAGCGGACAGGGCAGGTTGTCATCGTCGAGTCCAGTTAGGAGCGCGCCCCCGATGCTCACTGATGGGCGGCTCGTACTAGAGTCAGTCCTGAAACCCTCTGTTGGCTCGGAAACATCTTCGTTTTCAAGCGTCGAATTCGCCCACAGCCGGGTTTCAGGATGGCTACTACCATTCGCCGCGTTCGACATTACGATTGAGAGTACGGAATCACTCCGACGGCGTTCGAGCAGCCGAATGTGCACGCGACCGAATGCAGCGCTCGCACTCAACGCGACGCGCTTTATTGTCGAGCAACGATTGCTATCGCCGGACTTCTCCGAAGCTTCGTACACGTCCGTTGCCGCAACGTCCGCGGCAGGTCCCTATTCCTCTTCGAGATCGAGCTCGTCGAACATGTTCTCCGGTGAAGCCAATTGGTATTTGACGTCAATGCAGTCCTTCGAACACAGCCAATCAGCGAACGCGGGAATGCCATCGACGTGCCGCTGAAACGTGAGCCCATCGAAACGCAATAACAACCCCGCCCGGGACACAGAACCCCAAGATGATGAATAGCGCACAGACCCTGGCGCGGGCTTGCCGTCTACAAGCGGAACTTGACCCATGCGCGCCGCCAGATCGGCTTTCCAACGCTCGGTCGCGTTCCTGAACTCTGGAAATTCGATTGAGTCCACATCGATCGCCGCTTCGTCATTGTCTCTCTGAGGAATCGCCGGTCTTCTCGTGAAAATATCGATGAGTTCCAGATCGACGTCATCCTGTTCCCTGACCCATTGTATGTGGTGCTCTGTTGCTTCTTCCCTGGCGGCCTGCATTTGGGCGACGATGTCTTCGACCCGTTTCTGATCGCCGCGACGCTGCGCGGTCACCAGTTCGCGAGACAGTTCCATCATTCGGGCGATATCTGTTTCGTCTGGCTCCATTTGTCGATTCTGCAGCTTAAGAATCGTTGCGCGAGCCCGGACGTGCTCCGCGGTCAGCGATTGTTCGGGGGACCAGGGTGGTATTAGAGCATCGGCAGTCGAACCCGCGTCGACGTAGGCCAAGACGCTTTGTTCAATCTGCTCTGCCACGCTCTCGTTGGGAGCGATGCACACCAACGAAAATGGAATGGGGTCGTCTTCGCTGTGTACCCCAACGGACTTACACTGACGTTCGAATTCATCGGCCCACATAATTCGCTGCTCATCGTCATCGAACGCCAGGAGAATCGTTTTTCCGAAGACGCGCATCTCCGCAGTTGGAGGGAGTCGATGGGACGTATCAGTAAACAATTGCCGGGCTTTCTGCTCGTCCGCACACTTGGCGATCAATGTGATCTCGCTTTCCTTTGGTGAAGACTCGGCGCCCTTCCACTCTTGGATCGTTCCGCATTGGTAGGGCGTCTCCGGCGCCATGTCGACGAGGTTGACGATATCGTTCAGATTGGCGTGTTGGCCGAGGAAAAACACACAAAGGAAAACGACGGCCACAACGAGACTGACAAAATGCACGATCCCAAGTGAAATTGTCGCCAACCAGCCCGCCCGCCGCAGGAGAATTGAGCGATTCAAAGACATTGAGCGCGAGTTGCGCGCGTAGTTTGGTTGAAGCCGCCGGAAAGTCCTTATCAATATGGTCGAGAATCGTAACTGCCGTCTCGTTGGGAATCGTCTGGCTGTCCGTGGAAAATGCCGCCAGTTGTGGACGAAGGCGGTGAGTCAGCCGACCAAGCCGAAAGGCCGTCGGCAAACCGATGACCATGAATATTCCCAATCCAACGAGAATGCGATCCGAAACCAGTGCACTGCCCACCAGCAACAACAGCGCCGTGACAATACGGAAACCGATATCAAGAAAGTAGTGTCGGGAAAAAAGCAGATGGTGGACAATCCAGCCGCCGTCTAAAGGCAGCACGGGCAGCAGATTCAACGCGTTGAGCACGAGCGTAAGCATCGCGGCGGAAACCATCCACTCATATTGCAAGAATAACCCTGCGATGCCGAGAACAACACCTATGGCGATTCCCGGCACGGGGCCCGCCAACGACACAACGGCCTTTTTCCAATTTTCGACGTTGTAATTCTGGCCGGAAACTGCGGCGCCGAGAAAAGGGATGAAAAACATCTTCAGATTTCGATAGCCGAAAATCGTCATCGCAAGAAAGTGGCCGAGCTCATGAACGAACAAGATGGGACTGAGCATCAGCGCAATCTCCCATGACCAGAGCACAGATCCGGCACCAAGAAAAAGCATAATTGACACGGCGAGAATCAAGACGGCGTTGAGCCAACCTGGCTTCTTGTTCTGGACTTTGGCGATTTCAGCGAGAGCTTCGGCGTGACGCAAAGACTCCTTTCCTGCCGGAGCGACGGCCTCTTGGGGCACTGCCGAGTGGGCTCGAGATTGTTCTGCCTCGGACATCTCTTTGAACACGCCGCGTCGGACGTGGAACTCCCGAATCGCGGTGTGATAGTCCTCAAGCGCCTCGACGAGTTCTTCGCGGTCACGAACGCGAGTGATTTGTTTCTGCCCGACGATATCCTTCAATTCCGCCTGATGTTGCGCCCAAAGGTCATTGACACCGGCCTTTTCGTCGCGTCGCATCTGAGTCGTCTCGGGCCAGAGCATGTCTGCTTTCCCCGAAGTTGACGCCATAAACGATTCATCATCGAAACGCGTAATGAACGTTGGAAAGACGCGTTTCATCGTCATCGACCCCGGAGCTGTCCAATGTCGTCGATGAAGCCGGGCGACCGATTGGCCGGATTCGTGCACAAAGGACATCCAGTAGATTGTCGTACGGTGGTATCCATCGCGAATGACGTGAAACACGGGACTGTGAAATCCACATTCCTTGAGGTCAATCACCATTTCTCGAAAATCCGCCTTGACGCTGTCGGGAAGTTCAGGAGACATTTCGCGAAACGGCCCGATGCATTTCACCGGAGGGTCGTCGCTCGAATCTGGAAGTGAGATGCGAAGCAACTTGAGAACCGCGCACGCGAAGAGAATCAGCGGATTGAGGGTCTCCCAACAATACTCCCGAAAGCTAACGCGGCTACCGACGAGCTTGTAAAACTGTCCCTCCGCATCCGACGTACCATTTTTCGCCTCTTGGCCGGCACGTTCGTCCATCGGCACGTCCCATTCGGAGCCGAAGGGAGCTTCTTCGACGACGTCCCCGCAGTCGTTCTCGTCCTCCTCAAGGGCCGTCACAAAAGCTTCCTGACAACCGGGGCACTTTACGCGTTTGCCCAACAGGTCGTGATTGCGAAGCCGAAGCTGACTCCCGCAGTGAGGACATTCGATTTTTAGCGACATCGACATCTTTCCGACTAGAGTTCACAACGACATGAGCGACAAGCTGAATGGCTACACAGAAAAAAGTAACTGTAGTAGAACCCATCCTGAAACCCGGTTGTGGGCGAAATCGGTACTTGACAATAAGGGTACTCTTGAGCCAACAGAGCGTTTCAGGACTGATTCTAGTCCAGATCATTCACCAACATCGGCTGTTGCGCGTCGGGAACTCCCACAACTATGCAAACGCGTCGCACCGATAGGAATCGTTCATCGGCACGTGTGTTGACGTGGGAACGGACGTTAGCCACAGCCGCGCGAGATCATCCAACACTCTGTGGGCGCGCCGCCGCGTGATGGCGCGAGTGGCTGTTCGACGTGACATCGTATCACCGCCATAGTGTTCAATCTAGGATTATTCCTACATCTCCACGATACAACGCTTGACACGCAGGTTTATGGCACAGATCGCCGCTACAGTGACTTGAGACGACGGCTCGCTTCCCTGTCGTGCGAAAACAGCACAGCGCAGCCGGAATGGTCTCCATACGTACGCGAGCGTTTCCGGTTTGCCGCGACCGCCAAGCCACGTTTCAGTGACGACGCTACTTTGAGGCAACGGCGCGTGACACGTGGCTGCACCGCGACATACAATAGGGGTGTCGTTATTGTTGACATCGGAACAACGCTCTCGGCAGCCTGCCTCGATGCTAGAAGCCGTCGCAAAACCCGGTTGTGGTGGAATTTGACCCTACAAATTAAGGGCACTCGTTAGCCATCAGAGGGTTTTGGGACCACTTCTAGTCGGCTGTCGCGGTCCAGCCACCCTTCGTTACCTGAAAGGTAAACCAAGGTGCCTCAGTCGATCCGGTTCACGATTCCCATCATGCTCTTGTCGCTGCCATTGGCCGCGGTTGGCGCTGAACCGGTGGAGAAGATCGATTTCAACCTCCGTATCAAACCTTTGCTGGCCGACCGTTGCTTCACCTGCCACGGCCCCGATGCCGAGAACCGCCAGGCCGACTTGCGGCTCGATATCGAGCAGAACGCGTTCGCAGCAGTCGAATCGGGAAGTGGCTCGCACGTCATCAGACCTCACGACCCGTCGAACAGCGAAGTCTTCCTGCGCATCACTTCGACCGACGACGATGCCCGCATGCCGCCGGCCGACTCGAATCTTTCGTTGACAGCCGATGAAATCGAACTCATCCGGCTTTGGATCGAGCAGGGCGCCCGCTGGAAACAGCATTGGTCGTTTGTTCCACTGAAGCCCGTGCCGGTTCCCATCGTAGGAAACAAGAACTGGCCAAAAAATGAGATCGATCGTTTCGTTCTTCGTCGGCTCGAAGCCGAGGGGATCGAGCCGACACCAGAGGCCGACCGGGAAACGCTCATTCGTCGCGTAAGTTTCGATCTGACCGGCCTGCCGCCCACGATCAAGGAAATAGACGATTTTCTGCGAGATGAATCGGCGGGCGCGTATGAACGACTCGTCGATCGTTTGTTGACGTCCGAACGATTCGGCGAGCACATGGCGGCAAGTTGGCTCGACGTCGCCCGCTACTCCGACACCTACGGCTATCAGGTCGATCGCGACCGCCACGTTTGGCCCTGGCGCGACTGGGTTGTGCGGGCCTTCAATGAGAACATGCCCTATAGCGAATTCATCACGCAGCAACTTGCCGGTGACCTGCTGCCCGGCGCGACCGACGATCAGACGCTGGCGACGACGTTTAACCGTCTTCATCCTCAAAAAGTCGAAGGTGGTAGCGTACCCGAGGAATTCCGCGTCGAGTACGTCGCCGACCGCACGCAGACGTTCGCGACCGCCTTTTTGGGACTGACGCTTGAATGCGCTCGCTGCCACGATCACAAGTACGACCCGATCACGCAAGAAGAGTACTATCAGTTTTTCGCCTTCTTCAACAACATTGACGAGTGCGGGTTGTATTCGTACCACACAAAGGCCGTGCCGACGCCCACGCTACTACTGGCCGATGACGCCACAAAAACCAAAATCGCCGACGTCGAGCATCGCATTGCCGAGGCAGAACGTGAACTCATATCGATCGCCGAGCGGCGCCGCGATGCGTTTTCCGAATGGCGTGCCTCGTTAGTCGCCGCATCCGGTGATCAGGACGATTCGGCGGCAGATGCCAACACACCGAAAGCCGAAGCCGACCCCGCCGGCTCAGAGATCATTCCCGGCCGAATCGCCCATCTTGACTTCGAGAATCTCGATGAAGGACCGAATAAGAGTGTGTCGGGCCAAATTGGCAACGCAGTTCGGCTCACCGGCGATGACGGAATCGGACTCGAAGTCGGCAATTTTCGTCGCTTCCAGCCGTTCTCGGTCGCGCTATGGATGAACACACCCGACGAAAAAGAACGGGCCGTCATCTATCATCGTTCGAAAGCCTGGACGGACGCCGGCAGCCGAGGCTACCAACTCTTGCTCGAAAACGGTCGCCTTAGCGCTTCGCTGATCCACTTCTGGCCGGGCAACGCTGCCCGCGTCCGCGCGCTCAAGCCCGTTCCAACAAACCGCTGGATTCACGTGGCCGTCACCTACGATGGATCGAGCCGGGCTGAGGGCTTGCGCATTTTCGCTGACGGGCGGCCCGTGGCGAGTGAGGTTGTGCGCGACAACCTGTTCAAAAACATCACCGGGGGTGGTGGCGATAACATCACCATTGGCCAGCGCACACGCGACCGGGGCTTTGCGAACGGTCTCGTCGACGACTTCCAGGTTTTCGATCGGCAACTGACGTCCATCGAAATCGCGGAGCTGCACGACGGGAAGAGTCTCTCGACTTTGCGGAGTTCGTCATCAGAGGACGTCGCCGATGAGCAAGACAATGCGTTCTACGCGTACTACCTGGCGACAGCCGACGAACCCTACCGAGCGCAGCTCAGCGCGCTGCAAAAAGTGCGCGCGGAACGCAGCAACATCGCCGACCCGGTCCAAGAGATCATGGTCATGCACGAGCTGCCTGAGCCGCGACCGACGTTTTTGCTCACGCGCGGTGCTTATGACGCGCCGGCCGAACCGGTGACCGCCGGCACGCCTGCCACCTTTGGTCCGTTCCCTGCCGACCAACCCCGAAACAGGCTGGGGCTCGCACGCTGGTTGACCGACCGGAAACACCCGCTCACCGCACGCGTCGCCGTGAATCGATTCTGGCAGGCCTGTTTCGGTCGCGGACTCGTTCGCACGCCGGAAGACTTTGGCAGTCAAGGGATGCTCGCCACGCACCCGGAATTGCTCAATTGGCTGGCGATCGGTTTTATCGAGCACGGCTGGGACGTGAAGCGACTCTTAAAGAAGATCGTCATGTCGGCAACCTACCGGCAATCTTCTTCGGTCAACCCGGAATTGCTCATCCGCGACCCCGACAACAGACTTCTGGCTCGCACGAGCCGATATCGCCTGTCGGCCGAGATGCTTCGCGACAATGCTCTCGCCGCGAGCCAACTGTTGGTCAACCGCATTGGTGGTTCACCGGCCCGACCTTACGAAGTCGCCGTTTCGTTTAAGCCGGTCGCGCGGGATAAAGATGACGGGCTGTATCGCCGCAGTTTGTACACGTATTGGAAACGAACCGGCCCTGCGCCGGTGATGATGACGCTCGATGCCTCGAAACGCGACGTCTGCCGTGTCCGTCGCGAGCGGACTTCGTCTCCGCTGCAGGCGCTTGTGCTGATGAACGGACCACAGTTTTCCGAAGCATCAAGACAGCTCAGCCAACGGCTCATCGAGCAGCACAGAGACAACGTCGACGCGATCATCATCGACATGTTCCGCGTCTTGACCAGCCGTCGTCCCGCCGATGCGGAAAAAGTGATTCTGCGTGACCTGTATCGCCAGCAGATCGCGTTTTTCGAACAGCACCCCGAGCGCGCCGACGAATTCCTGAAAATCGGCGACGCACCGCTTGATGCGTCCGTTACCGCACCGCAACTGGCTGCCACCAGTATCTTGGCGACGACGCTATTCAACTTCGAGTCCTGTGTCATGAAACGCTGACGATCGCATCGAACGATCACGTACCTCAATCATCATGGCCGTAATGACATTCAATCCGAACGACGCTTCAAAAAACTTCGCTCATCCGCGCAGACCAATAGTAGACGAATAAAAAAGATGACGACCATGGCCCAAAACAAAATTTCGGCAAATCATCCAATTTGTACCGGCTTCGAAAACGGACTCGGCATGGGCCGGCGTGATTTTCTCAATCGGTTTGGCATGGGGCTGGGTGGTTTGGCGCTGGCAGACCTCGTCAATCCACGTGCGGCGCAGTCGGCGGCCGACGAAAGCGTCCACCAGACGCATCACGCGCCCAAGGCGAAGCGGGTCATCTTTTTGTTCCAGTCGGGTGGCCCCTCGCAGATGGATTTGTTCGACCACAAGCCGCTGCTCAATGAACGACAGGGAACCGAACTTCCCGACGAAGTTCGCATGGGTCAACGGCTCACGCCGATGAGTGGAAACCAGGCCAGCTTGCCGCTCGTCGGGTCGCCGTTTGAGTTCTCCCAGCACGGCGAAAGCGGTGCCTGGCTGTGCGAGTTGTTGCCGCACACCGCCGGAGTCGTCGACGAATTGTGTTTCATCAAGTCGATGTACACCGAGGCGATTAACCACGGGCCGGCAGTGACGTACGTCCAAACCGGGTCGCAGTTCCCCGGTCGTCCGAGCATGGGTGCCTGGCTGAGTTACGGTCTGGGCTCAGAAAACGACAGCTTGCCGACGTTCGTCGTGATGGAAACAAAGGGAAAAGGAGGCCAACCGCTCGTGGCCCGTTTTTGGGGCAGCGGATTTCTGCCGTCGAGGCATCAGGGTGTTCGATTTCGCGCGGGTGACGAACCGGTGCTGTATCTCAACAATCCGGCCGGCATCGACACCGACAGCCGCCGGGGCATGCTCGATGCCCTGCGCAAGCTGCACGAAATTCAGCTCGAAAAAAATTCCGATCCACTCGTCGAAGCGCGAATCGCCGAGTACGAACTCGCGTTTCGAATGCAGGCCTCAATACCCGATGCCACCAACATGTCCGACGAGCCGAAACACATCTTCGACGAATACGGTGAAGACGCGCGAAAGCCGGGGACATACGCGGCGAACTGTTTACTCGCCCGCCGGTTGGCCGAGCGGGGCGTGCGGTTCATCCAACTCTACCACCAAGGATGGGACCAGCACGGATCGCTACCGGCCGGAATCCACAACCAGTGCCGCGATACCGACCAGGCGACGGCCGCGCTCATTCGCGACCTGAAACGGCGAGGCTTACTCAAAGACACCTTGGTGATCTGGGGCGGCGAATTCGGCCGCACGAATTACTGCCAAGGCAAACTAAGCGGCGAAAAGTTCGGCCGCGACCACCACCCCCGCTGTTACACAATGTGGATGGCCGGCGGCGGCATCAAGCCGGGCGTCTCCTATGGAGAGACCGACCCCTTCTGCTACAACGTCGCCGAAAACGGCGTCCACATCCACGACCTGCAAGCCACCATTCTGCACCTACTGGGCATCGACCACGAGCGCCTCACCTTCAAATACCAAGGCCGCCGCTTCCGCCTCACCGACGTCCACGGCGAGGTTGTGGATGATATTCTTGCGTAATGTTGAGATCCGAGAGGAATCAACGCGCACGATTTCAGTCGCGCCCAAACGCGCCGCCGCCGGGAGTTTCTATGGTTAAGACGTCGCCCGGAGAAACCGTGATCGCGAACTTGCCGCCTAAGTCTTCCGCGGCTGGCGACTTTCCCCGATCGTCCGCCGCGCGCTGGATCGTATTGCGGCCCGGCTGGCCGTTGGCGCCGCCTTCGAGGCCGAAGGGGGCGTAGTCGCCGCGGCGTTCGGAGAGCATCGAGACTTTGAGCTCCCGCAGGAATTCGAGTTTGCGGACGATGCCGTTGCCGCCGAAACGCCGACCGGCGCCGCCGGAGCCGGGGCGGATTGAGAACTCGTGGACGCGGACCGGGTAACGACGTTCGATGACTTCCACGTCCGTCAAGCGCGTGTTCGTCATGTGTGAGTGGATGCCCGACGTTCCGTCAGCGTCGGGCGTCGCACCGCTGCCGCCGCAGATCGTTTCGTAGTAGCCGAACGTCTCGTCGCCGAACGTCAGGTTGTTCATCGTGCCCTGACTGGCGGCCGCCACGCCCAGCGCACCGAGCAGCGTATCGACGACCCGCTGCGATGTCTCGACGTTGCCACCCACGATCGCTGCGCAGCGAGTAGGGTCGTCGTGTTCGGGGGGGTTGAGGAGACACTCGGGCAACACGATTTCAACCGGGTCGAGCACACCGCTATTGAGCGGAATATCTTCATCGATCAGACAGCGAAAGACATACAGCACCGCGGCCGTCACAATGGCCCGGTTCGCGTTGAGATTACTGCCGAGCACCGGCCCGGTTCCCGTGAAATCGACAGTGGCTCGATCGTCCTGAATGTTAACCGTGACCACAATCGGCGCCCCGTCGTCCAGGTGGTCGGTTCGCGAATACTCGCCGTCGGCAATTTTCGTCAGCGCCATCCGCATCTTTTCCGCGGCTGCCCGTTGGATGTGCCCCATGTAGGCGCGCACAACGGGCAGTGTGTAGTGTGCCACGAGTTCGTTCAGTTGTGCGACGCCCGAGTTGTTGGCGGCCACCTGGGCGGCGACGTCGGCCAAGTTGTCGGCGACGGAGCGGCTGGGGTGCGTGCCGGACGAAAGCAGGGTTTTGAGTTCATCCTCGTGTGAGACACCCGCACCGACTAGCTTGAAATTGCGTATCAGCACGCCTTCTTCGCTCAAGTTCTTTGAAAATGGTGGCATGCTCCCAGGAACGATGCCGCCGATTTCCGCATGGTGGGCTCGGCTCGCGGTGAGGAACAGAAGTTCGCCCGTTTGTCGATCGTGCACGGGCGTGACGACGGTGACGTCGGGCAAATGTGAGCCGCCGCGGTAGGGGTCGTTCGTGACATACACGTCGCTGGCTGCCATGTCGGAATTGTCGGCAAGAACGCGTTTGACGGTCTCGCTCATCGCTCCCAAATGCACCGGGATGTGCGGCGCGTTCACGACGAGGTCACCCTCGGGTGAGAAGATCGCGCAACTGAAATCGAGCCGCTCTTTGACGTTTGTCGAGAACGACGTTCGTTGTAGTGCAATGCCCATTTGCTCGGCGATCGAGGCGAACAAGTTATTAAAGATCTCGAGCATGACTGGATCGGCCGCCGCGTCCAACATATCGACGCGGCGAGAATCGGCAGCAATTGTCGTGTCCGAAGCCTCTTCTAGATTGGCTGAACTGTCCTCGATGACGATCTCGCCGCGCGGCGAAATGGCTGCCGAGAATCCGGGGTCAACCAATACGGTCGACGTCGGTTCGCAGATGATCGCCGGGCCGGTCAGCTCGTCGCCGGCCCGAAGGTCCTCACGCAAAAACACGCCGGTGTCATGCATTTCGCCGTCAAAACAAGTCTGCACGGTCGACGACGGCTCGGGCACACGGGGCACGGGAGCCGTCCACGGCTCCGGTGGGTCGGCCATCGTTCCCACCAACTCCACTCGGGCGGCCGTGATCTCGATCGACCGGCCCGTGTGCTTGTATCCGTAGAGTTGTTCGTGAAGTTCCTCGTACCGGGCGGCGTCGTTTCCATCCTTGGGCCGAACCACATTAATTGTCGCTTCGATTCCCTGGTAACGCATGTCGAGTGAGCGAACGGCCGGCTCGATGCGTTCGACCGGAATGCTTTCGGCTTGCACCTCGGCCAAAGCGCCGGCTTCGAGCTCGGCAAACACCGCTTCGAGTTCGGCAAGCGTTTCCGCGCAGTAGGGCTTGAGCACCGCCCGTTCACCGAACCGCCGTACGTCGGCCAGCCCGATACCGTAAGCGCTCAAAATCCCCGCGAAGGGGTGAATGAGAATTCGCTTCATGCCCAGCGCCCGCGCGACGGCGCAGGAATGTTGGGCACCCGCGCCACCAAACGTGGCGAGCGCGTAATCGGCGGGGTCATACCCCTTGGCCACCGAGATGTTGCGGATCGCGCGAACCATGTTCGCGTTGGCGATTTGCACAAAACCCTCAGCCAACTCGTGGGGCGAATACCGCTTTCCCATGGGAGAAGCAGCGATCACGTCGCAGAGTTTATCGAGATGCGTTTCGACGGCGGCGCGATCGAGAGGGAAGGGGAATCGTTCGGGGAGAATCTTGCCGAGATAGAGGTTGACGTCGGTCACCGTCAGCGGCCCGCCCCGCGCATAACAGGCGGGCCCCGGTTCGGCGCCCGCGCTCGCCGGCCCCACGTGCAGTTTTACACCGTCAAACCCGCAGATACTGCCGCCTCCGGCGGCGACGGTTTCGATGGCCAGCATAGGCGCGACGACACGGACGCCCGCTTTCATCGTTTCGAACTCGCGTTCGTAGGTTCCGTCAAAGCGGGAGACGTCGGTGCTGGTGCCGCCCATATCGAAACCGATCGACTTGGCAAAGCCGGCTCGCTCGGCGACGCGGGAAAAGCCAATCACCCCGCCCGCCGGTCCAGAGAGAATGCTGTCTTTGCCGACGAACCGGTCGGCGTCGACCAAACCCCCGGCCGAGGTCATCACTTTCAAACTGCTGCCGCCCAGCGACTCTCGCAGCTTGCCGACGTAATCTCTCAAAATTGGATTTAAGTAGGCATCCATAACCGTCGTATCGCCGCGGGAAACGATTTTGATCAACGGTGAGAGTTTGCTCGACGTGCTGATTTCAGAAAACCCCGCATCGCGGGCGGCCCGTTCGACGATTCGCTCGTGCTCTCCATTGGCAAACGAATGCAAAAGGCAGATGGCAACCGACTCGATGCCGGCTTGTTTTAGTTCGGCGAACTGTTCGTGGACCTTGTTCTCATCGGGCTCGACGAGCGCGATTCCTTCCGCGTCGATTCGTTCATCAACTTCTAGCACTCGTTCGAAGAGCGCCTCGCGGCGGCGAATGGCGAGTTCAAACAGTTTGGGACGATCTTGGTTGCCGATGCGTAGTACATCAGCGAAGCCCCGCGTTGTGACGAGCGCCGTTCGCGCGCCGTTGCGCGTGAGTAGTGCGTTGGTGCCCCGCGTTGTCCCCAACTTAACGGAGACGTCCGGGATCGGCTGATCGATCCGCAAGCCGAGCACGCTGCGAATGGAGAGGATCGGTGCTTCTTCGCCGGATGTGAGTTCGTACGCGGTCCCCGGTTCGACAGTCGACGGCAACGGAGTATCGAGCGTCAAGATTCCCGAACCGGGGACCGAGTGAGTTACGTGACTGGTTCCGACGACGCGTCCGGCCGTATCGAGCCAACGCAATTCATAGCCGGCCCAAAAGTCGGCGTGATCGCCGGCGCGAGCCGAGTCGCTGATTCGGTCGAGACCGATCTGTTCGTCGACGCGGCCCTTGGTGACGCCGGAACTTAAGACCTTGATCGGTACAAGTCGATCATTGGGCGAGCGGGCGATGCAATCGGTAAACGTTCCACCGACGTCGATCCAAAATTCCCAGGACATGCGATTGATGAGTGTGTGGTCGGATTAGAATTGTTGGATAAACGTCATTCCGTATCGGCTCTCTTTGAAGACATCGCGATCATTCCGCTTTCATCGCGGCAGGCCCTCGCACGGGCTGAGCCCAGGCTTGTTTGAACTCGCCGACTTCCGACGGATTGGGATGCAATTTCGATGACGTCACGCGCGCACGCACGTAAATTTCATCACCGGTGAAATGGTACGCACCTTTAGTGCCGGAGACCTTGTGGAACACGGTTCCCACGTCGTCGCTGTAGATGCGTGTCGCGCGGACTTCCTTGCCGTCTTTGTCGATCATCGGCTTGCTCGTTCGGTCGTAGCCCTTTCGCGTGCCGATGAATTCGATTGTATACGACGCACCCGGCTCGGGTTCGATTTCCAATTCCAAGCCGTCGGGTGATGATGTGACCTGCGCGAACGACACACCCGACGAGGCGTAGAACCGTCCGCTTTCCATGGCCTCAATCAAAGCGGCGGGGCTCAGTTCATCGGCCAACACCATCACCCAGCCTCGCCCCGGTTCGCTGTCGCGACTGGGGATACGGTGATAGGAGTGTCCGTCGTCGGTCGCCAACGCGTACATCATCGGCAGACCGATGCGGGCCAATCGTTCGGTGAGAATGATATCCCAAATACGCTCGGTCGATGCGTGTGTCTCGTCACCCGCATTTCGCACGGAAGGGTGACCGTTGTAGACCTCGAAAAAGTTTTCACCTCGCACGCGCATCAGGTCTTCGGCGGTGACCGCGTAGTAGAAGTTCGGATGGTTCAAGTGAACGAAGATCGGCTCGCCGGTTCGTTCTCGTTGCGCGATCACGGCGTTCACGTTGTTCTGCATCGTGTCGTAAACACTTTCGCCACCCAGCGGCGGTATCATCTGCTGTATGTTCGTGGCATTGAGATGAATGGGCACGAGTTCGAATCGGTCGGAGATTTCCTCGCCCTGAATGAGTAGGAATTTTCCCGGCTCGGCGATTTTATGGCTGACTTCGTCAAACGTCTTGAGACGCACTTCGAGCCGGTTGTCAACGGTTCGTTCGTCGGTCCATCCGTCGGGAAACCGGGCCTTGAGCTTGTCGTAGGCTTGCTGCTTCCCCTTGTTCTTCAAGACGTCAGACCAGCGCTGATGGTCGGGTAAGACGTTGTGGTCGGTGAAGCAGAGGAAGTCGTAATCGTGATCCTTGTACCACAGGGCGATCATCTCCAGGTAATCGTCGCCGTCACTCCACAGTGAATGCGTGTGAAGATTCCCCTGATACCATTTCAGGCCACCCTCGGCGGTGAGAACCTCGGCCATCGCCGCATCGGGCGCGGTGGGTCGGTTGATCGACAGCAGGAACGCACCGGCTGCGATCACGATCGAAGCCAAGAACAGGGGACGAAATGGACGTTGCTGCATACCGCAAAAACCTCTCAACGAGAAGAAGTAGTCCCAACCTAGTGTGAAAGACGACCACGTCCGGGTTTTGGGACCGGTACTACTAGAGACCGGCAAATCGGCCCGAGTGATAACGCAGAAGCCGCCACTTAAAGGTACTCGTGACGATCTTGAACTTCCAGTCAAGCTTTGCCGCCCCAGTCACGTTTCGCCGGCCATGTGTGGTATGGTGGTGACGTACGTGCGGCTGGTTATTTGACGCGTTTTTCGAGGAAAACCCCTGGTGTTCGCGGCTGAAAGAGGTAAGATTTGTTTCAGACGGCCCGAGCCGGTGGTACGTGTTGAGACACAAAGAGTTGGAGGAGACATAGAGATGAGTTACACGCCCGATTACGTCGCTGACGACCTGTTTGCCATCGATGCGGCTCAGTCGGAAAGGATGGCCTTCATTCGCCGGACGTATGCGCACTTGTTGGGAGCCGTGCTGCTGTTCGTCGGCCTGGAAGCCGCCATACTCAGTAATGAAGCACTCACCCTGCGACTTCTGGGTCTAATGTCGCATTCGTGGTTGTTGGTTCTTGGTGCGTTCCTGCTCGTAAGTTGGATCGCATCGTCAATGGCCCGAAGCGGTGCTTCACCCGGTGTGCAATATCTTGGGTTGGGCCTGTATGCCGTGGCCGAAGCGGTCATTTTCTGCCCGATTTTGTATATCGCTTCGCTGCAAGGTGGAGCAATCATTCCCACCGCCGGTCTGCTGACGATGATCATCTTTGGAGGCTTAACGCTGATTGTGTTTGTGACGAAGGCCGATTTCTCGTTTCTGCGTGGGATGTTGTGGGTCGGCGGATTGGCGGCATTCGGACTCATCATAGCCAGCATATTCATGGGCTTTTCGTTGGGGATCGTGTTCACGTCGGCGATGATTGTGCTGATGGGTGGGTGGATTTTGTATGACACGTCGAACGTGCTACACCACTACCGCACCGATCAGCACGTGGCGGCCTCGCTGGCGCTGTTCGCCTCGCTGGCAACGCTGTTCTGGTACGTCCTGCGACTGGTGATGTACGTCTCCGGCCGGGACTGAGCCGGCGTTCAGCGCACAATGAGCAACGTGCATCTGCGTCCCTTCTCCCGCTGGGAGAAGGTTAGGATGAGGGCGAGTCGCCAACAGACGCCCCTCTCCCCGGGGGAGAGGGAGCGAAGAAATTCTTGATTCCTTCTCCCGCTGGGAGAAGGTTAGGATGAGGGCGAGTCGCCAACAGACGCCCCTCACCCCGGCCCTCTCCCAGAGGGAGAGGGAGCCGCGTAGAACACGGCAGAGCGAGTCGTCGTGCGCATGCCGCGCTCCGTTTGCTGAAGAACTGCTCGAACGCTAACGTGTCGGTTGGCGTCGACGCTTGTGCGATCGAGATCGTCGCCGGATCACGGCGACTTTTCGTCAGCGTGCCGTTCGACGGTGATACCTGGTCGAGTCTGAAGCGCCGCTTTAAGGTTTTGGGCCAATTCCTCATCGGATCGTCGGGCGCGTTCGCGCTGCAGATCGTCCCACAACGGATCGATTGTGAGATCGTCAAGTTTGAGGATCTTCCAACGCGTCGACACGTCGCGCGTAAGGTGAATCGTCGGCTGCATGATGAAGCCCTCGCGTTCGATCCACATGTGGGCGACGGCGTCGAGCCCGTTGATCTTGACCTGCTGAATCCGGTAGCTGATTCCGGAGAGCGGTTCGCCGAATGTGGCCAGGGCTTCGTCGTCGGATTGCCGTTCCACCACGCTGCGAAGATGGGGGTTGAGCAGACTGAGAACCGTATCGCGATCGCCCTGCTGCAAGGCGATGAGAAACGTATCGACGGCTCTCTCGACGGCGCGGTTTTCGAGCCAACTCTGCGATCCGATAAAGATCAGCACCAGGCCGCAGACAACGCAGGCGATGACAGCCAGGTTTCGGAGCACGACATCACTCCGCTACGTGTTTCGTGAACGTCCGAGGAAGATGTGCGTATCGAGTCATCAACGTGGCCCGATCGACGCGCGGTTGTCGGCAGGACGACCAATCACCTCTGCGTGGAAGTCAAGATTGCCACACGTTTGGCCGTGTTCATCAGCGAATCGCGGTGTCGTTCAGCGAAGACGTTCTATTTAGGCACTGGGGCGCAGATGCCAGTAAGCGGAGAGAACTTCATACAGATCCTCAGAGATCTGGATCTCGTCGTCCTCGAAGTCGCGCAGCCACGATCGTTTTGCCTGAGCAGCATCGGCAAGAATACCCGTGATTTCGCCGAGCCGAACGCTAACCTGCTCCGCAACAGCCGCACCGCCGTTGTCCTCTCCAGTGAAGAGTCTCAGTCGGGGTCGCATAAATCGTCCTTCCATGATGAGGCGACCGATTTTTGAGCCGGCGTCCTGTTTGCCGGCCGTTGCCCGCGTCCATATCGGTCCCGGGGCGACGAATCCGAAGAGTCGTCTCCTGTGGTTATCGGCGACGCGGTTGGATCGACTTGAACAGAAGTTCCGGTGGCGCGGACAAATCTCGTTCTCCGAGTTTCAAAGGCGGTTTTGTCGCGGCATAGTGTTCAAATACCGGCTGATCGGTTCGACCGTCCGTCGCGATCGGCAAAATCTGCCGGTCGGGTTCGTATCGCGTCCGTCAATTGTGCCAGCACGTGTTGATGCGTTACGATATCGCTCGATGACAACGGAGCCGGGAGCCTTTTTGGCGACGACGCGGTATGGCGGCTAGCTCACGTTTAATCGGAATCGACTTTGAAACCCCTATCGCATTCCTAGTGCATCCGACACATGGACGAACCGGTCACAATCGATTTTGCTCGCATCGCAAGCGAGCTGAGCTTGAGCCTGGAGCAGGTTTCGGCGACCGTTGCCCTATTGGACGAAGGCAACACGATTCCCTTCATCACCCGCTACCGGAAGGAGCGTACAGGGAATCTTGACGAAGAGCAGATTCTTGGCATTAGCAAGCGTGCCGGAGCACTGCGTCAATTGGCCGAACGAGCCGAGGCCATCTGCCGCCTGATCGACGTACAGGGTAAGCTCACCCCCGAGCTAAAACAGACGATCGAAAAGTCGGAGACGCTCAAACGTTTAGAAGATCTCTACCTTCCGTATCGACCCAAGCGGCGTTCACGCGCGACCGCAGCGCGGGAACGTGGTTTGGAGCCATTGGCCGACGCGATCTGGAGACAGGATGCCGGCCTGTCTAATCTCGAAGCCGCCGCAAGTGCCTACGTCGACGCCGAGAAAGAACTGCCGGGCACCGCAGAGGTGCTTCAGGGCGCAGCCGACATTCTGGCCGAACGCATCAGCGAAGACGCGGAGGTCCGGGCACGTTGCCGGCGAATTGCCGCGCGGACGGGGAAATTAGTTGTTGGTCCCACCAGCAAGGGAAAGGAAGGCGGCCAGGAGTATCGTGACTACTTCGACTACTCGGAGTCGCTGGATGCTATTCCGCCGCATCGCGCGCTGGCTCTTAACCGTGGCGACAAGTCTGGAGCACTGCGCGTTCGATTCGAATGGGACAGCGAGCGTGCCGTGACGGAAGTGCTCATCAATCTCCGGCTGACGGAGCATCGTTTCGGCGAATTTGCTCGGCGGTGCGTAAGCGACGCCATGACGAGGCTCGTCCAGCCGAGCTTGGAACGGGAGCTTCGCCGTGAACTCACCGATCGCGCCGAAGAACACGCCGTCGAGGTGTTTGCGAAGAATCTGCGAAACCTGCTGCTACAACCGCCACTCCAAGGCGAGCGCGTCGTAGCCATCGACCCCGGCTTTCGTACGGGCTGTAAACTTGCTGCGCTCAATGAATTCGGCCAGTGTCAGAAAACCGATCTGATCTACGTCACCGGTTCGGCCGAGAAGCGGGCGGCCGCCCAAGGCAAGCTGGCGGCATTTCTGCAAGGCCACGAATGCACGCTGGTGGCAATTGGCAACGGAACCGCTTGCCGGGAAACCGAAGAGCTTGTCTCTCAGATGATCGCCGAGTTGTTGCCCAACGTCCGCTATCTGATCGTCAACGAGGCGGGCGCCAGCATCTACTCGACCAGCGCCGTCGCCCGAACTGAGTTTCCCGACTACGATGCGACGATCCGCGGCACGATTTCGATCGGACGCCGGCTTCAGGATCCTTTGAGTGAACTCGTCAAGATTGAGCCCCAACATATCGGCGTGGGCATGTATCAGCATGACATCACACCTCGACTCTTGCGGGAGTCGCTGGAGACGGTGGTCGAGTCGTGCGTGAATTACGTTGGCGTCGACTTGAACACCGCCAGCGCCTCGCTGTTACGCCATGTCTCGGGTTTTAGCCAACTCATCGCCCAGCGTGTCGTCGAATGGCGGGATGAACACGGCCGGTTTGCCGCGCGGCAACAACTGCTCGACGTCGCCGGCATTGGAGACGCCACGTTCACACAGGCTGCGGGATTTCTCAAGATTACAGGCGGCGGCGAGCCACTCGACGGGACGTGGATCCACCCGGAAAGCTATGAAGCGGCCGGGAGAATTCTCGGGCGGCTGTCGATATCGCCCGAGCAGTCGGCCGGTGGGCCATTGGTCGACGAAACAGACGAGCAGAACGGGGAGCCGTCACCTCAATCGATCGATGCAGAATCACTGGCGGCAGAATTGGGAATCGGGCTTCCAACGTGTCGCGATATTTTGGAGGCACTCTCCCGTCCAGGTCGCGACCCGCGCACGGATTCGCCCGGGCCGGTTTTCAAGAAAGGTGTTTTGAAGCTGGAAGACCTTCATGAAGGTCTGGACCTCACGGGAACCGTGCTTAACGTGGTCGACTTTGGCGCGTTTGTCGATATAGGCCTCAAAGACAGCGGGTTGGTCCACGTAAGCCAAATGTCCGATACGTTTATTGCTAGTCCGCATGAGCGCGTCTCGGTCGGTGACGTCGTCACAGTCTGGGTGCTTGCCGCCGATCAGGAACGCCGCCGTGTTTCGCTCACGATGCTCGATCCCGCGCGGCCTAAAGAACCGAAATCGAAATCGTCGAGATCAAGGCGCAGACGAAAGAAAAAACGCGCCGCTGGCGAATCTCCCACGTAACGAGCGGGTTCCATTTACGCGCATTCGAGGACTGCGAGAACGCTGTAGTGGTTTACCGCGTTGTAACACAATGAGAGTTGGTCTTGCTGACTCGGTCTGAAATTAGGTGTTACGATGAAATCTATCCGCGCCTTCATTGCGGTATCGATTCGCGAGGCTACGGATGGCTCGCTGCCTGTCTTGGCACGCGTGCAGAGGCAACTCGGCGAGATGAACCGCGCGGTTAAGGCCGTTGCCGCCGATCAACAACATGTCACGCTCAAGTTCCTCGGTGACACACAGCCACAACGAATCGCCGACGTCGCACGAGTTCTTTCGGACGTCATTCTGGCGCACCACGCGTTCTGTACTCGCCTATTTGGGGTCGGTGCGTTTCCCCATGCGGAGCGGCCCAGTGTCATCTGGGCGGGTCTGGACGAAGCGGAGACGCTTTGCGAAATCGCCTCCGATTTAGAGGCACGACTGGAAGAGTTTGGGTTTGCCCGCGAGGGGCGCGCGTTTCATCCTCATTTGACGCTCGCGCGGATCAAACGCCGGCCTCCAGCAGAACTATTCGATTCACTGGACGAATACAAAACGGCCGAATTCGGTACCGTGTCGATCGAACGCGTCGAATTGATAAAGTCTGAGCTGAGTCCCGACGGCCCGATCTATACGCGATTGGCTGCCTGCGACCTTGCTTCGTGACGGCTCGTCACTCGTGTTCCCGGCGGTAGATTTCGGTCAGCAGTGCCTCGACCGACTTGAATTTCTTGCCCGATTCCGAGGCCGCTTCGACTTTCTTTCGCGCATCGACTGAGGAGTGACCCAAGCTGAGCAAGGCCTCGTAAGCTTCGCCCAGAAGGTCGTGGTCGGTTGCCTGGTCGGCGGGGAAGTCCTTGCTGACCATCAGCGCGAATTTCGCCATCCGGCGGCGGAGTTTGGCGACAATTCTCTCACCGACCGCTGGTCCGATACCTGGCAGCGTGCTGAGTTGTTTGATGTCCTGTTCTTCGATCGCCGCGGCGACTTCGCGCACGGGACGCACCATGGCCCGTAGTGCCTTCTTCGCGCCCACGCCGTCAACCGAGCAGATGAGATCGAAAAACTCCCGTTCCGCGTCGGAGATGAACCCCAACAGCCGCGGCGTGAGCCGACCCTGTTGCGGGTTGCCCTCGATGTACTCGATCGTCCGCAGGCTGACTTCCTTCCCGACCTCGGCTTGCAACTGCCGGCGCACGAATTCGGGGACAAACACCTGATATTCGAACGCGCCGATTTCCAGCGTGGCTTGCGCGTCGCTCAACTGAACGAGTTTTCCGGTGATTTTTGTGATCAACGTGAAGTGGCACCGTTTCGATGTTTTAGGGGATGAAACAAGTCGTGGAATCCAATTGCGCCGCTCGCTCTTGCCGGGTGAGCCATCGGCGCACGTTTGCGGCGTCACGCCGTAAATTTCACGCTGTGGTACAAGCAGAGCGCGATAGCCGAGGCATCAGAGACGTCGTTCGGCTCGAGAATCTCCGTTAACCCGAGTTCGTGCTTGACGGCGTGTTGAATTTGTTCCTTCGAAGCGCGGCCACTGCCCGTCAGCAGCCGTTTGATCTGTGTGGGCGTGTAATGCACGACCGGAACATCGCGCTCGGCAGCTGTGAGGAGAATGACGCCGCGAGCGTGTGCCATCAAGACGGCGGTTTTCGGGTTACTGCTGAGCGAAAAGACCTGCTCGACCGCCATCACCTGTGGTGAAAAGTCGTCGAAGACTTCTCGCAGACCGTTACCGATTTCCAGCACACGCTTGGCCAGCGATTCTTTTCGGGTCGAGCGAATGACACCCGCTTCACGGAGCACGGGGCCGCCCGGCTTGCGCTCAAGGAGCGCATACCCCGTTCGATTCAGCCCCGGGTCGACGCCAAGATACATCGTCGACGCTGAGAGCGTGTCCTGCTCGGAAATCGAATCGCTCAGTTTCATATTGCGTTCAGAGAAGCGGTCCCAAAACCGTCTGATGGGCAGCGCGTGCCATTCATTTACGGCGTCGTATTTCACCACCACCGAGTTTTGGAACGGCATTTACTACGGAAATCACCCGCATTACGGGGTCAACGTGTCATCGCCACCGACAGCTCGGACATTACTCTTGCCGCCAAAGCGTTCCGTCGGGGCGATCTTCCAGTACGACGTTGAGTTCATTCAATCCATCGCGGATTCGGTCCGCGATTTCGAAGTTTTTCGTCGTCCGTGCCGTGGCACGAATATCGATGATCAATTCCATCAGCGAAGCAGCAAACGCGTCGTCGTTGGCGCCCGCTTTGTCGATAGGCTTATGAAACACGCCGAGCAAGTTGGCGAGTTCTTTGAACATGGAAACGGCATTGGTGAACGCTGCCACGTCGGTTTCGTTTCGTGCGTCGCTGGTATCGAGGCTACGTTGGTCGATAAAGGCATTGATAGTTCGGCGGATTTCGAACAGCACACCAATGGCGCCGCCCGTGTTGAAGTCATCGTCCATGGCGTCCAGAAACCGTGAGCGCAGGTGGGTGAGTTCTTCGAAGAACTCACCCGGTCCGCCGGTGAGCGCCGCGTCCTTTTTTTCGGTTGTCGCGGTTTCGAGTTTGTAAAAGTCGGACCCGGTAATCCGCCCGTACGATTCGATGAGCCGATACAGGCTTTCCAGGCTCTTTCCCGTCTCGGCGATCAGTTCATCACTGAAGGCGATTGGGCTACGGTAATGCGTGGACAGCAGGAAAAAACGAATTGTTTCAGGGGAGTGTTTGGCGAACAGGTCTTTGACGGACGCGGCCCCTTTTGAGCCTGCCAGTTTGTTGGCCTCTTGCGAGGCTTGGTCGACGTCAACATCGCCATGCCGGTCGTGCTGGCCGCCGATTTTCCCCGCTTCGTTGGCCGCCTGGACAAGCCCGTTGTGCATCCAGTAGCGGGCGAATGGTTTGCCGCTGCAGCACTCCGATTGAGCCAACTCGTTCTCGTGATGCGGGAACATCAGGTCGAGGCCCCCGCCGTGAATGTCGAATGACTCGCCGAGCAATTTCATGCTCATCGCCGAACATTCGATATGCCAACCGGGACGCCCCGGACCCCAGGGACTGTCCCAAGAGGGCTCACCCGGCTTTGACTTTTTCCACAGCGCGAAGTCGGCCGGGTTGCGCTTCAGGTCGTTGGCTTCCACGCGCGTGCCGGCCATCATTTCCTCGACGCTACGGCCGCTCAGCTTGCCGTATTCGTCATCCTGCTGGACTTCAAAATAGATGTCGCCGTTCAGCGGATACGCGATGCCCTTTTCGACTAGCGTACCGATGATGTCCAGCATCTCCGAAATGTGTTCGGTCGCGTAGGGAAAGTGGTCGACCGTGTCGACGCCCATCGTTTTGAGGTTGCCGAAGTAGTCGTCGGTCATCTCACGGGCAAGCACCTCGACGCTGTCGCCGCTTTCGGCGGCTCGGTTGATCAATTTGTCGTCGACGTCGGTAATGTTGATGACGTACGTTACGTCATAACCACGGTAGCTGAGATATCGTTTCACCGTATCGAAAACGACCGGCCCGACCATGTGCCCGATGTGGGCCAGTTTGTAGACGGTCGGCCCGCAGACATAGATGCCGACCTTGCCCGGTACAACGGTTTGAAAGTCTTCCTTTTGCCGTGTCAGTGTGTTGTAGACGCGTATCGCCATAGGTAGCCGTTTCCCGTTTCGTCATTCGTATGAGCGCCTGCCCAAAGTTGAGCAGTTGGTGCGAACAGTTTTTTCGAAAACTGCGGTGTCGAACGAGCGTGGTCCCGTTCAGAACAGTCAACGTCGCTTGAGGGATGTTCGGTCATTTCGTGAGCGTGATTATCGTGCCAACAGCACGACGGCATCGGCGCTGATGGCTTCTTCCCGTCCAATCGGGCCGACCTTCTCGCCGCTTTTGGCTTTTACGTTAACGCAATCTGTTTCGATCTGAAGCAACTCCGCCAGACGTTCTTTGATGGCCGGCTTGTAGGGACTCAGTTTTGGCCTCTCGGCTGATATCGTGCAGTCGAGGTTGACGATGTTCCAACGCCGCTCACGGGCCGCGCGGGATGCCGTTGAGACGAACTCCGCCGAATCGGCCGCAGACCATTTTTCATCAGTGTTGGGAAACCAGTCGCCAATGTCGCCTAATCCGGCTGCCCCCAGCAGGGCGTCGGTGACCGCATGCAACAGGACGTCCGCATCGCTATGCCCGAGCAGTCCGAGGTCGTGTTCGACGACAACGCCACCTAAGACCAAAGCCCGCTTTGGGGCGAGCCGGTGAATATCGTGCCCCAATCCAACCCGCATTTCCAAAAGTGATCACTCCACTAGTCGTGTCCGTACATTCACCAACGCCGAGATAGTAAGAACCAGATCCGAATGACCACGTTCAAGGCCGTTGGGTGACGTTGCCCCATCTTGCCCGAGTTAACACTTTTGAGCCGACGGGCAACGTCCACCGACCCGCAATCGTCGTGAATTCTTGCTGAACTGCCGGCGTAGAGTACTCTTGGATCGCCTTCGCTTGTGGCAGCACAGCGGCATCATAGCGTTCCGCCGGAAATCTGACAACGTGTGCCGTGCATTGACGTTGCATCCGGGAAAAGCCCTTAATCTTGGCGAGAAACTCTGTCCGGCAGCCGTGCCAACCTCTTGCCAGAAACGAGCTCTGCGCGGATTCGCTTCAATGTGCCCCGTCACTCAGCCGTCGCTATGAACTTAATCCAAGAGCCCTCTGATGGGCGATGTTTGCCCTTGATATGCAGTGGCAAGGCGGCCCCAGCCGGCTTTTGGGACGGCTACCAAAACAATCTGCGACTCGGCCGGAGCGCGGAGATGACCGTCGGCGACGATGCGTTCCAAATTGACAGGATTTCACGAGCCGCATACACTCCCGCTCGCTTTTTCTACAGCGCATTCGACATAAGCGTAGCGGGTTCCGGCGGCGTAGGGACGATATTCAAAGACCAAGAATCGTCCGATAGCCGCCACAGTTATCCCGAATGGGATCTAGCGACCAAACCTCTATCTCCATCAAATCACCTGGACCAATCTGGTGTCGTCAAACCGCTGGACGTATTGCCTTTGCTTTATCGGCAGCATCGGTCTGCTGATTGGGATTTCAGGTTGCGCGATGCGTTCTGGGGAAGAAGGTTTCTCAGCCGGTTTGCGAGACCTATTTACAAGCGACTATACCGACGAACATACCGTTCGAAGTTCGCCGTTGCGACCGGCGGTTCCGACTCGTACAACGATCCATCTGGACATCCAACTCATCGAACGTCCATTCGGCGACCCTCTGGTCGGTCCGTTGTTGTGGCGGGAAGTGTCACAGGTTGGTGCGCTTAAGACAGCTCAGCGACAGTCACTTCGCGAAGCGGGTTTTCGCGTAGGGCATGCCAGTTCGAGTCCGCCGCAAATCCTTCAGCGGCTTCTGGGAATGAAGTCGGAATTGATGAGCGACATCGATTCGTATGGCTCGAACAAATCGGCCACGCGCCAAGTGACGCTTCTGTCCGGCAGCGACGCTGAAATTCAGACGAGTGCCCCCTACGCAAAATGGAACGTATCGCTCGAACGCGGGGGCAGTGTTGATTTGAAGGGCATCAAAAACGCGCGCTGCGTGTTCCGCATCAAGGCCGAAGAGTTGCAAAGCGGCTGGGCGAGACTTCAGTTTCAACCGGAGATACACCACGGTCGAGAGACTCTGCGTCCCGTTGCAAGCGCAAGCAATTGGAAGCTGCGGACCACGCAAAACGTTGAGCCTCTGTTCGATCAACGCTTCACGCTGGAACTCAACCGGGGCGAGTTGGCCGTGATCACAGCAGACGACACGTCGGCCGAGACGATCGCCGGCCGCTTCTTTCTCACTGGCGATGACGATAACGTGGCATCGCAGCGTCTGCTCATCGTCCGGCTCGCCGACATCGACCACGTCAAAGGTGTGGCTGTCAAGAAGTAGGGCGCTACACTTTGCCGAAAATCGAATGGCCCGTACTGCGTAGGTCATCGCACGCTCGACCGAGACGTGTGGCAGTATTCGCCTCGGCTTTTTTGAGATAGCTTCGCGGGTCGTAGACCTTCTTATTTCCGACTTCGCCTTCGATCTTTAGCACGCCGTCATAGTTTTTCATGATGTGGTCGGCGACTGGTCGCGTAAAAGCGTACTGCGTGTCGGTGTCGATGTTCATCTTGACGACACCGTAGTCGAGCGTCTTGCGAATTTGTTCGACAGGCGTTCCCGATCCGCCATGAAAGACAAGGTCGAACTCCGACTCTTTGCCGTATTTGGAAACGACTGCCTCTTGGCCTTGTTTGAGAATTTCGGGCCGAAGCTTCACCGCTCCCGGTTTATAAGCGCCGTGTACGTTTCCAAACGTTGCGGCGAACAGAATACGTCCGATTCCGCTGAGTTCCTCATGGACGGTGACCATGTCTTCCGGCGTCGTGTAGAGTTTTTCAGCGGGTTGGTCGGAGTGATCTATTCCATCTTCTTCCCCACCGACGACACCGGCTTCAACCTCGAGAATGATCTCGTTCTCGGCGCACAGGGCGAGCAGTTCCTTGGACAGCTTCATATTCTCGTCCAGCGGCAACGAGGACGCGTCCAGCATATGTGATTGGAAAAGATTCGGCAGTCCCGCCGCGCGGCGGCGAGCCGTCTCAGCAATCAGCGGCCGCAAGAAACCATCGACCTTTGCTGGTTGACAGTGGTCGGTGTGCAGCGCGATGAGCACATCGTGTTTCTCGGCTAAGCGGTGTGCTGCTTCCGCGAGCACTTGTGCGCCGAACGCCGCGTCTTTGACGTTCAAGCCGGATGCAAATTCGCCGCCTCCCGTTGAGACCTGGATGATGCCGTCCGATTGTTTGTCGGCGAATCCCTCGAGAGCTCCGTTGATTGTGATGATCGACGTAACGTTGATCGCCGGAAAAGCGTAGTCTCCTTCTTGTGCTGCATCCAACATGGCAGCGTACTGGATAGGCGTTGCAATCGGCATCTGTAGTGAGTTTCCAATTCGTGTATGTGACTCAGAGCGGGCAGGCTTCCATTGAACTGCCGTCAATCGAGTGACAGCGACGACGCTTCGTTCATAGCAAGTCGGCTCAGAGCCTGCAAGCGAGTCGTAACGCTAGCGGACGGGACTCCGTTCGTTGCGGCCTGTGGAGCAAAGCCCGAATCGGATGAACTGCAAGTTGCCGGTCTCGGAACGTTCACGATGTTGATTGCGGCGTTCCTCTGGGCCGCTAATTCCTCCGACTGCGATTCGGGCGCCGGCTCAACTCGGGCGTCGACTTTTGGCGCCGAAAACCTGGGAGCCGTTCCCACAGCCTGAGTGGCGTTGAGCGCGGGTTCTCGGGCAATTCGTCGGCCGACTTCGCGTGGCTGGGATTATGTGGAATGACGTGCAGATCATCAAAGTCAACAATCCCCATGCCGGCCAACGAGAGCGTGATGTTGAAGTCGCCGGTCTCCTGAACTTCGCGGATGATTTCGAATCGCTGCCATTCACCCGATGTTTGCCAGCGCAAGGAGCCGACGGGACCGGCAATGCTGTCATAGAGCATCGCCCCGTCAAGACCGTCCTGAACGTCATTCACGACGCGCACCCAGCCGCTAATGTGAATGATCTGCCCGCGCTGAATCGGAATCGAAGGCGAGGTGACAAAGACGGGCCGCCGGGGAACGATATTGGGAACATTGCCCTGGGTTTCGGGGACGGCGTGCAACCTCAGGCAGTGATTGCCGACCTTGGCATCCGAAGAGAGCGCTGCTCCGGCTCGAACTCCGCTCACCGCGTTCTGAGCATGCTTCCAACCTGCCGAAATCCACGAGCGGCTGTCTTCAAAGTTGCCCGAGGGCAGCAGTTCGGCATCGGGGATGATCGAGCTGCGCCCGATTCGTGAGACCATGCGATAGTGATCCGGCAATGTTTGAAAGCAAACGGTGTACGGGCTGGATACGGGGGAAGCCAAGTCGCGAACGGCATCGTTGAAATGGGCCCGCTGTAGAATGCGCAGGTACTGCATGACCTCGCCGCTTAGCTCTCGGGCCTGATGATAAGACTCGCCCGCTTCGTAGCGACTGTGGTTGCCGCGCTGGCCGTGATTCGTCAATTTCGCGTCCGCTTCGACGAGCAATGCTTCGGCTTGTCTGAGCTTTTCCTCTGCGCGGGCCAGAGTTTGTGGTGCATCGGGCTGAGGGTGGCCAAGATCGTGCAGTTGTTGATCGACTTCGCGGACGCGCGCCAGCTTCATCTTCGCCAACTCGACGGCGATCCGAGCACTGTGTGGAGCAATCTGCCGCATGCGTTGCTTCAATTCGACAATCTGCTTTTGGTCGGTGGTAAGGAACACCATGGCGGTCTGATCGAAACGCGGTATCGTGATTTCAATGCCGCCAGGCACCGGTTTCTTTTTCAACAAACGGATACGCGTCGTGGTGATCTCCCAAGCCAACACGGTTTCGGGAACGCCTTCGACACGGATTTTCGCATCGTTACCCGCCATCCTTCCCGGGACGAATTGGCTGTTGTTCTGATACCAAGCCGCGATCATTAGGGTTCCGGCATCACTTTTGATAAGAGTAGCTTCGAGTTCCTGGCTGAGCCGATCGTTCTGTTTTGTGCGGTCCTGGAAGTCGCGCAACAAGGCCCGTCCCTCGCGGCGTTCTGGCTCGGAACTGCGAAAGTCGAGCGCGCGCTGACCGATCTCGCGTTTCGCCGGTTGCGCGATGGTAAATGGAATCGTCGTCGTCGGTGTTCCGGTGGCGAGGTATGGCTCGACGAGTTTGAGCTCGTGGTTGATCTGGGCGATCGTCAGCACTCGCTCGCGGGTGATGCTGGAATCCTCATCTAGCGCGCCCGTTTTCCAGAACCCGAGCCCGCGAACGCCGGCCGACAGTGCGGCAAACACCTGAGCACGAACCTGTTCCGGCTCGATGACGACCGGTTGGAGGCCTGATTTGGCTCGCCACTCGGCGTTATCGGAAGCGGGTTCGACTTGCGTCCACGTCCACAAAAAACTCCCCCGGCGAGCCAACAACCGTTTCTTGCTCAGATAGTTGCGCTGTTGTTTGTAGTCAAATGTCGTATTCGTGACATGCCGGCTGGTGGCTAGCAGTTCGATCTTTCGCGAGAAAACTCGTTCGTCGCCTGAAACGTCGGCCGCCAGAGGCCGACGAAGCAATCGGTCCGAACTCCGCGTCTGCTGGCAGTAGCCGATCAGCTCGTCGCGCGCTCGCGGCGGAATACGCGTTCCCACGTACCAGAACAGGATTCCCCGTGTGTTCATCGAAAATGGCATGATCGTCGCGCGGCTCGCTGCAAGTATTCCTCCGGCTGCCGACGTCGGACGCGGCGGGGCGGCAATCGCCCACAATTGCTGTTCGCGCAACGCCGTCAGTAGGTTTTCGTCCTCGTAATCTGGAATCCAGACGACGTTGAACCCCGCGTCGTCCAGGAATTGAACCGGCTCGTGGTGATAAGCTGTGATCAGCGGAAAGAACGGCTCGCCTTCCACGGTCAAACGATCAAGACGAAACACGACCGGACGCTGTTCCTTTGAATCGGCCGGTACCGCCTGGACGGTCCGGCCCGCAGATTCGATGTCGCGGGGAGGCACGACTGGTCCGAATTTCAGATCGTCGATGAACATTTGCGTTTTGCCGGCCGGCACGTCCATTGTCATGACGGCCCCGTCGACAAATGCACCGGAGATATTGATGTTGGGATTACGCAACTCAGCCCGCAACAGTCGCACGCGGTTGTTGAACTGTGTCTCTAGGGCAGCGCATGTTAGACGTTGCCATTTTCGTACCTGCTGGTAGATGTCGCCATGGATGAGCGCGCTGAGCGTTTGCCCGGTTCGCGGATCCTTCTCGTGAGGGAAAACGACACGTAGCGATAACGTGGCTCCTCCCCGGTTCGAAAGGAACCACAGCGACGCATCGAGATCGTCGATCCGGATGGCTGCTGGCAGGTCGTGCTCAAGCCGTACGTGCGTTCCGTGGCGAGTGGATTCAATTTCGACGTATTCTGAGGCTTTGCCGGAGTGGCGAACTTGAGCATCACGGCGCTGCGATGCGATTCGCACGCCGGCGTTTTTCGGTGTCCTGATCTGCCACGTCACTTTGGATCCGTCGAATCCTTCGGAGTACGACTGTGCCCGGGCAACAAGCGCGCAGCACAATACGAGCAGCACGAGTCCGCTCGAAATGGGGATCACTCGAAATTTTGTTGGTCGAAGCTTCAATGCCTTGAATTCGCTCCCAATTCGATGGTATCGGAGCCCATTGTCAGTCAATTCAACCGGCAAGGCGTGAGCATGATGCCCGATGTGCCAAGCTCATACTCGATCGCCGATTCGAAATGACTTGGCATCGAGCCACTGGTTTCCCATGTTGCGTCGCGGAGAGCGAACCCGTCCGAAGTTGTGGGGATCATGACCGTCGTAACTGTTGGAATCGGAACATGACCAATCGAATTTGAGCGAAACTGATTGGCATCAGGAAATCTGTCTACAGAAATGGGTTCGCGGCACGTTGACCGAAAACAACGGCGATGCCACGACGCCCGGCCGCTGTAAGTGCGGAATTCTACAACACTTCGCGAAACTCGCCAATATGAGGCGTCGCGTGAATTCAACGCGCGGCGGACATGAATCAAGTCCAATCTCGTGTCGTAAGGTGCTTCAGCCCAAGAACTTGCACATTGACTCTTGTGATTGGTTCTCGTTCGGCACAAAATCTGTACTTATGGAATCATCATCGACTTCAGCCATCATCGACGAGACGACCGGGACGTACTGAAGGGACCATTGTGAATTCCAGAGTTCCAAACAACGAGAACGAGTTGCCGCGTGAGGTCATTGATCTGGCCAAATACATCGCGGCATTACCCAGCGAGTACCAGCCCGACCTCGAGGCCGCCTACAACCGCGTCGTCGACTCGGTTCGCCGCCGCCGTCGCATTCTTGCATTGGTTCAGGAAGCGCTCTCTCAACTCAGGCTCGACATCAAGTACCTGATGTTCGATCTGGAAATGACGCGCAAGGAACGCGACGAACTGCGTGAGCGAATGGGCGATTAGTGTGTCCTGCCTCGGGCAACACGTTTCCCGGCCTTGATACACGTCTCGGCATTCTCATTGGGAAGTCGGCGCAGCAAGCGACTGTGGCGGTATGTCTTCCGACTGGCCTCGCCTCGACCAGAATTGTGCGAGTACGGTTCCGCTCAGCATGCAGCCGAACGTGTAGGCAGCCGTCGGAATCGCTGCCGCCGGGCTGTCTTGAAACTGGTCCAATACCAGCGCGGTGCCAAGTCCGGCGTTCTGCATGCCGACTTCCAGCGTCAGCGCCCGCCGCATCGGCTCCCGGAGCCGCATCGCCTTGGCACCGAAGTATCCTGCGATGTATCCCAGTACGTTGAGCAGGGCCAACGCGAAAACGAGCGTGGGCGCCGCTTCCGCCAGTCGAGCGCGATTCAGACCGACGACGACGGCGATAATCCACAGGATGACCAGGTTGGCGATGACCGGTCCCGCCTGGCTCATCGTTCGTTGTACGACGTCGAACCGACGTGAAAGCAGATGGCCCAACACGACTGGGCCGACGACGGTCAGTAGCAGCGTCTGGAAAATGCCCCACTGATCCAACTCTCGCACGCCGCCGAGTGCAAAGCTCATCACCATAGGTACCATGATGGGTGAAAACAGTGTGGCCGACGTCGTCAGGCTGACCGAATAACTCACATTGCCCCGCGCGGCGAGGGTGAGCACGTTGGACGCCATCGCACCCGGGACGCATCCGACCACGATCAAGCCCGTCAGCGTGTCGCGATCGAGCTGCATCACGTTGCCAATGGCATACGCCAACAGCGGCATCGTCAGATATTGCACGGCCGTGCCGCCGATCACGGTCGGCCAGCGTCGGGCCACGTGACGTATCTCGTCGCGAGGCAGCAAGCTTCCAATCGCCAGCATGGCTGCCGCAATCAGCCACATTAGCAAGGGTTTTGAATCGACAAACGGGTCGAAGCCGCCCAAAGGTCCGTTCGGCTCGGCTGGCTCGTCTGCTGGCGAGATCAAAGGCGGGATGTCGGGCCAAAAATACGCCAAGACAGACGCCAGAACGAGCCAAAAAAGCAAGAACCGTTGGAGCATCGCGCTGCTTCATGTATAGAGGGTGCAGGGTGGCTGGAGACGTTCGCCATTTGACGGAGTCAGGAACGCTCAGATGGCAAGCTACTGGGTTCAGTGCAGCGTCGCAATCGAAGCGATCGTCTTCGTATCGGTTAAGCGAGATTCTTGCCGACGGTTAACATTCCCGCGTGACACAAGTGCGCCCGCCATCTATAGTATTTGGCTTGAACGTTCGCACCAAAACGCGAGGCGCCGCGGGGCTCGCATTATCTGTCGGAACAACGTCCCCGAAGTACGACATGGGACCTGAAAATAGCAAGCAAGCATGGCCTACGAGAATCTTTCCCGATTCATCAGCGAGCTCGAGGACGACGACGACTTAGTTCGCGTGGCAGTCGAAGTCGAGTTGAATCTGGAGATCGCCGAGATCACCAACCGAGTCTGCAAGCAACCTGGCGGCGGACCGGCGATCGTATTCGAGAACGTCAGCGGTAGTCCGATTCCTGTCGTCACGAATTTGCTCGGTAGCCAGCGCAGAATATGCAAAGTGCTCGGGGTCAATGCATTCGACGAGGTGGTTGCCCGCCTTGCCGGGTTAATCCAACCCGACCTGCCGGAAAGCTGGTTGGAGAGTTTGAAGCTCGTTCCCCAAATGGCTCAACTCACGAAGCTGCCGCCGAAGACGGTGAAATCCGGATTGTGCCAGCAGGTCGTCAGCATGGGGCGAGACGTCGATCTCGGCGAACTACCGATTCCGCGTTGCTGGCCGCAAGAATCGTTTCCAAGCATCACAGCCGGGCAGGTCTACACGATCGATCCCCAGACGGGCGTTCGCAACGTCGGGCTCTATCCGCTGGAAGTCAGGGACCACAATTCTCTGGCGGTCCACTGGAACGCCCATCATGACGGCTGGCATCATTACCAGCGATTCCGCGAGGCGGGACAACAGATGCCCATCGCGATCGCCCTGGGCGGTGACCCGATCTACACGTACATGGCAGCCGCGCCACTGCCGCCGAATACGGATGAGTGCCTGTTCGGCGGCTTCTTGCGTAGTGATAACATCGAGTTGGTTCGGTGCCGCAGTATCGAGATGGACGTTCCCGCCGATGCCGAGATCATCATCGAAGGCATGATCGAAGCCACACTGCCGCCCGAAGCGGGAGGCATTCTCGCGCGCATGACGGGGTTTTACGACGAACCCGAAGCAGCGCCAGTCATCAATGTGACGGCCGTCACGCGACGCTCGAACCCGTTGTTTCCCGCCATGGTCGTGGGGAGCCCACCAATGGAGGACTATTGGCTCGGCAAGGCAAACGAACGGCTGTTTCTTCCGTTCATTAAGTTGTGGATCCCTGAGTTGGTCGACATCCACTTGCCGCGCGCCGGCGTATTCCAAAACCTCGTATTTGCCAGTATTCGCAAACACTACCCCCAACAAGCGCGGAAGGTCATGAACGCGCTCTGGAGCTTAGATCGGATGATGGCGGCGAAGATGATCGTCGTGGTCGACGCCGACGTCGATGTCCATGACGAAGAACGAGTGTGGTTCACGGCGGGAGCCAATGTGCATCCCGGTCGCGACGTCATCTTTTGCGAAGGTCCCACGCACATGACCGACCACGCGGCTCCGGTGCGCGGAATGGGCCACAAGATGGGTCTCGACGCAACGCGCAAGTTTCCCGATGAAGGACATACGCGTCAATGGCCCGATGAGCTCCATACGTCGGATGAGGTATTACGTCGCGTCACAGCTCGTTGGAGCGAATACGGTTTCTCGGGCTGATTGTTGAGTCTTCTGGTTCCATTCTTGCCAACTTGGTTTCAACGGCCGACTGATCTCAAAATGCCCGTCGATAAGTCTGAGACACGAATTCGTCGAATGTTCTCGGAGATTTCGCCGCGCTATGATTTCCTCAACCATTTTCTGTCGGGCGGGACAGACTATTACTGGCGCTGGAAGGCCGTTCGCTCTGCTCCAATGACTGGTGATGCCCCCGTTCTTGATGTCTGCACGGGGACAGGCGACCTGGCCATCGCGTATTGGAAACGCTCAGGCCGAACGCTACCGGTCGTTGCGACCGACTTCACGCGCGAGATGCTCACTCGCGCCAACCTGAAGCTGGCCGGCGACCGATACAGCGGCGCGGACGACTCGGATGTCGCATTTCTGGAGGCGGATACGCAGAAACTTCCGTTTGCCAACGACTGTTTCCAAATTGTGAGCGTCGCGTTTGGGCTGCGGAACGTCACGAACACCGGGCAGGGCCTCGATGAGATGTTTCGTGTCTGCAAGCCGGGTGGGCATGTCGTTATTCTCGAGTTTTCGATGCCGCGTCGCCGGCTCGTGCGCAAGCTGTATGGCTTTTATTTTCGGCACGTCTTGCCGCGCATCGGTCAGCTTCTGGCTCGAAACCGGCAATCGGCGTACAATTATCTTCCGAGTTCCGTTGCCGAATTCCCGCAGGGCGAAGAGCTGGCCGCCATCATGCGAAGTCGGGGAATGGAACAGGTGACTTGGACCGAGCTGACGTTTGGTGTGGCAACGCTTTATTGCGGCACCAAGCCCCAGCGATGAGATCGGGCTCTCGGGCAATACGAAGCCTCTGGCGCGGATCGTGATTTCGAATGGTTGTTCTTCTTATCGGGTTGCATTGACATGCGTAATCTTGTCGTGGCGGTGACGGGTGCCAGTGGCGCGGTTTATGCCGTTCGGCTGCTCGAAGTTCTGCTCGATTGCGGATACACGGTGCAGCTGACGATCAGCCCATCGGGGGCACAGGTCGTTCAGCATGAATTGGGTCGATCGGTTGATCTCAACGCTTTCGACGCAAACGAGCTCCTATCAGACCCGGCCGGTCCCCGGGACTCAGCGACTGAAACCGACTCCAAAGCGCACCGCCGGCCAGGCAAGCTCGTTTACAACCACTACCAGGACTTTTTATCGGGGATCGCCAGCGGGTCGTTTGTGACCGGTGGAATGGTCATCTGCCCCTGTTCGATGGGTACGCTGGCGGCGGTCGCTGGCGGTCAGTCGTCGAACCTCATCCACCGCGCCGCCGACGTTCATCTGAAGGAACGGCGCAAGCTGGTGATCGTGCCCCGTGAAACGCCGGTCGGGAGCATTCAGTTGGGCAACATGAAGCGGCTCTCGGAGGCGGGTGCGGTGATTTTGCCCGCCATGCCGGGCTTCTATCATCAGCCGCAGTCAATCGACGACCTCGTCAACTTCGTCGTCGGTCGAATCTGCGACCAGCTTGACGTTGAGCACAGTCTATCGAAGCGTTGGGGAGAGCGGGACAAATGAAAAGTGGCCCCCAAACCCTCTGATGGCAAATGAGTGCCCTTGATTTGTAGGGAAGCCACGACAAAACCCGGTTGTGGACAAATTTCAGCCTCGAAAACAAGGGGCTTGATTTGGCAACAGAGGGTTTTGACGCTACTTCGGGTCAAATTCCACCACAACCGGGTTTTGGGACGGCTTCGACTGTCTTGAAGCGAGACGCGGTCATGACGATTCGAACTGACCGTCACGTCGGCCTCTGTTTGGGTGACTGTTCCCCGCGGATCGAGATGATTTCAACGGCCTTCAAAACCCGCCGTCGTCGGCACCGAAACTGTAACCACCTTCGGGGTCGTCAGAGTTCGAGTAATCTTCGAACCGCATGAACTCTTTGCGCCACGTGAGCGGAACGGTCGCGGTCGGGCCACTGCGGTGTTTCGCGATCAAGATTTCGGCATAGCCCGGCTTGTCGGCCGGATCGTAGGCGTCGGGCCGGTGCAGGAATGCGACGAGGTCGGCATCTTGCTCGATGGCCCCACTTTCGCGCAGGTCGGCCAGACGCGGGCGCTTGTCTTCGCGGAGTTCAACACCCCGGTTCAATTGGGCGAGGGCCACCACCGGCACGTTGAGTTCCTTAGCCGTGTACTTGAGTCGCCGCGTGATCAGCGAGATCTGCTGTTCACGCGGGGCGCGTTTGTCTTCCGGTTCGATGAGCTGCAGGTAGTCGATGATGACCAGCCCCAGGTCATGTTGCCGCTTCATGCGGCGGGCAATCGCGCCGACTTGGGCAACGGTGCGCCCCGCTTGGTCGTCCACAAAGAGCGGCGTTTCGCTGAGCTTTTGAGTCGCCTCCATCAACCGGTATCGTTCTTCCTCATCAAGGTCGCCGGAGCGGAGTCGGTGTCCGTCGACGCGCGCCCGAATGCAGAGGAATCGTTCGGCCAGCTCGATTCTTGATTGTTCGAGGCTGAAAATGAGCACGCCCTTGCCGTTTTGTGTGGCAACGCCTTCGGCCCAGTTGCAGACAAGGGCCGTTTTTCCCATGCTCGGCCGTGCCGCCAGGATGATGAGTTCGGCAGGCTGAAAGCCGTTGGTCTTGGCGTCAAGGTCGGCGAAGCCGGTTGCCAAGCCGCTGGTGGCCGAGTCGTTCTCGAGCCGCTCGTTGATACGATCCCAGGCATCGATCAGGATCGAGCCGATGTCGAACTTGGCGGTTGCCTCCTGTTGTTCGAGAATTTGGAAAACGTTCTTCTCCGCATTCTGAAGCAGTTCGTCGGTATCCTTCGATGTGTCGTAGCAATCACGAAGAATCTCGGTGCAGGCGTAGATCAAGCTCCGCTGAATGTACTTGTCGCGGACAATGTCGGCGTAATACTTCGCATGGGCGGCATGGGCGACCGTCTCGAGGATCTCGTTGAGATAGAGAGGCCCTCCGGCTTCTTCGAGTTCTTTGGTGCGCTCGAGCTCTTCGCCCAGCGTGATCACGTCGACTCCACGGACACCCGACTCGAACAGCCGATGAATGGCAGCATAGATTCGTTTGTTCGCGTCACCGTAGAAGTGATCGGCGTGCAGAACGTGCGCGACCTCGTCGAACGCCTCGTTCATGAGCAAAATGCTGCCCAGAACGCCCTTTTCGGCATCGAGATTCTGAGGCGGGAGCTTGTCGAATTCGGTCGACTTGGAAATACCGACAGCCATCCGTGTGACCCTCCGTGGGAAGTGTGCGGTGCGAGGCACGATGACCAACGGCCTCGATCGCCGGCGGTACAGCCACCCGGCTTAGCGCCAGACGAGAAAGCCCGTGCTCAATGGGCAGCTTATCACGATCTGGTAGGGAAACCCAGACCGGCAACGCGGCCGAAACCGTTTAGGCCGCCGATGTCGGGACGATCCAGACTTTGACCTCGGTGTTGACCTCGGGATGCAACTCGATCTTGATCGTGTACATGCCGAGTTCCCGTAGCGGACCCTCGAGTTGGATCTGATCGGCTTTGATCTGGTATCCGGCTGTCTGGAGCGCCTTCGAGATATCGGCGGCCCCGATCGATCCGTAGAGCTGAGACTCGTTGTTGGCGTTTGCCTCAAGCGTCACGCTGTATTTGCTCACTTCAGACGCCATAGCCCTGATCTGCTTGAGCCGATCGACCTGGAGCGCGTCGAGCTGTTTGCGGTGTCGTTCGACCATTCGCTTGTTGTGCTCGGTGGCGACAGTGGCAAGCCCTTGTGGCAAGAGATAATTACGGGCATAACCCGGCTTGACACGGACAATGTCTCCGTGAATGCCCAGTGACGGGACGTCTTCTGCCAACAGAACTTCGACTGAAGTCCGGGTCGAGCCGGAGACGCCCATTGTTGATGCTCTTTTTCCCATCGGTCTGTGCTTTCCAAAATACAGAAGCCGAGAATTGATCCGTGGTCGTCGGCCTATCGGGTCTTGTCAACTGGCGGTGATTCGCCGTTTCGTATGGAACGTTGTGAAGATTGCCGCCGAGAGGGTGCCGGAGAACAACCCGGCAACCGGCTCTAAAAGGGAACCTCATCGTCGGGAGGTTGACCGGAAGGCGGCGGTGAATCGTAGAACGAATCCGCGGACTGGTCGGTGCCCGGGGGAGCCTGATCCGGCCCGCCTGATTGATCGGTTGCGCTTGGCCGTCCGCCACCGCCACCGCCACGTGACCCTCCGTCGGAACGCCCTCCGACCATCTGCATGTTCTCGCAGACCACCTTGAGCTTGCTGCGTTTTTGCCCCGACTCGCGGTCGTCCCATTGATCGAGTTGCAGACGGCCTTCGATAAGGACCGATCGGCCTGTCGCCAGGTATTCACCCGCCACCTCGGCTTGACGTCCCCACAAGGTGACGTCGACGAACGTTGTTTCCTCTTTCTTCGAATTTGTCTGCTTATCGAACCAGGTTCGATTGACGGCTAACCCCAGATCCGTAACCGCGGTGCCACCCGGCGTATACCGGACCTGCGGATCGCGCGTCAGGTTCCCCATCAGGATCACTCTATTGAAACTGGCCATCAATCGGCTCCTGGCAGCGAGACGTTGGTAGTCGCGCAATGATCGTCGAATCGAGTCAGATTGTGTGTCGGCGGCGGCTATTCTTGGACGACGGCATCACTGGGCGCTGCGCTATCGGCCGCTTCCACCTTGGCTGGCGCTTCTTTCGTGTCGCTTGGCTCCTCGACATCCCCTCTGAGCGCGGCGACCATCGCATCGAACAGCACCAGGGGCTGTTTGATCACCATATGCCGCAACACGACGTCGTTGAGCTGGCAGGCACGGTTCAAGTCCTTCAGACCGGAACCCTCCATCGTGAAATAGGCGAGGTAATGAACGCCCTTTCGGTGACCTTCGATTGGGTAGGCGAGCCGTCCATCTTGCCACGGGCGGTGCGTCTGAATTGCCCCGCCGGCTTTTTCGATGATGCCGACGATCTGGCCGGCCACGCCTTCATGGTCTGCCGCGAACTTCGCACTGTCCAGCAGAAACATGCCTTCGTAGTAATTCTGTGCCAACGTTGTTCTCCCACATTTCCACGACCCGTCTGAGTCGCCTTACACCTATGGTTTTACCGAATTCGGCGAGATTTTCAATGTCCGCAGAGCCCTCACGCGTCCCGTGGAGCATTCACCTTGTTCATAGCCGCGTCCAGACCGTTCTGTATCCAGGTTTCCACCCCGTCTGCCGCCAGCATGACGGCTTGTTCGATCGGCTCGCGTTCCTCGGAACGAAAACGGCCCAACACGTAGTCGGTGGCAGCGATTCGCCCTGGCGGCCGGCCGATCCCAATTCTCAGACGAGCAAATTCATCCGTCCCAAGCCGTGTGATGATATCCTGTATTCCCTTTTGGCCGCCTGCTGAACCTGCCGGCCGCATTCGAATTTGCCCCGTATCGAGGTTCAAGTCGTCACTGACCACCAGCATGTCGTCCAGCGACAACTGATAGAAGTCGACAACCTTTCTCACGCTACGGCCACTGAGATTCATATAGGTCTGCGGTGCGACCAACAATGTCTTTTCCGCCGCCACGAAGACGTCGGCGATTTCAGCTTCGTGACTCAGCTTGGCTTTAACCGCTCCATGTCGTCGAGCCAATTCCCCGACGACCATCCAACCGAGGTTGTGGCGCGTTTTCGCGTGTTTCAGGCCTGGGTTTCCCAAGCCGACGACCACTTTCATCGACCGACAACCGTCAGAAGGTCTGCCTTATTGATCCTCACCCGATTCTTCCGACTCGGCCTTCCGCCCGATCACTTCGGGTTCGGCCGGCCCGAGTTCCCCTTCACCTTCTTCATCTTCTTCCTCAACGACCGGAGGCGCGATATGAACGACGACGGCCTCGGGTGGGTTCTGAACATTCACTCCGGGGGGAAACTCGACATCACTCACGTGGATCGACTGTTCAATTTCCAATTCACCTATGCGAACCGGAATCGATGCGGGAATCTCGATTGCGAGGCATTCGACAGTGAATGTTCTTAACTGAGCATCGAGCACTCCACCACCTTGCACACCCGGCGATATTCCGCGAATCTCGATGTTGACTTCTACGACGACCCGTTCGTCGGCGTCGATGCGAATGAGATCGAAATGTTGAATGGTGATCCCAAACGTGTCCCACTGAACTTCGCGAAACATCGTTTTTTCTTTTTCGCCGGCGACATCCAGGTCGACAACCTTGGTGCCAGCATGAACCATTGCGTCGAGGGCGTCGGTCGGAACGCTGATCGACACGCTGCCCTTGCCGTGTCCATAAAGGTTGCCGGGAGTGATGCCTCGCTTGCGCAGCCGACGATTCTCCGCCGTGCCCAACTTTCCCCGCTTTTCAGCGACCAATGTTCCGTCGTTCTGTGCCATGCCTGAATGCCTTTCGGAAATCTTCTTCCTCGTCTGACTTCGGTCTCAATTGTTTGCACAAGAACCAGGCGGCCGACGCATTCGGATCGACGGTTGGCGAGAACCCGCTTTCCAAAATCTGTGTCGCGACCCGGCGGTGGTGATATTTAGCTCGATACTCGAAAAGTTATCGTGAAACCCTCTGTTGACACAGAAGTACGCTCGTTTTCCCGTGTCGATTTCGCCCACAACCGGGTTTCAGGACGGGTTCAATTAAAAAGGGAGTAAATCCCGCAGCAGAGCGTCTCGATGCGAATACGATTGTGCGTCGCAACGCCAAAAAGATCGATCTCAGCCGCGATGCAAACTAGCGCTCCGAAACGGACTCTCCGGCACCGGCCGGCGGTTTCATCGAGCAACGACGCTCCGACGGCTGATCCCAGCGCAGAAGCAGCCCCCGGCCCGCGCAGCATCGCTAGCGGAAGCGAATCAGAATAGCGGTTGATCGGGCATCGTGCAACCGATCTAGAACCGTTTGCCGGGCCACCTGCGAAATGCTGGCTCACAGGAAGTTTTTGACCAGAAATGTATGACATTTTCCGAGGCCGATGTGCGCCAAACGGCTTTGTTGATGGGAATACCACACGCCGGCGAAGCTTGTCGAGGTTCGGGCCGCCGCATCAAACATTGAATTCGATCAAGACTTCCGGCAGAATACATGCTGAAAACGGGCTCCGGAGCACGATTGTTGCCGTTTGGTGGTCACCAGACCCGCGTCAACTTCGGGGCCGCCGGTCGCAAGTACACATCATTCGTGGTTCATCAAGATCGTTGGTGCCGGTTATTTCGCCGATTATGATAGACGTATTGGTTCGACGACGGCGCGCGTCGCGCCGCCGCGCGAGCCGGTTTCGATGTCGAGCCATTGCCAAACCATCCGGGAGCATCAGGGTGGCCGAACGGAAAATGGGACCATTCCTAGTCGGAGAGCAGCTCGGCATGGGCGGGATGGGGATCGTCTATCTGGCCACATACCGAAAAACCGGGCAGAAAGTCGCCCTCAAGGTGCTCACGCCGGCACTCTCTACCGACGAACAGCTCTTGAAGCGGTTCGAACGCGAGATGGCGATTCTCAAGCGATTGAGACATGAGAATATCGTTCGCTACTTCGGAGGCGGCCGATCGGGATCGCAGCACTTTTACGCCATGGAACTCATGGATGGTGGCACGCTCGAATCGGTCATTATTGAGCGGAAAAAACTATCGTGGGAACAAACGATCAACTATGCGACGCAGATCGCGAAAGCTCTCGAGTTGGCGCATTATAACGGCATCGTGCATCGCGATCTCAAGCCGGCCAACTGTTTTCTCTCGAAGAAACAACATCTCAAGCTGGGCGATTTTGGAATCGCACGGGACACTCAGGCGACGGCACTCACAGCGGCCGGGAAGACGGTCGGAACGTACGCCTATATGGCTCCCGAGCAGATTTCCGGAAAACATCCGATTTCTCGCAAGACGGACTTGTACGCGTTGGGTTGTGTGATGCACGAAATGCTCACGGGTAAGCCTCCGTTCGAGGCGGAATCAGCGGCCCAAATGCTGTTTCAACATCTCAAGGATGAGCCACCGCGTGTGACGGCTGACGCGATCGACTGCCCACTGCCCGTCGAAGCCATCGTCGATAAACTTCTCGAGAAAGACCCCGAGGAGCGCTACTACGACGCGCTGGCGTTACAAGTCGCGTTGAGCGAAGTCGGCCAGCGGGTCGCCGAGCAACAGAGTGTCACCAGTCAGACCCTGAGAGCGGGGGCGACGGGAAACCTGACGCTTCGCGATCGGACCAGAATTAGCGAATTGCTAGGCAAGAAAAAGAAGAAAAAAAGGAAGAAGAAAAAGTACGTTCCGATCTACGAGCGAGGTTGGTTTTTGGGGACGTCGTTGCTGCTGCTCTGTACGCTGTTCACGTTTGGGCTCTGGCCACCGTCTGAAGAGGAACTTTATTCAAAGGCGCGCGTGCTGATTGAAGAGGGGGAGAAGGAGTTCGCCCAGGATGGCACCGTGCAAAGCTGGCGCGAGGCCCGCGAGGAATTCATCGAGCCGATGCTGGAGAGATTCCCCAGTGGCGATCATGCAGCCGTGGGACGGGCATTCCTCAAAAAGCTCAAGATCGAAGACACCCACATTCAAGCCATCAACCGAGCCAAACGCAACATGGAGCCGTTGTCCGCGTCGGAGCGGCTTTTTGCGCGGGCGTGGGATGACGAGCAGAACGGAGATCGCCTCACAGCGCTCGCCCGGTTCCGCGCCATCATCGGCCTTCTCGACGGGCGCGAGGAAGAGCAGGTTTGGGTGACGCTCGCCCGACGTCACATTAATACAATACGGAACTCGGTGGGAGCGGAGGGTGAGAACGGAAACCTCATTCTCATCTCTGACGGACTGAAGCGAGCCGACGAATTCGCAACTCGCGGAGAACCGATTAAGGCGGACGAGATCTGGACCAGCATCATCGAGGTCTTCAGCGAAAACCGCGAATTCGAAACGCACGTGAACTACGCCCGGCAACGACGCGCTGGCGAACAACCTGAGCCGCCCGGAGCCATGTCGCCCGATGACGATGTCGACAGCAGGCCGTCGCGGGGCGAGCCGATCGACGGCTTGGACGGTGATCGAGCGCCTTAGGCGCCTTCTCGCCGAGACGCCATCCCGCGGCCACTTTGCTGATCGTTCGCTCACCCACCAATCGACATTCTCAAACCGGCACGCTATCCTTAACGGTTTTCTCGATGTGCCGCTAGGACGAAGGGCGTCCCGTGTTCGCAGTGTTGTGTCAACGCGGATTCATCGCTCGATCAGAGTGATCATTGGGCCGCGTCGCTGGATTAGACTACGATCAGAGAATGTTGACCCGTCAAATCATCGTCGTTGGACCCCCCGTTCATGTCTCAACCGCTCCTCGCTAATTCACGAGCTCGCCTACCGAATTGGGTCGTCGGTTGTGTGCTGGTCCTCTGCGCGATTCCCGCGGTGTTGAATTGGCTGGGGTACGACTTTCGGTGCCGAGGCTCGTATCTCGATCCGGCTGGTCCGATCAACCTAAGCTACAACGACCAGCTTCTCTACGATCTTGTCGAGGGGCAACTTGTCCACACGATCCTCGAGTGGACGTCGTTCTGCATCTGTCTTTTCACGGCCGTATTTGCGTTCACGCATTACTTCGTGGCACGCGACGTCACCACTCCGATCATCGGCGCGGCATTATTTCTTTCCGGCACAATTGACGCAATTCAGCTCTTGTTCGCCGATAGTCTTTTCGAGATGGCCTCGCTTTACGGCTATACGGAGTTTGACACATTTGAGCGGCGGCGCGACTTCGTTTTCTTCTCGTCGGCCTTTGGCCGGGCGTTTAGTGCGGGTGTGCTCATCGCGGGAGTATCGCAATTCATCAATAGATCCCCCCGCGCGACGCGGCGTCGGAACGAACGTGAACTGCGATTTCGGATACTGGTCGTCGTTCTGTTTTTCCTGTTGTCGGTAGCGATTGTGGGTCTGTTCGCCACGGTGCCAGATTTACCGCAGACGCTCGACATGGACGTGGATGCGGTCGTCAAACGTCCATGGGAAATGTTGCCCCTGTTGCTATATCTTTTGGCCGGTTCAGTTTTTTTCCCTCGCTTCTACAAAGCCCAACCCAGCTTGTTTTCACATGCGTTGTTTGTGAGCGTCGTGCCCCACATCGCTTCTTTGTTCTATTCGGCGTTCGGCTCGCAACGGCTATTCGACAACAGTTTCAACATTTCCTTGTATTTGAAAAACGTCGCTTATTTGGTGCCGCTGGTCGGATTGCTGCTGGACTACATTCGTGCCTACCGTACGGAAGTGCAACTGAGCTTGACACAGGAAAAACTGAGCGTTGCGCGACGTGTTCAGCAGGGGCTGTTGCCGAGTACCTCGCCTGACATCGATGGATTTGACCTGGCCGGCGCCTCGTATCCGGCTGACATGGTTGGTGGCGATTATTTCGACTTCGTACCCATGCACGATCAACGACTAGGCATTGTTGTGGCTGATGTGAGCGGGCACGAGATCGGCGCCTCGATACTCATGGCACAGACGCGGGCTTATCTGAGGGCCTTGGCAACAGTGGAGAACGACATTTCTGCGATGATGACGCAGGTCAATACCTTTCTTTCCAAAGACGTTCAAAACCGCTGGTTCGTCACGCTATTTCTGATCCAACTTGATACCGAAGCCGGTACCTTCGAGTATTGCGCCGCCGGCCACGAAGCCCACCTGCTCAACTCGACGGGAAAGGTGCGGACGTTCGAGAGCACGAGCCCGCCATTGGGCGTGGTCGATCAGGGGCGGATTGCCTGCGGACCAAACGTACACATGCGCGATGGCGACATCTTTCTTCTGTTCACCGATGGTATTATCGAAGCTGCTTCGCCCAGCGGCGAGCATTTTGGTCAACAGCGGGTGTTCGACACCGTCTTGGCGCACCGCGAGCGCACTGCGAACGAGATCGTTCAATCGGTTTACGAAGCGACGGCCCGTTTTGGAAACGACGCACCTTTGGTCGACGACGTGACATTCGTGGTCTTGAAGAAGCTCGGCAAGCCGCCCAACGACATTGCCAAACCACCCCAAAACCGTGGAAACTCCCAATGACACGGCCCGCTTTCGGGCGTAAGATCAACATCTGCGCAGCATGGTCTTGCGACGCGACGGGTCCCCCGATTCGTTCGAACGCTCGTATCACCCACTTAGAGCCCGCCGTCCCGCCGAATGCGGGTCGAGCATGAATGAGTTTCGTTTCTTGCCCCCAATTTCGAGCAGCCCAAAGATCCTAAAGATAGGGTTCTCGACAGACAGCCGGTGCCAACTTCGGGGAACGACGGAGCGTTGCCCCACGGCGATCGTCGCATCCCGTCGAGTCACGTCGGCTTGCGGCCCTGCGATAGGTAGATGAGTGACAATGAGCGACAATATGATCGGTCGACCAATGGAGATTCTTCTATTGGAAGACAGTCTGACAGCGGCCCGACTGACAATCGGAACACTCCGCAAGGGCGAAGTGCAACATCGACTCACATGGATTCTTGACGGTCTCGATGCGATCGAATTTCTTTACCGTCGCGGAAAGTATTTGCATGCCCCAAGGCCCGACCTGATCTTGCTCGACCTGGGCCTTCCCGGGAAAGACGGCCGTGAGGTGCTCACGGACATCAAGGCTGACGAGAAGCTGAAAACGATCCCCGTGGTCGTGCTGACGGGTTCGACGTCGCAGGAGGATATTCAGAACACCGAATCGCTCAACGTCGAGAGCTACATGACCAAGCCGATCGACATCAAGAAGTTTCTAAAGCTCGTCAAAGAGCTCGAGCGATTCTGGCACGCCGATATGATTTTGCCCACGGCGTAGAGTGCAAATTTGACGACAAACCTCCACGCAGTTCGTCGCGCAGGTGCCGTCGTCCAGGAGTCGTCGTCCAGGAGTCGTCTGACGGGGCGTGATCGTTCCAATTCTCACTATCCCCGATCCAGCGACACGATTGGTACAGCGCCTCAGTTGACCAACAGTGCCGCGTTTGCAAGCCCTCTGAGGCCGGCATTCAAGCGATCCGCTAGTTGATCGCGCAGTTCCAATCGATCGGTGATCGGTTGACCGTTGCGCTCGAGAGTGAGCGTTCCCTGCGCGGCGAAATCGACCAGCATCTCCAGAAGCTGATCGTTGTCGCGTTGACCGTCCAGTTTCTGAAGTAGCAGCCGCTGCAGACTATCGACTTTGATCATTTCATGACGCTGGTTGGTAACGACTTGGCCCGTTTCCGCTTGGAGCCGGACAAGCGAACCCGCCAACGGACGCTTTTCGACAGCCAACGTGAACGTGCTGGGGCAGACGCTCAGCTCCACCAAGCCGTTGGAAAAACAATGCAGCAACGTTTCCGACAGCGCGTCGCGGTCTAGGTCGGAGTGACTGGCTTCATGCGGGGGGGCGGTTTGAGAGGCTTCGACCTGAACGCGGCTGCGCGCATGGTCGAGCAGTTCCGAAAACACCATGTTGCGAGGCCAAACGTCGATCAGTCTCATCACGGCCGCCTTGGCCAACGGCCGGCTTGTTCTCAGTTCTCCGCCGGCGCCGTTTTGGAACAGTTCTTCGCGCGAAGACTCGATCTCGGGCTGCTCTGAAACCGGCTTCAGCGACGAGGCAACGTAAAGGCCGGAGATCTTTTCGGGCGCAATGTTTCGTTCTATTCGAATGTTGTTGTGGCACAGCAGCGTTTCGCGGTACGTGCGATTGCGGAGAAAATCCATGTATTGTTCGACATCAATCACATTACGGCTAAAACTCTTGAGCTTTTCGAACGTCTCCGAACCGAAGTTGCGTGGCAGCATGGTGGCGAACTTGGCGTCGGCAAGGTATTGCAGCCGGTGTTGTCCGGCACGTTCGGTAAACTCCGAAAAAGTGATGGCATCGTATTCGGCTTCAAGCAGGTCGTGCCGCATTTGGTGGTCGTCGAACGGTTTGATATGGGCCAGTTCCCAATTCAAGGCCGCTCGATAGGCGGTGTGCTCGTCGGGAACCGAATCGATCAAGAATGTGAGCAGTTCGCGGGCTTCGGTCACTTGCTGGCGCGCATCAGAACAGTTCCGGATGTGAAACAGCATCATTTCCCGGACCATCTTCCGCATGTGACAGCCGGGATAGGTGTTGTGGCTGACGAACGCGACGCCATTCGGTGCGAGGGATTCACCGCAAACTTCGAGAAGCCTGGGGCGGACGTCGCTCGGCACCCAAGAGTAGACGCCGTGAGCCAAGACGTAATCGAATGAGGCTCGTTCGGACCTATATTCGCGAATGTCGGCGTGTCTGAGTTCGATATTCTTCAAGCCGAGCCGCTTGATTGTTTGCTGACCCGCCTCGATTTGCCGCTGTGAATAATCGATTCCCAGGAACTGACTCTGAGCAAGCGAGCAAGCCAGCGGGATGAGATTTCCCCCCTCGGCACATCCCAGCTCGAGAACACGGCAGCGGTCAACGACCCGTGGATTCATGCCAAACAGAGTGGCAAGCGTCGCCAGATGGGCAGGATGCGAGTGGGTCGCTGCAACGCTTTCGTAAGGAACTTCATCGTACGCATTGATGGCAGAGTCGTTCATGACGTCGCGTCTGCTGTGCGTGCGAAATGGCGTGCCGGCAGTTCAGGTCGCATCGCAAGTCGCCAATGTGCCATGAGATGTCAGCATGGCGGGCGCGACGACCGAACTATCGCAACGGCGAAAAAAGAAAAGAAAGAGGCGCCGGCCGGATTCGAACCGGCGGTGGCGGATTTGCAATCCGCTGCCTTAGGCCACTTGGCTACGGCGCCTGGAAGAATTCGTTTTCCAACCCGGCTGAACACGAGAAAAGCGCGAGAACGACTTCAGGTGGTCTGAAAGCCCACTGATAGGCGATGTCTACTCGTCGAATGCCGAGTGAAAATCGCCCACAACCGGGTATTCGAACGGATTCTCGGTCCCATTTCTTGTTAAGCCGGATTGAGAACGTCTCGATGAGTCAGTCCGCTTCTTCTAGAAGAATCGGTTCAAAGCCGGTGTTTGACCAACGATTCTCGCATCAATTGTCGAGTCAAAAATTGCTAGAAAGAGGACCTCGACGTCGTTTCTCCGGACTCTGAAACTGCCTTTTCGAACAACGAAATTCCTGCAACAGTTCCTTCGGCGTGTGTTCGACAAAAAACGAGACAAGTTATTATTCAAAACATTACGGGGTCGATTTACGTCAACTCGCTTCAGCCGAGACTCTAATAGCGGTCAATAGTTAGGTCAAGGGACTTTTTCGGTCACGAAACGACGGTAATGTGGGGAAGAAGGGGGTGGTCACCCGCGAGTCTTAGTCATGGAAGGGTTGATTATCCAGACAGGACGCGCACGTGGGCTCGACTCCGGCCCAAGTTCTCCTGCTTGAGACACGCTGGTCGGTTTCCGGTTTGGTTCACACGTTCTGGGGTCTGCGTCGGTCGACTGGCCCTCGACCCAACGGATGTCGGGGTTCAAAATCGCCGCGCGAGAAATATGGCGCATGAACACATTGCCGATTTCCGGGAAAAAACCGACCGAACAACATCGTTTTAGGTCGCTCGCGGAGAAAGGCCGATGTTCGCTGGTAAACCCAGCCGGCGGAGAGTAAAGTCGGCGATCGAACGATGTGCGTGCTTCTTGTGAGCACGCGGTCGGAATATTGTATGAGGCACTCGGGTGAATCGCTTGCAGCAGACGTCAACCGCCCACCGTCGGCTTTCAGTCGTCCCAGAATGGTGTTGTCGTCAACCGTGCGTTTTCCTTTTCTGAAAATGAATTTCCGCGCGTTCGAAATTCACGCGTCGCGAAAATTTTCGGCGACTCACCCGGCGTCTTTGCGAATTCGGCCTGCTCACATCGGCCTGCGTTGCTGACCCGATTCCAGAGGAATTTGGTTCGCGCGCCACCGGATTGGCATCTCTATATCGGAAGCATCGAGGCTTCCGCGCTCGCGCCGAGAACGCACTGCGTATCGCCCTACGAAAGCGGCAGGCCCCCGGCCGACCGCTACAACCGACCAACCACGGACTCAACAACCGCGCGAGAATGTCTGCCGCAGCCCGTCTGAGCGGCTGCCCGGCGAGAGATTCCACCAGGCAGGGAGCAAGAGCAGAGATGTCAAAAAAGGACAGATTGAAAGTCACGGAGTCGGAAGAAGAACTCGTCACGACCGCACAGTCGGCTGTGAGCCAATGCAATTGGGTTGTCGGCGAGTGTGCTGCCAAGTGGACGCAGAAATACGCCAAGGGGCGGACGGACGCTAATTTCGGCACTCTCGTCGGATTGACCGGTGATCAGATCTACCAACGACGAAGGGTATTCGAGACCTTTGGCGATGTCTACAACAACTATTCGTCGCTGAAGTGGTCGCACTTTTACGTCGGTCTTACTTGGGACGATGCGCCTGAGTGCCTGCAATGGGCCGAGGAGAACGGTACAACCGTCATGGAAATGAAGGCTTGGCGCCGCATGATGCGCGGGGAAGATTTGACAGAGGAGACCTCCGTCGACGAATGGGGCGGGGAATCTGCGGTGAGTTTTGTTCCCAGCGAGCCAACCGCCGTGCGACACCCTGATGAGTTCGGGCAGACTCCATCTGAATCCTTCGGCTCCAGGAGTAGTAGTGGTAGCGAGTCACCGGAAACGGTCAGTGCCGCAGCGCGGGAAGCCGGCGGACCCGAAGACGCCTATTCGCCGTTCCGAAAAGGAGCCGGCAGCCCTCCACCGAAGGAGGGTTCGTCCTCGAATGTTGCTGTCGTTGAAAAACCTCGCGTTGCGGCTGACCAACTTGCCAAGCGAATGACGGCGACGGTTGAACGGATCAACAAGGCACTTTCGCCCGATGTGCTTAAGGACTTTCATAAACTGCCGGAGAAAATGCGCACTCGGTTTATCAAAGCCGTCGGCGAACTCAGCACGAAAGCCGCCGATCTCATGTGATTTCGTCCGCCGCGCTGCATCTCGGTCTCGGTATGTCCGCCGGTGTGGGCACGAATGGGGAAATGGCAGCGGGGCGGATGGCCTCGCTATTGTGGCGTGCACGTCGTTCTGCCCGGCGAACGGGGTTTCTGCACTCGATGGTTTTCAGTATCCTCACGGTAGTTATTCGCACTGTTGCGACGGGCTCGCGACAGCTGCTAAGCCGGATGATTATTCGTGGCAGTACGCCACCTGAGCATGGATGCGGGATGGATGGTAAGTATCGAGAGAGAATAGAAGGGGCATGGTTCATGCGGCGTCACGTGCCAGGCTGTGTGGCGACGTCGAGAAGACGTAGCGGCGCTGCACACAACTGGCTGGTTCTTATTCTGCTCATATTGACGGTGTTGCTCGTGATCCAGATGATGGATGGTGTGTCGCCGTCGTTGTTCAATCCCGATGCGACGCCGCGCGCCGTCACGCCTCGGGGAAACCTGGCTGAGGACGAACAGTCCACAATCGAACTGTTCGAGTCGGCTTCACGGTCGGTCGTACACATTGAGAGTCTGTCGGTGCGGCAAGACCGATTGAGCTTCAACGTGCTGGAGATTCCGAAAGGGACCGGGAGCGGTATCATTTGGGATGCCGATGGGCATGTCGTCACGAATTACCATGTGATCGAAGGGGCTCAAGCTGCCCGAGTGACCTTATTCGACGATAGTGCCTACGATGCGCGACTTGTCGAGAAGCATCCGGATAAGGACATCGCCGTGCTCAAAATCGACGCACCGCGGAGCAAGCTGTTTCCCATCTCCGTTGGTGAATCGCATGATCTAAGAGTTGGGCAGAAGGTGTTTGCCATCGGCAATCCGTTTGGGCTCGATCAGTCGCTGACCACTGGCGTGATCAGTGGGTTGGGACGGACAATCAAAGCCGCTTCGGGGCGCCCGATCTCCGACGTGATCCAGACGGACGCGGCCATTAATCCCGGCAACTCGGGCGGGGCGTTGTTGGATAGTGCGGGCCGGCTGATCGGTGTCAACACGGCCATCGTCAGCCCGTCGGGAGCCTACGCAGGTGTCGGCTTTGCTATTCCGATTGACGTGTTAAACGTCTATGTGCCTCAGATCATTCAGACGGGTTCCGTCGAGCAGCCGGGGCTTGGAATTCAAATTGTCCCTGATTCGGTCGTGCAACGGCTCGTCAAAGATGGCCGGCTGCAGCAACCGGGAGTGCTTGTGCTACGCGTGTTCGCAAACGGCGCGGCCAGCAAGGCCGGTATTCTGCCCACGCGGGAGTCGACGCGTGGACGAACCGTTTGGGGCGACCTGATCATCGCGGTTGATATGACACCGGTCGAACGTTTGACCGATCTGTACAAGGCTCTCAGCGATCGAAAGGTAGGCGATAAGATTTCCGTCACGGTGTTCCGTGACGGGCAAGAACTGAGCGTTTCACTTGTGTTACAACCGTTGCCGAAGGTCGAGTGATCCACGTCAGTTTTCAAGCGTATACATTGTTGGGCCAGCGCACGCCGCAAACAGTGCGCGTATTCGGTGTTCTCCCAGGTCCATACCCGAAGTAGCGACCAATTATGTCAGACGATGCAAAGATCGAGTTCTCCCGTGAGAAGAACGTGACCGTACTATCGCTTGCGGCCGACTATGAGAGCCTCGATGGTGCTGGAATCGCTGAACTCTTGAGTACACTTCTGAACACGGTTCAGTCGATCGACCCTCCCCTCATGGTCGTCGATTTGTCGGAAACCAACATTTTTGGATCAGCGTTTATCGAGGCGTTGTTTCGCGCCTTTAATCGTCTTGGAACGCGCGACGGTGCCGCGTTCGCTCTGTGCGGGCTGACGCCGTATTGTCGCGAAGTGATCGACGTCACCCACCTTGACCGGCTGTGGGAGATCTACGAGTCGCGCGAGCAAGCCATCGACGCTCTTACGAAAACTTGAGTTCTGGCAGCGGGAGCCCCGCGCCGCCATTCATTGCCTGGAACCGTTGAACTGATCGTAGCCGATTTGAGCTCACTCCGAGCAGGATAAATGAGTGAGCAAGTGAGAAGATAGCGAGCTGGCAAACGTTTGCCTGTCTTGGGCTATTTGTCCGGCATCCACCACTGGTCAGAAACTTCGCGCAGAATCGGCTCGTCGTCAGGGCCGTGGAGTTGCAGTCTGACATTCGTTTCGTCGTCAGGGTTGTCGAATCGAAAGCTGACATCCGGTCCGTCGACATCAACGACCGTTACGAACAAGTTGCCGACCTGCAAAACATCACCAACGGAAAGCTCGAATTCGTGCGAATTCTGTAGCACCGAACTCCTCCATGTCGTGCAATTCCACGTTAGCGCACCGTCAACTCAGCTATCTTAGTTCGGGCAGGGCCATGTCAATCACCGGCGTCTTGTCCGCCTGCGTTGGATTGCCAGAGAGAACCGACAAAATCAAAGTGGCGATGCCACTCGAGCACTCATTGAAACTCGGTCGCGGTGGCCTTCAGGGTGAAACACGGACTATAGCAATTGCCTCAGCGACTCGCAAACCGAAATTGCACGAACGTGCAGTCCGTTCGACCGGCGGATCGGCAATGGAATCAAGTTCGTAAGTTTCACGTTCATAGTGTGTTGCGAGAATCGAATCACTGTGGACAAACAGACAGATGGTGCGGCAGTCACGACTCGCCCGACAACCACGGAGGCAAGCAGACGTGTTTTCGCCATCAGGCTTGACCGCCCACGTCCAGTGCGATTAACAATATTTCAGATGCATGAAATGCGAGTGTCGTTCTACGGTTTGGTTCGCATTCGAACATGAAGATTGGATCACGATGCACGTTGTTGAGTTTCAACCGTTACTCAAACGAATTCGTTGGGGCGGTGATCGTTTGGGCAGAGTGCTCGGAAAGCGAATTGGAGATGAGGGTGACTACGCCGAGAGCTGGGAAGTCGTCGATCATGGTTTCGATCAGAGCGTTGTGACCGGCGGAGAGTTTGAGGGTTGGACGTTGCGTAGGCTGGTCGAACAACAGGCGTCGGCGCTATTCGGCAGTCGACAAAAGTTCGACCAATTTCCGCTGTTGATCAAATTCCTCGATGCGACCGACCGGCTGTCCGTCCAGGTCCACCCGAACGACGAACAGGCCAAGCGATTCGATGCAAGCGAAAATGGTAAGACCGAAGCTTGGGTGATCATCGATGCAGAGCCGAAAAGCCAATTGTACGCCGGGCTAAAATCCGGAGTGGACCGCGAAGATCTCTCCAGGCATTTGCGCGACGGAACGGTCGAAGTGTGTCTGCATTCGTTTGAAGTCCATCCGGGCGATTGTTTGTTCATTCCCTCCGGAACGGTGCACGCGATCGGCGAGGGAATTCTGCTTGCCGAGGTCCAGCAATCAAGCGATCTCACATTTCGGATGTACGATTGGGGTCGGCTCGGTGCAGACGGTCAACCGCGCGAGTTACACATCGAGTCGTCGATGCAGTGCATCGACTTCGATCGCGGGCCGGTCAATCCCGTCGAGCCACGCGAAGTGAGTACAGGCCCGCACTCGGTTGAAGAACTTGTTCACGCGAGCACTTTTGCAATGTTCCGGCACACGGCTCGTGAGCCGTTCGTCATCACAGCGGACGACCGTTTCCGCGTGCTTACGATACTTGGTGGGCGAGCAACTTGGTCGAACGGCCCCGTGCGGGGAAGATGTGAAATCGGGCAAACGCTCCTCTTGCCGGCGTCGGCACCGCGAATCGAATTCGAGCCCGATGGCGAACTCATCGTGTTGGAATCGTTCGTACCTTGATCACGCGAAACAGTCAACTCGGCTTCGCGTGCCAGCCTTCCAGCAGCCTAACGTCCGAACTTCGCGTGGCCCTGTGCCATGAAGTCGGTGATGACTTCCGTGAGCTCGTCACGAATTCGGCGGATCTCGGCGCCGTCCTTAATCTTCTCGCCGTCTTCGTTGGTGACGTAAAACGCATCGGCCACCTGGTCCAGGTGAGTCGCAATCTTGGCAAACTCCACCGAAACTCCGAGTTGGAACAGCGTTCGCGCGATCGTGTATAACAGGCCCGGACGGTCGTATGCAAAGACATCGACGATCGTTGCTCGCTCGGATGAGTCATTGTCTAAGCCGATTCGAAGCGGCAGGTTGGATACGTCGTCGAAGTCCTGGCTCGAGTTGAAACGTCGATGTCTCTGGAATAGGTCGGGCACAGCGACCTTACCTGTCAGCGCATCGCGAACCGCCTGGGCCACTTCTTCGATTCTTTCTCGGGGGACATCATCCGTGTGATCGCTATCGACGACGCGGAAGCGGTCGACGACAACTCCGTTGGAACTCGTGCTAATCTGCGCTCCGAGTATCTCCAATCGTTTCGCGGTCAATGCGCCCGTCATGCGGTGAAAACAATTGGCCACTTGGTCTTCGTATGCGATGAGCCGATATTCCACGGTGCCCGTTTGGCGATCGTATTCACCGTCAACCACGATAATCTCGGGGACAAGGCCTTCGATTGTGTCGATGTCCGAGGCAATTTTCTCTGGCGGCGTGGCGCTGAGGTAATGTGGCGGGAAAGCCTCCAATTGCTCGCGAACCCATTGGCTCATGTCTTTGCCGTCGGTCGGCGAATCGAGCGGCACAATGGCGGCCTGTACCTGGTCACGAATACGTTGCAACCGTTCTTTTTCATTGTGCAGGAACGGCTTGCCGCTGAGCGCCCGCATCGCCCGGTCGTACAGGCCCGTCAGCAGGCCGGCTTTCCAATCGTTCCAGACGTCCGGCCCCACGGCACTCAGGTCGGCGGCCGTCAGCACGTACAACATTCGCAGCGTTTCCGGGCTTCCGGCAGCACGACTCAATTCAATGATCGTCTGTGGATCGGAAATATCACGCCGCAGCGCGAGATGCGTCATTTTCAAATGCTGCCGAACTAAAAGTGCCACAATCTCCTGCTGATACTCGGGCATGTCCAAACGCTTCGTGATCCGTAGCGCGATCTGTTCGCCGATTTCGCTGTGGTCGCCCTCAAGGCCCTTGCCCAAGTCATGTAGCAACAGCGCCAGATGCAACAGTTCCTTGTGGCGGATCGCCCGATACGCCGTGCCGAGCGGCCCCGAGTCGTGTTCGAACGCTTCAGCTGCTTCTACCGCTCGGAGCGTGTGTTCGTCGACGGTGTAGCTGTGATATTGGTTGAACTGAAGCAAGCTTCGCGCGTGGGACATGTCGGGCACAAGAATTTCCAACAGCCCCGTTTCGTACATGATTCGCAAAACCCGGCCCAAATTCCCAGTGCGGGCGAGCAGGTCGCGAAAGAGTTCGCCACTTTCCCTAGAGACCGTCGCGTCGAGCTGTTTGGCTGCCTGTTTGAGCGATTCGAGCAGTTCCGGGGCAATATCAACCCCATACAATAGTGCACTGCGATGAAGCTTGAGAATACTTTCCAGGTTGCCGCAGACGGCATCATGATGACGCGGGTGAACGCTGATGGTATCCGGGCCGACCTTCAAGATACCGTCTGACCGGTGCGTCATGAGAAAGCTGATGAATCGCGACCTCTTGCGGCGCGGCCGGTGCAGGGCAACGAACCGCTCGCAGACATTGGCGATCTCGCCGCTACGCCGAAAGTACTCCTGCATGAGACGCTCGACGGAACGCTGATTCGCGGTGTCATCGATGCCCCGCTTGTGAGCGATCCGCAATTGCTCTTCCTTCGACAACAGGTCACTGGGTTGGCCGGCTTCGAAGTGCATGTCGATGCGGATGCGGGTCAGGTATTCATGTGCCGCGTTCAGACGCCGGGCATCACCCTTGCGCAAACCTCCTTGAAGGCGGATCGATTCGATGTCGGCGGCCCCGTAGTAGGCGTAACCTAGCCATCGAATCAGATGGACGTCGCGGAGTCCTCCGCTGGAACGTTTGACGTCGGGCTCTAAGCTACTGTGGGTCGAACCGAAGTCGGCGCGTTCCTGTTCACGGGCACAAATGCAATCATCAACAAAGGCGCGAAGGCGTCCGCGGACGGCCCGCTTGCGGAACTTGCGCATGAATTGTTCGAAAAGACCGGCATCGCCCCACAGCAGCCGAGATTCGACCAGTGCGGTGGCGACCTCGGGCTCATGCCGCGATAGGCTGATCGTGTCCCCGGGATTGCGAATGCTGTGCCCCAATTTGATGCCGGCGTCCCACAAGTCGCGAACGACGTGCGAAGCACAAAGCGTGAACGGAGAACTATTGGTCGGGCGGTGAAGAAAGAGCAGGTCGGCGTCTGACCAGGGAGCCAACTCGCCCCGTCCAGAACCGCCGACGGCAACGAGCGCAGAATTTCGGCCCACGAATTCCTGTTGATTTTTTGTGAGGGCTGTCAGACGCTCATCGAGAAAATCAAGAATGAGTTCGTCGGTTGCGTTGGAGATGGCGGCGGAGACTTGCACACCGGTTGCTCCGCCATCGAACAGCCGCCGTGCACGGCTACGTATCTCGGCGCATCGCGCCTTTTTCGCGGCGAGTCTCTCCGCTTGGCCAGTAACTGCTAGCGAAGCCGTGTCCATATGTCCAATTCAAAGAAGAGTATTTAAGGGGATCAGCTAGAATCAACACGCCCAACACCGCTGGCTATCCTAAGATTCGCTCAAGCGCCGTCGCAAGTCTTTTGTGGGAACGTCTGGTTCGATGGCCGCGGCGGTCGTCGGGCGGGGGGCACATGCGGAGCACATGCCGACTGAGCATGTTTTAGCGTGTTCCCAGGCTCCGCTTCAAGCCGATTTCAAGCTCCGCGCGCAGACGGATGTTTACCGGCGACTACAAAAGCCCGTTGACGCCGTGCCCGCCGCCCAAATTTGTCTCGATCATCGCAACGTCTGAGACGCCGCAGACAGCATATTGGCCGATTCGAATTGTAGGGCAAATTGCGACAGTCGGATCTGGAAGAAGAACGCGAAAAAACAACGCGACTCGCGCTTTCGTGAAGCAGGCGAACCTTCTTTTGCTATTGCAGCCGCCGTTCATGCCGCCTTATCCGACCATCGCAGGTTTCATCGACCTGACCTGCGATGGCGTGTCCGAATTGAGCGTCCAATTTGATTGGAATCAAGCCCATTTGGAATCAAACCCATTTGGAATCAAACCCAGTGGTGCCCCGTTCAGATCGCTTCCGCTCCAGTTTCGCCGGTGCGGATTCGGATGACTTCGTCCAATTTGGTCACGAAAATCTTTCCGTCGCCAATCTGTCCCGTCTGGGCGACGTTCTGAATGGTTTCAACGGCGTTTTTCGTATCACCCTCATCGGCGACAATTTCCAATTTGACCTTTGGAAGAAAGTCGACGGTGTACTCGGCACCCCGGTAGGTCTCCTTATGGCCGCGCTGGCGTCCGAAGCCGCGAACCTCAGAGACGGTCATTCCTTGAATGCCGGCCGTCGAAAGCGCATTTTTGACCTCTTCCAGCTTGTAATGCCGGATGATCGCCTCGATTTTGTTCATGTCGTCATCCCTCGGGGCGGTTTGATGTCCGCCGTCTCGTAAAGTCGTTCTGCGTTGTTCCGCCGGTTGGCGACCGGGTGGCTGCCCGCGGTGAACTGCGCCGTTCGAGGAGCCGTGCCAAAACCCATATGCAGCGGAAGTTTTCCCTTCAAATCAAAGGCACACATCGCCCATCAGAGAGCATCGGGGCCCATCAGAGAGCATCGGGGCCCATCAGAGAGCATCGGGCCACCATTAAAGCGCTCCGTCTCCTGTCTCACCGGTGCGAATCCGAATCAGCTCACCCATGTCAGTCACGAAAATCTTTCCATCGCCAATTTGGCCCGTTCGGGCGGACTGGAGAATCGTATCGATGACCGTCTTGGTCTGATCGTCGGAAACGATAATCTCCATTTTGACCTTGGGCAGAAAGTCGATCGTATATTCGGCGCCTCGGTACTGCTCTTTATGACCTTTTTGACGGCCGAAACCTCGCACTTCAGAGACGGTCATGCCGGCCACGCCGGCCTCCGTAAGTGCGTCCTTGACCTCTTCCAATTTGAAATGGCGAATGACCGCCTCAACCTTTTTCATTGATCATTTCCTTTGTCGCAGAATATCGGATCGACGTCTGCTACGCCAATTCGAATTAAAGATGTTCTAGAGGTAGATGTAGCCTTCCTCGCCGTGTTGACTCAAATCCAGTCCTTTGATCTCGTCTTCCTGGCTGACTCTTAGACCCATGACGGCATCCAGAACTTTCAGCAGAATAAAGGTGCCGACGACCGCTATCGCTGCGGACGCCACGACGCTGACCGCTTGATTGCGGATTTGATGGAGCCCCAACGCAGCTTCGTCTGCCAAAACGGCTTCGATCAAGCCCAGCGGATGATTATGCCCCGTGACCGCTTGCGAAGCGAACACGCCCGTGAACAACGCTCCCAGCGTTCCACCAACGCCGTGTACGCCGAACGCGTCGAGCGAGTCGTCGTACCCGAGTTTCGACTTGAGCGTTGTACAAGCCCAAAAGCAGCCAACGCCGGCGATGGCGCCCAGCCAGATGCCCGAAAGCGGTGTGACCGTGCCGCAAGCTGGCGTGATGCACACCAAGCCTGCCACGGCCCCCGAACAAGCGCCCAAGATACTTGGCTTGCCGCGCGTGCACCATTCCATGCCTGCCCAGGCCAACACACCAGTTGCCGCTGCGAGGTGCGTCGCGACAAACGCGTTGGCCGCCAAGGCACCGGCTCCCAGGGCGCTGCCTGCGTTGAAGCCGAACCAGCCAACCCACAACATCGCGGCGCCGATGCAGGTGTATGTTAGATTATGCGGTGGCATCGGCTCTTGGCCGAAACCCAAACGTTTTCCCATCACCAGGCAGCAGACAAGCGCCGAGAAGCCCGAACTGATATGCACGACCGTTCCGCCGGCAAAGTCGAACGCTGTCCAGGGGTCGTTGAACAGCCAGCCAGTGTCCGACCAGACCCAATGCGCGATCGGGCAGTAAACGAGCAATCCCCAAAGAACGCTGAAGACGACCATCGTGCTGAATTTCATTCGTTCGGCATACGCGCCACAAATCAACGCCGGCGTAATGATGAAAAACATCAACTGAAAGACCATGTGCACAAGCCTGGGAATCGTACCCGCCATCGGGTAATCGGCCGCGTTCCCGGTCCAAATAGGCAACACGCCCTTCATCAGCATGTAATCCGTGCCGCCGATAAAGCCTCCCAGCACATCCTTGCCGAATGCCAGGCTGTATCCGCACAGCGCCCACACGATCGACATGATTCCCATCAGAAAGATGCACTGCATCATCACGCCGAGAATATTTTTTTTCCGAACCAGACCACCGTAAAACAGGGCCAGACCGGGTGCCGTCATCATGAGCACGAGTGCTGACGAAACAAGCATCCAAGCGGTGTCACCACCATCGATTCCGATAGCGTCGATCACCGGATCGACGGCTGCCTCCTCCTCAGCAGCGGCCGGCTCCTCCGATTCCTGAGCAACGATCGGTCGACCCGACAATCCGTACATCAGCAGCGCGATTAGCGCAGCATACTTGACCCATTTCATCGACTTCTCCTCGAGCGCTAAGGTTGAAGCGTGTATCAGTTTTGAACGCGAACTTCCTACGAACACCGATCTTAGCAGTCATTCGAGACACGGAGCCCAGCCACAAACAGCAGCCGGGCCGTGCTTCACAGACTTGCCTCCGAGCCCCATCAATCATGACGATCGCGCCCTGTCGGCCGGCTCGCCCAACGACAAATGGAGAGGTGTATCTTTACAACACGCCACGAAAGTGGAACCGATTGGCCCACTCGGGTACGCTAGTTCGAACGGGTTCACTGGCGGAAAAAGCAACTTACGTGCCGACGTCCCTATCTGACGAGGACACGAGTGGTCTTCTGTCAGTCAGGAGGATTCGTCGGACGCAGCATTCTGTCCGCTGTTGGCAATTCCGTCGCGCAACGACCATACATCACGCAACACGTCGACCCAACACTGGTCAGACCCTTTTTTCCGAGTCCACATAGTGACACAAGAATACGACAAATTCAATTCGACCGAACAAGTCGAACGCCGGCTGGGCAAGATTACCGCCGTCACTCCCTACATCGTCGGCGACGAACGAAACTTTCTGTTCGTGGTGGTTGAAACCGAGTCAGGAATACAGGGCGTTGGCGAAGGAGGCGTGACGTGGCGCGAAGAGGCAACAGCGGCCGTCATTAACGATTTCGCCCCGCTGCTCATCGGCCAAGATCCCTTACGAACCGAACACCTCTGGCAGGTGATGTTTCGCAGTGGTTTTTTCCCCGGTGGGGGAATCGGGTGCGCGGCTCTAAGCGCCGTCGACATTGCCCTGTGGGATATCAAGGCCAAAGCACTCGGCGTTCCGCTGTACCAGTTGCTTGGAGGCCGCGTGCGCGATCGCGTCGTCTGCTACCCGCACGTGCGTGGCAACACATCGGCCGAATTACTCGACGATGCACGTCGGAAGCAATCAGAAGGCTGGTCGTTCGCTCGGTTTGATTTCCGAGAAGACGCCGAGCGAGCGATCCTCGAACCATCGGAAGCCGTTCGTCGCAGTCTGGGCGACTTTGAGGCACTGCGCGGCGAGTTGGGGGACGAACTGGAGTTGATTGTCGACGTTCACACCCGGCTCGATCCGCCCGATGCGATTCGGTTTTGCCGGCAGGTTGAAGAGTATCGTCCGTATTTCGTCGAAGACCCACTACGCATGGAGAACTTCGACAGCTTTCGCAAACTGGCACAGCACGTTCACGTTCCCTTGGCAGCAGGAGAACAGTATGCGACGAAATGGGAATTCCGGCAACAGGTCGAAGAGGACCTCATCGACTACGCGCGGGTCGACGTCTGCATCGTCGGAGGCATCACCGAAGCGCTGAAAATCGCCGGTTGGTGCGAAACGCATTACATCAATCTGGCGTTTCATAATCCGCTGGGACCGGTGTCGACGGCCGCCTGCCTGCATCTCGATTTGGCAATCAGCAATTTCGCCGTGCAGGAACTCGCCCGTGTGCCGGGTCAGGTTTTGGAGGAGCTGTTCCCCGTTCAGGCGCCGTTCTCAGCGGGGCAACTCTTGCCTTCAGAGCGGCCAGGGTTGGGAATTGAGTTTGACGTCGCGGCTCTTGGGAAATACCCGTCCATTGCGGGGGGAGGCTGCCCTCAGCTTCGTCGCCGTGATGGCTCGTACACGAACTGGTGACGGCTGGGCGTGAAATATTGTAAACTGCGCTCGAGAAGTGGTCCCAGAACCCTCCGACGTGCGACGTGTGTCCCTAATTTGTAGCGTCAAATCCCTCACAACCGGGTTTTGGAACGGCTCTTAGAGCAATCATGCTATCGTTGTTCACCGATTCTCATCCCGCTGTTCTAGCTGCGGTGCTTTTCGTTGTCGGCTGTTGTACCGGCAACCTTCTATTGCGCTGGATTGTTCGGATGACTCCCAGTGAGTCGACCGGCGACGCCGGTGAGGCGCCCGGTTGCCCCAATTCACCCGGATGGCATCGCATCCCGGTCTTCGGCAGCCTGTTGGCCGGGAAGCGCAATTCGTATCGCGGCGAACGCATCGGACGCTGGTGGGCGATGACGGAGTTGGGGACGGGCGTTTTGTTCGCGTGTTTTGCAGTGGCGCTACTCAAATACGACTGTCAGGCAACGCCAATGGTCCAACCGTCCGAATTCTGGCGAGTCGGACGGCTGTTTTATCATCTCATCTTGATCTCGCTCTTGATCGCCGCCACGGGGACCGACATTCGCGATTACTTCATCCTGGATTCTGTCACAATGTCTGGGATGTTCATTGGGCTAGTCGGCGCATTCGCGGCGGCCGAACTGCAGATGATGCACATCTGGCTCGATTGGAATCAGGAAGTTGCGAGCTACCAGCATCCTTTTTTTCCTGCGTGGATCGATTCGCACCGTCACCTGCACGGCTTGGCGTGGAGCGCGGCGGGCATGATCACGGGAGCGGGACTGACCTGGCTGATGCGGACCGCCGGAAAGCTGGTATTGGGCTACGAAGCGATGGGCCTGGGCGACGTCACGTTGATGGCGATGATCGGCAGTTTCACGGGCTGGCAACCTGTCATTTTTGTCATCATGTTTGGCTCCGTGTGTGGTCTCGTTGGGGGCATTCTGCTTCCTCTGTTTAGCACGCGGCGGTACATTCCGTTCGGTCCGTACCTGAGCGCGGGAGCCGTTATTGTGCTCTTTTCCTGGCGAGACATCTGGATGTTGGAACTTCCCTTTTTGTCCGGCCGCGGTTTTTCAATCCGTAGGTTCTTCGGCGATTGGCCAAGCCTGCTGATCATGGCGGGGCTGGCCACGGGCCTCTTTCTGTTTATGCTCATGGTACTGCGCGGCTATCGTGCGATTCCGACGACGGCACATCGACGTATCGCGCGTGATCAGGCTAGCGACCGTCAGACCGGCAACGTGGACGAGGAACCGAATTCCGGTTCAAGCTGACTCGAAGCCGCGTGGCACCGAATTCAGCAGAGATGAGAAGCCGATTCAACACACCGGTTGTGTTGAAATATGACATTAGAGTTTTGAGCGCACTCGTTACCCATCAGAACCCTAGGGGCCACGTCTAGATCCCGTTCGGGATAACGGTGGCGGCCATCGGACAATTTTCGGTCTTTGAGTATCGTCTCTACGCCGCCGGAACCCACTACACGCATGTCGAACGCGCTCTAATACAACAGCGTCGCCAATTTGCGGCGGTACTCGCCGGTCAGTTCAGAATTGGGGCCGAGCACGTCGAAGATCTTGAGCATCGTCTCTTTGGCGGCGACCCCCACGCCGGCCTTGTCGCGACGGACGATATCCAGACAGATATCGAGAGCCTCCTGGTGTTGGCGTGCGGCGGCCAAAGCGTCCGCCAGTTGGATGCTGAGTGACAGATCGTCCGGGTTCATGTCCACAGCCTTACGCGCTTCGTCGATCCCACCGACATCAGTTGCCGCCGATCTTAATTCGAGCTGCGACTTGATCGCACCCGCTTCCGGCGGCAGGTAGCCTGATTCTTCGAAGGCCGCGATGATGTTGGAGCTTTCTTCGTCGCGGTCCTGCGCCAACAGCACACGTGCTAACGCTACCTGGATGGCTTCGTTGCCAGCGTCGAGATGCGCTGCCTCGCGGTACTTGGCTTCCGCGGCCGCCGGGTCGCTTGCTTCAAGTTCTTGACCCTGCTTGAACAATTCCTCCGCCGGTGAGGGCAACAACGCCGTGAACCACTCACGTAATTGCGGCTCCGGCAAGACCCCCACAAATTGGTCGACAGGTTGACCGTCACGCATCGCGACGACATGCGGAATCGACTGCACACCGAAGGCACCGGCAACTTCGGGTGATTGTTCGATGTTGACCTTGGCGAGCACGAATTTTCCGGCATGCTCGGCGGCGATCCGTTCCAAGAGTGGCGTCAGTTGGCGACAGGGCTCGCACCATTCCGCCCAAAAATCGAGAACGACCGGTACCTCCAGCGAACGTTGAATGACGTCCGCTTCGAAGGTTTGCGTGGAAACGTCGATCGTCCACTGCGCTGGATCAGGCATGAATGGCATCCTCGTACGGCGAAAGACTTAGTTTTGAAATTGGTTCGACTATGAACTGTCACTACGGTGTCAGTATTGGCAACGTGCAGATCGCCCACTGGCCGAAATTTTCCTCGACTTCGATTTGAAGCGATTCGATCGAATGCTCGGCTGAATCAGCGATCTTATCACGCAGACGGCAGCCGATCCAATATGCGATCCGTTCGGCCGTTGTGTTCTCGATTGGCAGCAGCACGCAATCTTTGTGGGGAAAGATCCAACGCCGGCCTTCAAACCGTGTTTCGACTTCGTCGTCGTTAGCGACGACCCGCAGCGAAGGGTGCTCTGTGGGAAGCAGCACCCGATGATCGAGTTCGTTTACGATTTCTTGAAGCGAATCGCGCAACGCGATGAAATCAAAGACATAGTAGTTTTCATCAAGGGGTCCGGCGAGTTCCACGGCGGTCCGCCAGTTGTGGCCGTGCAGGCGTTCGCAGGTGTTGCCGTCGAACGTAATAAAATGCGCGGCGCTAAAGACGAGGTGGTCTTTCGTCACGCGCACCCGGTAGCGGCCATCGTTTTCCGAAACAGGGCCGGTCATGTGTTGTTCCTCTTCACGTTTGGCGTCTTTGTATTGACGTTACTCATCCGCGTCGATCTTGCACTCTGTGGAAATGGTTCCCTTGGGAAACGGCGGCTCGGCGAGCAGGCGATCTCGAAATCCGGCAAATAGTACGGCTGCAATGAGGTCCGCCGTCGTACCCGGATTGCGGCGGTTTCCGGCTTCTCGCAGCCAGCCGTCAAATTCAGTGCAGCACAAACGTCCCTCTTTCGAACGGGGCCAACCCGCCGCGAGCACATCGGCTGAGCGGCGCGAAGCCTGTTCAGCGACCTCGCGGCCACATTTGCGCTCGATGAGTGAGTCGGGATACTCGGCCATCAGCTGCAAGTGCAGGGTGATGATTGCCATTTCCCAGTTCGAGGGAAAGTCTTCGATCGAACGCAGAATCGAAAGCCCACGATCCAGGACGAGTTGAAAGCCGTTTGCGTATTGGGCGGCGATCGTATCACGGTCGGCCGCCAATCGCATGGCTGCTCGCAGAGAGACCGTTGGAGTACCCGCAACGTCTTCGCAGTGCGCCTTGC
>Ga0315336_1000806_pt1 | contig 74537 bp, 65 predicted proteins | sample ASW5metaG_FD_204512 | JGI IMG/M metagenome (GOLD analysis project Ga0315336, IMG submission 204512) | Ammonia-oxidizing marine archaeal communities from Monterey Bay, California, United States - ASW #5 | ecosystem: Environmental > Aquatic > Marine > Intertidal zone | place: USA: California... | reverse complement strand
CGCTGCCAGCGATCCCACATCTCCGTCTTCTCTGCCGTCGTAAAGCCTCGACGAAATCTCCGAACCATCACAACACCTCCATCTTTCCGTTTAAGATAAGGTGTTGCGTCGACCTGTCGAGACCGCCCCCTGACAACGGAAACTTGGCGCCAAACTGAAAATCGACGCGATGTGCCAGTTTCGGGCATTCATCGATTGGCTACGAGGTCTTTCGGCCAGCCCAAATCGCCTACCGTGGATCATACCAAATCGGCGAGGTGTAGGCGCGATCCTGAACGACCATCGTAGCCCCTTCAGGCATTTCAGCACCAAGCCGCGCAACATCATATGCCTGCCAACTAGGTTTAGGAATCTCGATTACACGGACATAGTACCAGGCAGGTTGGGAAGGCTCGAAATCCGGATCTTCCCAGAATGCTGTCAGATAGCTGTCGCCGACGTTATTGGTGTAACTCGCGCCTTCGACCGTGTTGCCCACAGGCTTCTCGCAACGCCGGTCAACAATCGCACGGTCATCTGCACAGGCAACGTCATAAATTCGTTCCTCTGTAGTACCGTCGCCATTTAACCAGCCCTTTACAATCTGGATGCGGTCTAGATTTGCGTTGTCGGGATCTCGCAGCGCTCGGACAATCAGGCGCGGGGCCTTGCCATTGGCAGTGTTCGCGAGTTCTCCGCCCATCGGCACACCCCCAGCGTAGCCGGTCTCGGCAAAGTCAGCACGGTCGACATCGTCCTCTTGGAAATCATATCCGGCAAACACCCGAACGAGGATGCGCGACCCTGTTGTTGCGTAAACCTCCTTGCGGTTCATTGCATCGAACAGGCTTTCCCGCGTGTTCTCGCGCGCCCAGACGCCAGCGAGACCGGAGGCAACTTCTTCAGATGACAGAATTGTCAGGTTTTTGTCGGGCGATTGAAAGAAGACATGCTGACCGCGTTCGGCGGAGGGCTCGGTAACCGGTATTTTGCCGAAGTAGTTGTCTTCGCGTGTTGTAGCAAGCGAAGTGTGACTATCGGTCGAACCGATTAACCCAAAGCGATAAGGATTTCCCACACCCTTGTCTTCTAGCTCAAGACCCAAGTTGAGGGCCGAGCGAGCATATTCGTGGCGGAGCATTTCGGGTATCTTTGGTTCAGTCAAGTCCAGATTGCCTCTGTCCCAGGTGCCAAAATCTGCAAATTCGTCATTCGGTGACAGAAGTGGATGAGTTTCACCATCACCCTTGATCTGGGTAACCTCATAAGATCGGTTCGAAGCGGGTTCGGGTTTTTGTGTACTCGGCGTCGATAGGAGACCCATCGGATTTCACTTCAGGAAACATAATGCCGTTCGATAAGTTGCCATTGTGTGGAATCGCGAGCACTCTACCGCCCGTATCACGTTCATAGGCGTTCATGTACTTCCAAAGATCCTCAGGGTCGGGGCTGTCCATACTGCTGAACGGAACAACCTGATTTGCCTTCTCTGCATCATCTCGAAAAACCAGCACACGGTGCAGATTGTTTCCATCGACAAGTGAACTCCATTCATAGCCAATGAACGCCGTGAAAGAACCCGGTGCGTTGTATTCGTCTGCAGCGGCATTGTTTTCTTCCCAAACAGCTCGCAAGATTTCTGGGTTCTCGATCAGTAGCTCGCCGCGTGTAACACTGTCGATAATTTCAAGAAAAGCCTTATAAGCTTCTTCGCCTCCAGCCTTGTAGGCTTCGTATAATCGTTTGCCAAAGCTATCGGACAGTAGAGCCTCGTCGCCGCGTTGAAGCATCGGAGCCAGACCCAGGTACTCAGAATGGTCCGCAACCACTAAAAAATCGAGAGGTCGAACGAGCTTTACTCGAACGCCCGTGGAAGACGTCACTTCCTCGCCACGCGCAAACCGATATGCTTCCGTAGGAGACAAAGTATTGCCAACCATCCCAGCGTCCGGTGAATTCGATGTGTGCACGTGCGTGTCGCCCCAGAAGACCCTATTTGGGTAATGCTTATCCACAAAGGGGGAGTAGCTCGGTTTTCCACCTTGGACGTCCTCGGGCGTGATGGAAACGTCTTTGGCCATTGCTGACGCAGTGATCCCACAAACAAACATTACAGAGAACCAAAAAAAGGTTCGCATTACCGGTCTCCTAGTCCCGAAGCAGCTTTTCTAGTCACGGCCATAATCAGAATACCAACGCCAATGTCTAGAGATGGTTTCGCCAAGGCCCGCCTCCGTGAAGTCCGATCTGGGTCAAAATTCACCGTAAGCCTTGGTCTCCGAGCACGCCCGAACCTGGCGGTATAACGGAAGAAGATCACCCATTTTTCGTATTTGGCCGGCCAGCGTTCGGTATCGGGGGTAGTTTCTCGTCCTGGCGGCATGGCTGTGACGGGGATTTAGTGCCAGAATCGGTCATTGCGATGCCGTTAAATGGGATCCGTCTACAGCATCGGTGGCAGTCACGTGCCGGCCTAAAGTCGCCTGCATCGCAGTTACTTTGTGGCTACTTGATAGACCTCAGTTCCTGGCAATGCCAGGATCAGGGCTGGTCATTGAATCGAGCCGGCCGATGGTACTGTATACAATACGTGATTTCTTGAATAAGGGGTTCGCCGGTGGGGTCGTGCTATTCGCCGCTTCCGCGTTGGCCATCGTCGTGTCCAATACTCCTCTCGACAGTTTTTATGACTGGTTCCTGAACATTCCCGTCGAAATTCGTATCGGAACATTGCACATCGCAAAACCGATGCTCTTGTGGGTAAACGACGGCCTTATGGCGGTTTTCTTTTTTCTTGTTGGCTTGGAGATCAAGCGCGAGTTTCTCGAAGGAAACCTCTCGACAATGTCGCAGGTGACTCTGCCGGCCGTTGCTGCGGTAGGCGGAATGGTTGTCCCGGCAGGGATTTATGCCGTCTTAAATACAGGCGACCTAGAAGACCTTAATGGCTGGGCCATCCCTGCTGCGACTGATATCGCGTTCGCGTTGGGTATTCTGGCCTTGCTCGGCGACCGAGTTCCCACCTCTGTAAAGGTGCTCCTCACTGCCATTGCAGTATTCGATGACCTTGGCGCTATCATCCTTATCGCAGTGTTTTACACTGATCAGTTGTCGTTGATTTCACTGATCTTCGGATTCGCGGCGCTCGCGGTATTGGCGTCAATGAATTTGCGAAACGTGGTCCAGACCGGCCCGTATGTGGTCTTTGGCATCGTTCTGTGGGTTTGCGTATTGAAATCAGGTGTTCATGCTACATTGGCTGGCGTTGCGCTAGCCATGGCCATACCGTTGCGAACCTCCGACGCATACGGCCGTTCGCCACTAAAGCATCTGGAACGCGGTTTGCACAAATGGGTTGCCTTCGGGATCCTTCCTCTGTTTGCCTTCGCCAATGCCGGCGTCACTTTCGAAGGTATTGGTTTGGGCAGCTTCGTCGAACCGGTCAAGCTTGGTATTTCTACAGGCTTATTCGTAGGCAAGCAGGTCGGAGTGTTTGGAGCACTTTGGCTTATGATCAGCTGGGGGTTTGGACGCATGCCGGATGGGGCGAACTGGCTACAACTTTACGGCGTTTCGCTGCTTTGTGGTATTGGCTTCACCATGAGCCTATTCATCGGTGGCTTAGCTTGGGAACATTCGGATTTTGATGCGCCGGTTCGGCTCGGCGTGATCACCGGCTCGGTTCTTTCTGCCCTGTTGGGCTTCATGATCCTGAGCATAGGTGCGGCTGGCCGAAATGATCACATTCAACCGGCGGAATCTGAGGTGTTTGCCGCACAGGCTGAGAACTAGGCTATGTCCGAGTCGGGTCACTTTCGCCATTTACGAGCACCATACTATTGAGTCTGTTATCGACAGTAGAACCGACTAGACTGCCGCGGAAGCCAACGTCACCTATCGAATATCTGATGTCGAGACTGAAGCAAACGCGCTGAGCCGAAGAACCGGAACGCCGCCAAACTTTTAGAAACGACGGGGCGACCTCCTTGGAACCGTCTGTTCCAGCCAATCGAGCTTCCGGAACCAGATGCCGTTTCATGTTCGAAAGCGATGGGCGCAACGTTTGAAACATTCGCAAGTATACCAACGGAGATTTCATCTGCACTTCCCATGCCCATCATCTCCGGAATGGCCGCCAAAGCCTTGGAGGGCTACACTGGTGGCCGGAACCGACAGTCATACGGGCAATGTCGGTTAAGCGAGATAGGCAAGGCCATGGATTTGTTGGTGGTGAGCTATGAGCCCGGCGCGGTGGGGCGCAATGTCGTCGCCGATGGCCTGGGTGATGCGGCCGAGGTCGTTTACCTGCCGGATTTGGCAACGGCCGAGCGGCGGCGCGCACTTGAGCGAGCCGGGATTGTCCTGGCGCGCAATACCGCCAACGAGCTACAGGCGGACGAGTGGCCGCTGCTCTCCGGCCTCCGGCTGTTGCAGTTCGTCACCGCGGGTATCGACTTCATCCCGCTCGGACGATTGCCGGCCGGCGTCGCGGTGGCGTTCAATGGCGGCGGCTACGCCGAGCCGATGGCCGAGCACGCGCTGGCGATGGCACTGGCCGCCGCCAAAAGGCTTTTCATCGAGCATGACAACCTGACGCGGGCCGAGTTCAACCAGTTCACCGGCAACCGCCTGCTCGCCGGGATGACACTCGGCATCCTCGGCTTCGGCGGCATCGGAGTAGCGACGGCGCGGCTGATGCGTCCCATGGTCTCGGCCGTGCATGCCATCAACCGCCGCGGCGCCAGCAACGAGCCGGTCGACTGGATCGCCACGCCCGATGGCCTCGAGGCACTGCTGGCGGCATCTGACCTGCTTCTCATCACCACGTCCTTGACCCGGGCGACGCGCGGGATGATCGGCGCGGCCGAACTCGCGGCGATGAAGCCGGACGCCGTCCTGATCAACTTGGCCCGGGGCGAGATCGTCGACGAGATAGCGCTCTACCAGCACCTCGTTGCCAATCCGGGATTCACCGCCTGCATCGATGCCTGGTGGGTCGAGCCGGTGCGCCATGGCGAGTTCCGCATGGACCAGCCGTTCATGACGCTCGCCAACGTCATCGCCTCGCCGCACAATTCGGCTTCGGTCGGCGGCTGGCGCGAAATTGCACTGGCGCGGGCCCTCGCCAACTGCCGGCGCGCGCTCGGCGGCGAAACGCCGCACCACCTGATCGGCGACGACGAGCGCATCGCCTGAGCGACGGGCCCGGCGCCGCCCGCTTGTACGCGGCCCCGCGCCATATACGGGTCGCGTTGTTGTGTTACCCGTTGACGGGCAGCGTGAAAGTACTATCAAGAGGCGGAGTCAAAGCGGTGGTTAGCGTCATCCTGATGGCAATCGCATTCACCAAACGACTTCATAATCCGGCGTCTAATCCTAAACATCGAAAGTTTGAATATGACGACAATCGAAACCGACTATCTCGTCGTTGGCGCCGGCGCCTCGGCCATGTCTTTCGTGGACAGCATGCTGATGTCGTCGGATGCGACATTTACAATTATTGATCGGCGGATGGCGCCAGGCGGGCATTGGATCGATGCATATCCCTTCGTCCGTTTGCATCAGCCGTCCGCATTTTATGGCGTCACGTCACGGGAATTGGGTCTGGGACAAATTGAAACCGATGGCTTAAACAAAGGCCTTTATGAACTTGCAACCGGTACCGAAGTGGCGGCCTATTTCCATGCCGTTATGCGGGAGACCTTCCTGCCCAGTGGACGCGTCCGATACTTCCCAATGTCCGAATACCAAGACGATGGCCGGTTCGTTAATCTGCTGTCCGGCGAAAGCTTTCAAGTGGAAATCCGAAGGAAGTTGGTCGACGGCACCATACTGCATACGGAGATTCCGCTGACGCACACGCCGAGTTTCCAGGTTGCCCCGGAAGTGGCTATTACGCCGCCAAACCATTTGCCTCGGATTGCTCCCGGCTATGGGCATTTCACGGTTCTGGGAGGCGGTAAAACCGCCATCGATGCCATATTGTGGTTGTTGGAAAATGGTGCCGAGCCAGACAGCGTCAGCTGGGTGTTGCCCCGAGATTCGTGGTTCTTGAACCGGGCCCAACTCCAGCCTGGCATGGAGTTCTTCGAGGCGACGATCGGTGGTACCGCGAATCAGCTCGAAATTTGCGCGACCACGAAAACCGTTGAGGAATTGTGCCTTCGGATGGAAGCGCAGGCTATCTGGCTGCGGCTAGACGAGACAATTTGGCCAACGATGTTTCACGCCGCCACCATCACCGAACGGGAACTTAACGCGTTGCAATCGCTGCCGAACAAGATACGGCAAGGCCGGGTCCAGCAGATCACGCCGGAAAAATTGGTCCTGGATGGCGGTACCGTGAAGACCGGGCCGGGCACATTGTTTGTCGACTGCACTGCCCGGGCTTTGGCCCATAATGTGCGGAGCGATACGCCGATATTCTCCGATGGAGAGATCACACTGCAAATGCTGCGAGCTTACCAGCCAACTTTCAGCGCCGCCATGATCGGCCGGATCGAAGCGACGATCCCAAGCGAAACGGAAAAGACCACCTATACGCTTCCCACGCCAATGACCGACACCGTGGAAGACTGGCTGCGGGTTTATTCTGCCACTTTGAAGAACGGGGGCGCTTGGGGACAAAACACCGAACTGCGGGTTTGGGCTGCCTCAAATCGTCTCAACGCTTTTGGCCGGGCCATAGCGCAAGCCGATCCGGGTGACGCCGCCAAAATGGCCATCATCAATCGCCTTGGCGAATTTAGCTTTCCGGCGGTCGCAAATCTCGCCCGTCTAATCAGCGAACAGTGACGAGATTTCCTAACTCGGCAATGAACCGGTTTCTTGCGGGAAGGGTCGCAAACATCGAGAGTAACTCGGATACGATGGCATGGCGAAATCGAAGTCCAATCTCATTTTAGTTATTCATGTGGTTTTGTTGGTCTGTTTGGGCCGGACGTCAGTTCATGCCGACAGCACCTCGCCACGTTTAGCCGCATATTATGAACTGAGATTATTGCTGTGCGACCAGACCGCCTATCAATGGCGGGGAAGCGACCGCCCGAAGCCCGTCGCAAAGGACGTCGTCCAGGTCGGCGTTGGCCGTGATGCCGCCTATGTACTGACCACCGCCGGCCGGCTGCTGACGTGGGCCGATACGTCAGATGACAAACGGGAAATACTTGACCGGGTCATTTGGTTTGCGGCCGGTAGGACGGGTCTATTTGCGGCACGCACCGATGACACCCTGGACTATATCGCCCGACCCAAGAGTTGGTTCGGCGAAGGTGAGGTTGCCCGACCCGAACGGGTTGGCACCTCGGTATTGACCGCAAGCATCGGTGACAGCGCGAATTACTTCGTGATGCGTGATGGCACGCTGTTCGTTCGGGGGTTGGCGCATCGCGGCCAGTACGGCGATGGAAAGCTGGAAGAATCCGAGACGTTCGTGCCCGTGGCAAAGGATGTCGTCGCAATCAAGGCGCACACGGGTCACGCCCTGTTGCTGAAAGGTGACGGCGCCGTCATGGGGACCGGCGGCAACATATACGGCCCTCTCGGCCGGCACGGCATCGGCGACAAAGCCGTTTCGTGGGGGCGGATTTTTCAACAGGCCAAAGCGATAGCGACGGGTTCCAGCCACAGTTTGGCGATTGGCCGAGACAACTCGCTATGGCGTTGGGGCAGGGACATCGGCCTGGACCCCGTGAAAGTAATGGATGACGTCGCCGCGGCGGCCGCCGATCGGAGCGGCAGCATCGCCCTGAGGCACGATAATTCGCTCTGGCAATGGGAACGCGGTGAGCGGCCGAGACAGCACTTTCGATGCCCGTGACGGCCAACGACGCATACGATGCCGTCATTGAGTATGTTTGACGATGGTGCCGGTTGGAGAGGAACAACAACGATGAAAACCCTATGGGTATAAGAATTCAGTGTCGCCGCTGTTAGTCGCTGACGAAAAGCGCGACGTCGCGACAGGATCATAGCGAACGGTCACTCGAACCCGGCTTTGCGCAATCCGTCTTCGTAGTGGGCCGCGTCAGCGGGATTCTGAAAAGGGTCGAGGTCGAGCAACCATTCAACGCAGCTCCGATTGGAAGGATAGGAGCCGCGAGCGATGACACGGCGAAAATGTCTGAGAACCGTATCCTTATAGTCAATGCCGCGCTCCGGTTCTCCGTTGTGCGCATAGGCTGCTGCTAGAACAGCAGGAATACTACAGTTCGCTTCCGGGGCGGTGCTGATGACCTCTATCGCTTCTTCGTAGTGACGACCGGCGAATAGCGCCATGCCAACCATCACGACATACCACTCCGGATGATGAGGGGCGAGCCACAGGGCCCGCCGACCAACTTGTGTTGCGGTCTCATGATCGCCGATCAGCGCAAGTGCGCAGGCGGCATTTGCCAACACGTCGCAGTCATTCGGATTAAGGTCCAGTGCCTTCGCGAAGCTTCTCTGAGCTGTTTCGTATTCGCCGGCGTAGATCTGAGCGATGCCCAGCATGCAGTGCGCCCGATTATCGTGAACGTCGAGGCGGACCGCTTCACGGGCCAGCATAAGAGCGTCATTTTTCAAGAAGAACCAATGATTCCATGAGTAGCAAGCCCACTCATTCAAGTGAGCCAAAGCCTGGCCGACATAGGGGCGGGCAAATTGCGGGTCGACCGAAATGGCTTGGTCGAAAAGGTGGCGCGCCTCCTGAATTGCCGAAATATCCGGCTGGTTTAGGCGATACCAACCACGCAGCCAAAGATCGTATGCGCTCCATTCGGTTGGCCGCTTCCGCCTGGTAGCGTCCAGTCGGGACACTTCCACGCCACCGGCGATGCTGCTGGTGATCCGCCCGACCAGATCGTCCTGAACGGTAAAGATTTCCTCCAGCCCGATGTCGTATCGCTCTGCCCAAACTTGCTCCGACGACCGCGTGTCGATCAGCCGGACCAGGATCCGTAGGGTATCCGGTTGCGCCCGGATGCTGCCGCTCAGGACGAAGTCGGCCCCGAGCTCGCGACCCGCCTGTTCGGGAGACACTTGTGCGGCTTGATACGTAAACGCGCTGGCCGGCGCGATCACGTCGATCAGGCGAAACCGCCCCAGTTCGACAGCGACTTCCTCGGCCAAGCCCTGTGTTAGGTGGCGCGACCCGCCATCTTTTGCTTCATCGTGAAATGCGAGGACGGCGATGGAGGGTGATCCATCCTTACGATCGCGGCGTCGCGCGCGATATGCCGAGGCCGTTGCGATTACGTGAGGCCGTTCCGGAACCGTATCGCGCTCCACTTCAAGCGAATTACGCGCGTTCAAAGCAGTTTCCGGTAACTGCTTTAGAATCTCGGCCTTGAGGCGCTCGGTCTCCGGCGATGGATCGACGCCCAGCTCTTGTTTTAGAAGGTCCCGGCAGCGGCGGTATTGATCGAGTGCCGCCCCCAACCGGTCTTGATGGAAATAGAGCCGAATGAGGCTGCGATGAAGCGATTCCTGAAAGGGATCTAGATGGATGAGACGCAGCGCCACCTGGATACCGCTGTCTATGGCACCAGTCGAGATATAGTGGTCAAGCAGGCGATGGAGCGCCTGTTGAAAGGCTTCGTCGAGATCTCGACGATGAACGCGAAGCCAATCGTCGAAGGCGTCGTTGATATCTTCTAAACCGTCAAGAAACACGCCTTTGTACAGCGCCACCGCCTGTTCCAGGGATTCCGGCGTTGCCGCGGTTAGGCGCCGACGAAGAAGAGCGACGTCGACAACCAACGCGTCGGCAACGAAGCCGACGCCGCCGCCCTCGGATACGAGGATCGGTCGCACCGCGGGCGGCAGCGCTCCGCGCAGGCGGGCGAGCGAACTCCGCAAATTTGTCCGTGCCTGCCGATCTGACTGCTCACCCCATAGAAGTCCGGCCAGCCGTTCACGAGGCAGCACGTCACCAGGCGTGTTCGCCAGATAGGCAAAAAGGGCGCGAACTTTGCGCGTGGGAAATTCAATAACGGCACCGGACCTGGTCCGGCAATCAAACCCACCCAAAAGCGTGACGCACAATTTTTCCATGAGGATCAACCACCCTCCAAATAGGACGGTTTTGGTAAGGCTGACGACAAATCAACGCTTCCATTGGCCATGAGACGTCCTTGTTACGGTCTTGCCACGCTCAAATCCTAGACTTGTTCCCAGATTCAACTTTGGAGCAAATTTAAGCCATGTCCGAAACCGAAACCTGGCAAGTGTCCGACAGTGCCGCCTTAGTGTACGAGCAGAAATTTGTTCCCGCCATATTTGGCGGCTGGCCGCCCTCGATTGCCGATGCCGTCGCAATCGGGGCGGGTGATCACGTCCTAGACGTGGCCTGTGGCACTGGGGTGTTGGCGCGGGAAGCCGCCAAGCGTGTCGGGCCAGATGGCTCGGTGACCGGCCTAGATCTCAACGACGGTATGTTGACGGTGGCCAGGCGGATCCAGCCCAATATCGATTGGCGCTTGGGCGATGTTGCGGCGATGCCTTTTGAGGGCGATCAATTTAATGCTGTCGTGTGCCAATTCGCCCTCATGTACTTTCCGGACCGCGTTACGGCTTTGCGGGAGATGTGGCGTGTCCTTAAGCCGGGTGGCCGCCTTGGCGTCGCCTCATGGGGCGCCATCGAAAAGTCCGAAGGCTACCGAATCCTGGCCGAGATCGCCGCCCGCCATACGAACGCCGAGGCCGCGGCAGTTTTGAAATCTCCTTTTGTCCTAGGCAACGAGGATGAACTGCTAAGCCTCTATCGAGAGGCGGGGATTGACCAAGCGGCGCTCAAGACCCTTGATGGTGTTGCCAGGTTCCCGTCGATCGAAGAATTGGTTGCGGCCGAAGTCAAAGGTTCACCGGTCGACGACCTCCTTACCGAAACAGAATACCGTGCCCTGCTCGCCGAGGCGGAAGCGGGACTTAAGGCTTTTCTTGACGGTGAGGGACAGGTCGTAATGCCAATGGCGGCCCACATTGTGACCGCCCGCAAACACTGAAGCGACCTGCCAATTGCCGCCAGACAAAAGACTACCGATGAGCACGATGCCGTCGGTTCGCGCTGGACTTAGCTGCAAACTTGGATTTTACCTAGACGAGAAAGGTACCGACCCGGACCACTTATTCGGCCAAAAAAAACTTGGGGGAATCGCCATGAGCGGCGAAAACAATCTGGACACGCTTTTGAAGACGCTCACGGCGGCCCTTGTTGACGGTATCTACGTGTTCGCAACGGTTGCCGAAAGCGACGTGCCGGCGACCATAGCGCCGCGCATGATGTTTCGGGAAGCTGAGGGTATCACCTTAATCTTGCTGAAAGCGGATGCAGACGCGCACGGTCTGTCCTATGAATTTCCTTGCCGGATGATCACCTTGAATGTGCATTCGTCACTGGAAGCCGTCGGCTTCATTGCGCGCATCGCCACAGAACTTGCGAAACTTGACATGGGGGCAAATCCGGTTTCAGGCTTTTTCCACGATCATCTGTTTGTACCCAATGGGCGGGAACAGGAAGCACTGCAAATTCTGAAGCAATTTGCCGAATGACGCATAATGAATGGATGACCACATGGAGTCATTCAAGGAAGGACTACGATGAAAGCCATACGGGTTCACGAATTCGGCGACGCCGAGGCGATGCAATTGGAAGACATACCGGAGCCGACCGCAGCGGCGGGTGAGGTGGTGCTCAAGGTCGGAGCGATCGGCGTCAACCCGGTCGACACCTATGTTCGGGCCGGTGTGCATCTGATTAGGCCGGAACTGCCGTTCATCCCCGGCGCCGACGCCGCCGGTACGGTGCTGTCGCTGGGCGACGGTGTCGGTCAATTCAAGGCCGGCGACCGGGTCTACGTCGCCGGCAGTTGGGGCGGCTGCTACGCGGAACAGGTGGCCCGGAGCGTGGATCATATTTTCCCGTTGCCGGACAATGTCAGTTTCGCAGAGGGTGCGGCCATCGGTACGCCCTACGGCACCGCCTATTGGTCCTTGGTCAATCGCGGCCGCGGCAAGGCCGGGGAAACCGTGCTGGTCCATGGCGCCAGCGGTGCCGTCGGCACCGCCGCGCTGCAGATCGCCAGCAGTATGGGTATCAACACCATCGGCACGGCCGGCAGCGAACGGGGTCTGGAACTGGTGCGCCAGCAAGGCGCCACCCACGCATTGGACCACAGCCAGGACGGCTATCTGGACGCGATCGGTGAGCTGACCGGGGGCGAAGGGCCGGACTTGATCCTAGAGATGCTGGCCAACGTCAACCTGGCTCAGGACATGGACGTGGTCGCCAAGTACGGCCGCATCGTCGTGATCGGCAACCGCGGCCCGGTCGAGATCAATGCCCGCGTGGCCATGATGAAGGAACTCGATATCCGCGGCATCGCCCTGTTCAACGCAACACCGGAGGAAACGGCGGACCTGCATGCGGCCCTGGGCCGCGGCCTGGCGGACGGCAGCCTAAAGCCGGTAATCGGCAAAGAGCTGCCTCTGGCCGAGGCGGTCGAGGCCCACCACGCGGTGCTGCGGCCCGGCGCCTACGGCAAGATCGTGCTGATGCCCTGAGCGCGCCGATCGATGCTGTTCTTAGGAACGGTGCAATCGCCAGCGTGGGTCTGTCCATGACGTATTTAGACATTTTTCACTAGATCAATGGTTCCCTCGGAACATGCCATGGCACTTTTTGGCGCAAAACCCTCAGCTCTTGAGAGCAAAACATTAGCAATTCATGCGACGCTCGGGACAAGTTCTACGCAACCTCGTTTTGATTGGCGCGTCGATGCTGTTCGCCGTCCTGTGCGGCGAGGTGGCGCTACGCCTGTTCCTGCCGCAAATTTTCGATGTCCATCCGAGGGGAATGTATATCGAAGATCCGGATGTTGGTTACCGGTTGACGCCGAATTTTTCAGGCGTCATCAACCGTAGCGAATTCAGCCAAAGATTTCGAATCAACGGAGCCGGGCTGCGCGCCCATCGGCATCCAGGAACGGATGAGCAAGACACGGTTAGGGTTTTGGTATTGGGCGATTCTCAGGCGTTCGGGTTCGGCGTGGCAGACGACGAAACATTTTCCGCACAGCTTGAACACATTTTCGCCGATCACCATCCGTCGAGGAGCGTTCGCGTCATGAACGGTGGCGTGCCTGGCTACGGCACCGCGGATCAACTGGCATTGCTCAAGTCGATGGGCCCGAAACTCGACCCCGATCTCATCGTCGTTCAGTTTCTGTCTGTCAACGACATACTGGAAACACTCAACCCGGCAAAGAATAGGGCGGCCGTCGCCGATGGATGGCTAACCACGAAGGCCGCCAGTGCCCCTGAGCCCCAGCCGGAAACCGACGGCGACGGATATGGCGGCCTCGTGCGCCTCATATTTTGGGCAAAACGCCGAAGCCATCTTCTGAACCTAACGTCCAACGGCCTTGGATATGCCGCATTGCGATTGGGCTTGACTGCTGAGGTCGACGCACTTTGGGGAGAAGATTTTTCCGCTGACGCGGCCGCTGCCACGACAGACAGCCTGATCGCCATCGCCGCGGAAGCGCGCCGCCTAGGCGCCCAATGTGTCTTCCTCTATACAACGGGGCAAAACTACGTCCTAAACGAGGACTACGCCTTGCCTCAATCAGCGTTGGTGGTCCGTCAGGCTGCGGAGAGCGCCAAGGTGCCATGGATCGATGTTACGCCATATTTGCGGGGCCGCGACGACCGGTTCGAACAATTCAACCGGCTCGATGGCCACTGGACCGCCACCGGTCATCGAGCGATCGCCGAATTGCTTGCTGAACGCTTGACGGCCCTAAGCCTTTTACCCTTCCATGCTCGATAGTCGCGGTAGGCGAGCGGAATGAAAAAAGGCACTTTGGTCATCAGTTTGGCAATACTGGTGGCGGGCATTTGCATTGGCTTTGCCGCAAACCGTTACAAGCTCTATCCCCAGGACCTAGCAACCAGCGTTCGGGAACGAATCGAAGCAACGTTGGGAATTCAACCCGAAACGCTCAAGTTTGTACCGCCGTCCTATTTCATCAGCGAGACCAAAGGCCGCAATCGCGCCGCGTGCCCCAATGAAGATCCGTTGGTGTTCCTGGCCATCGGGCAGTCCCATGCCGCCAATTTCTATGCATCGTTCGGCGACGAAGACGCCACCAAACAAGCCTTTCAGTTCTATGAAGGGCATTGCTATCTCATGATGGATCCCGTACTGGGTGCGACCGGCGAGCACGGCAGTTTGTGGACCGAGTTCGCCCAACGCCTCAGCATCTCCGCCCGCAAGCCTGTCATATTCTTGGTCGGCGGCGTCGGCGGTTCGTCGGTTGAGCAATGGGTCGCTGCAGAAAGTCCCTATTTCGCAAGAATCAAGAAACAGCTGGCGTTGGCCAAGGATGCCGGCATCGCCGTCGACTTCATTGTTTGGAACCAAGGCGAGCAAGATGTCGCGATCGCCACCCCCGCCGATGTCTATAAAGCCCGGCTGGAACAGCTGATCGAGAGACTAGACGGTGAATTTCGCAGCGGCCTGATTCCCCGATGGGTGATTTTTCAAACCACCATTTGCCGAGACAATCCCAACGGCGATCCGGAATTGCGTGCCGTCCAGAAAAGCGTGGCCGAGACGTGGCCCGGAGCCATCGCCGGCCCCAACGCCGACCGATTGCGACACCGCTACCGCTACGACGGTTGCCATTTCAACGGGCGCGGCAAAGCGAAGATCATTGACGAGCTCGAACAGATCGTCCTGGACGCTCTTCGCCCCTAGAACAGGTCCCGACCGCCGATTGCTCAAAAGAATTTTCTATTCAGTATGGTACAGAACACAAATCCATAACCGGCCGGTTTCCGTATAACTACTATATCTGTGTTGTCAAAAACGAGCGGAGCCGCCAGCCTATGTCACGAGCCGTTAAATGCCTGATTGGTTTCGGCGCAATTCTCACGCTGTTTGCATCCTACACGGCAATAGCAACTTGGCAGGTACAGCAAACCTATCCACCGATCGGACAGCACATCGAAGTGCGGGGCGTCCGTCTCCACTACGTTGACGTCGGCAAAGGGCCGACGATCGTTCTCTTGCACGGCGCCAGCGCTTCCCTGCGCGACTTCAGCGCCAGCATAATGGATGACCTTGCTATCAATCACCGCGTTATCGCCTTCGATCGTCCTGGCTATGGCTATAGCGAGCGTCCGAAAGACGGCTGGCCGGATCCTGGCAGACAAGCCAACCTGTTTCACGAAGCTTTGCAGATAATCGGTGCCGAGAAACCGTTTATCGTTGGGCATTCATGGGCTGGCTCCATAGTCCTGGCCTATATCTTAAACCATCCTGAGGACGTTCAAGGTGGTGTCTTGTTGGCTGGCACAGCAAACCCTTGGAAAAGCGGTGTCAGCTGGTCTGTGCATGCCGCGGGTATACCGGTGGTCGGCGAGTTTTTCAGCGCAACAATTGTATTCCCGCTCGGACAGTTTCTGTTGGACTCAATAATTAGCGGCGTGTTCCATCCCGACACGCCGACGCCGGATTACAAAACAAAGACCGGTGCCATGCTGGCTCTGCGACCCGGCGCTTTCCAGGCAAGCGCTGAAGATGTCCGAATGCTCAGCGAATACCTTGAAAGCCAAAGCACCCGCTACGATGAAATCAAGAGCCCGTTACTCTTGGTCACCGGCGAAAACGACACGATAGTACCGGCACGGAATCATGCCGACTTGTTGGTAAAGCGCTTGCCGAAGGCAAAGATCGTGGAATTACGAGGCGCCGGCCATGCGTTACACCATAGCCGTACGACGGACGTCGTTCGTCTAATAGCAGATTTCGTCGGGAGATAGCCGACGCCTTCACAGGCGATCGAAAACAGCCCTAATCGATATCGAACTTCACACCTTGCGCCAGCGGCAGGTCGCGGGCGTAGTTGATGGTGTTGGTGGCGCGGCGCATGTAGCCTTTCCAGGCGTCGGAGCCGGATTCCCGGCCGCCGCCGGTTTCTTTCTCGCCGCCGAAGGCGCCGCCGATTTCGGCGCCGCTCGGGCCGATATTGACGTTGGCCAGGCCGCAATCGCTGCCGACCGCCGAGAGGAAGGTTTCGGCCTCGCGGATGTCGTTTGAGAAGATGCACGACGACAGGCCCTGCGGCACGTCGTTTTGCAAATCGATCGCCTCGCCCAAACCGTCATAGGCCATGACGTAGAGAATCGGCGCGAAAGTCTCGCGTTTCATGAGTGGGCTCTGTTCGGTCATTTCGACGATCGCCGGCGCCACGTAATAGGCATCGGGATGGCGCTCGGGCTGGTGGCGTTCGCCGCCGTGCACTTTGGCGCCGGCCGCCGCCGCATCGGTTAAGGCCGTCTGCATCGCGTCGTGCGCAGCCCGGTCGATCAACGGCCCGATCAGCACGCCGTCGTCGAGCGGCGAGCCGATGGTGATGTTCTTGTATGTCTTGACCAGGCGCGGCACCAGGTCGTCGTAGACCGAGCGGTGCACGAACAGCCGTCGGAGCGTGGTGCAACGCTGCCCGGCGGTACCGACGGCGGAGAACAGGATGGCGCGAACCGCCATGTCGAGGTCGGCACTCGGTGCCACGATCATGGCGTTGTTGCCGCCGAGTTCCAGGATCAGCCGGCCGAAGCGGCCGGCGACCTTGGGCGCCACGGCGGCACCCATGCGGGTCGAGCCGGTGGCGCTGATCAAGGCGACGTCCGGGCTGGTGACCAGGGCCGCGCCAATATCGGCGCCGCCGATCACCACTTGATGCAGGTCCGCCGGCACATCGCCCAAGCGCTCCATGGCGCGCTCCAGCAAGTTCTGGCAGGCGAGGGCGGTGAGCGGGGTTTTTTCCGACGGCTTCCAGATCACCGCGTTGCCGGCAACCAGGGCCAGCGCGGTGTTCCATGACCACACGGCGACCGGAAAATTAAACGCCGTGATGATGCCAGCAACACCCAGCGGATGCCAGGTTTCGCGCATCACATGCTCGGGCCGCTCCGAGGCGATGGTCAGGCCATAGAGTTGCCGCGACAGGCCGACGGCGAAATCGCAGATGTCGATCATTTCCTGCACTTCGCCCAAGCCTTCTTGCAGGATCTTGCCATTCTCCAGGGTGACCAGGCGGCCGAGGTCATCCTTGTGGGCGCGCAGTTCTTCACCAAGCAGGCGCACCAATTCGCCGCGCCGCGGTGCCGGCACGCTACGCCAGGCATCGAAAGCGGCAGTGGCCCGGGCGATGACGTCGGGCATCGACTGGGCGGGCAGGGTCGCCACGCGGCCAATTTCGGCGCCGTCGATCGGCGAATGGATGGCCAGATCGCCATCCTTCAAGACAGCATCCGTTAACCCGAGAGGGTTCAGGCTCGGATCTCGGGTCATGGCGTGGGTCCTTTCTGAATACGGATTAGACGGCGATCGACAGCTCCCGGTGATCGCCTGGATCGGCATAAGCGCGGCCGAAACGATTGGCAAGGAACACATCGAGCGCAATCTGTTCCTGCCTAACGAAGCCTTTGTCCGGCAATTGGCGTTCGCGCAGCAAATCCAACGCGGCACATATCGCCGACGCGGTGGTGATCTGTATGGCGCTACGTTCGGTGCCGTGCAGCATACGCCCATAGACTTTGCGCGCATAGGATTCTTGCGCCAATCCGCCCTGGCGATAGCCGCTGGCGGTCACGAAGATGACGACCACGTCCTGCAGGGTCGTCGGCAAGGCGAATTCCAAGATGTCCTTCAAGACATCCCGCCGGTCGCGCAGCTTCAGGTCTTGCAGCAGCAGCTTCATGACGTCGCGGTGACCGGGATAACGGACGGTGCGGTAGTTCATGGTCTGCACCTGGCCGGCCAGGGTTTCACACAAGGTGCCGAGACCGCCCGAGGTATTGAAGGCCTCGTAGCGAACCCCGTCCAAGGAGAACTCCTCCAGCTCCTCCATCGCCGGGACCTGGCGAATTTCACCGTCGACCACGGCTTCGCAGGGATTGATGTACTCGTTGATGATGCCGTCGGTGCTCCAGGTCAGATTGTAGTTGAGTGCGTTGGAGGGATACTTCGGCAGGGCGCCGACGCGCATGCGCAGGCTGTCGAGCCGCTCGAAGCGCTGGGCCAGATCGTGGCCAACGATCGAAATGAAGCCCGGCGCCAAGCCGCACTGCGGCAAAAACACACCGGATGCATCGGCCGCCAGCGCACGCACCGCCTGAGTACTCGACACATCCTCCGTCAGATCCAGATAGTGAATGCCGGCGCGGGCCGCGCCTTCGGCAATCGCCGTGGTCAAGTGAAACGGTGCCGCGCTCAATACGGCAAATTTGCCGGCCATGGCCGCGTCCAGCGCCGCCGGATCGGTAACGTCAAGCACCCTGGGCAACAGATCCCGCCGCCGGGTCAAATGCGCCAGCTGCGCCGTTGAACGGTCACAAACCGTGACCCGGTAATCGCCACACGCCGTCAACATGTCGGCAATCGTTTCGCCGATCTTCCCGGCGCCAATCAACAGGATGTCAGCCATGGTCTATCCTATGCTTTGACCGCTTCAACACGCGCGCAACCATGCCGGCCGAAGATGTCAAAACTAGGCCGGCACTGTGCCATTTTGATGGAGGAGTCTTAGCAAAGTGCATACAGTGCGGAGCAATCACGCCGCGATTCGATTAATTCCGCCGGCGTCCCGGAAAGCCGCCCTGGGGCGCCTCCAATTTAGGCGGAACAACACCCGAACATGGCGCCGATTTCGTATTATTTTCAAAAACATGAAAATTTCTGTTGCGCATGAGAACAAACCATGTACATTAAGCCTCGTTGCGCCGGCCCCGGCGCTGTGAAATAAGGAGGGCGACATGGTCACCACAAACCTGAAGCTGGTCGAGAAGGCAGGGATGGATAAAACCAAGGCATTGGAGAGCGCCCTCAGTCAGATCGAGCGTGCGTTCGGCAAGGGCTCGGTCATGCGTCTGGGGCAAGCCGGCGTCGCCGAGGAAATTGAGTCGATTCCAACAGGCTCGTTGGGCCTCGATATCGCGCTCGGCATCGGCGGCTTGCCGAAGGGCCGGGTGGTTGAAATCTACGGTCCGGAAAGCTCGGGCAAGACCACGTTGGCGCTGCATTTGGTGGCCGAGGCGCAACGCCGAGAAGGCGTTTGCGCATTCGTCGATGCCGAACACGCTATGGATCCGATCTATGCCCGTAAGCTCGGCGTCGACATCGGCGAACTCCTAGTGGCCCAGCCGGACACCGGTGAGCAAGCCTTGGAAATCTGCGACACGCTGGTCCGTTCCGGCGCCGTCGACGTGGTGGTCGTCGATTCCGTGGCGGCTCTTGTGCCGCGGGCGGAGTTGGAAGGCGAAATGGGCGACGTTCAGCCCGGCTTGCAGGCCCGGCTCATGAGCCAGGCAATGCGGAAACTGACGGCCTCGATCTCGCGCTCCAACTGCATGGTGCTGTTTATCAACCAACTCCGCCACAAGATCGGCGTGATGTTCGGCAGCCCGGAAACCACGTCGGGCGGTAACGCCCTCAAATTTTATGCCTCGGTCCGCCTCGACATCCGGCGCATTGGCGCCATCAAGAACCGCGACGAAGTGGTCGGCAATCAGACCCGGGTCAAAGTGGTGAAAAACAAGGTGGCGCCGCCGTTCAAGGTCGTCGAATTCGACATCATGTACGGCGAAGGCATTTCAAAGAACGGCGAATTGCTGGATCTTGGCGTCAAGGCGTCGGTGGTCGATAAGGCCGGGTCTTGGTTTTCCTTCGGCGATCAACGAATTGGGCAGGGCCGGGAACAGGCCAAGACCTTCTTGAAAGAAAATCCGGATATCGCCGACGAGATCGAACGCCGCATTCGGGAGAATGCCGGCCTGGTCGCCGAGCGGATCCTCGAAGGTGACCCGGAGGACGATCACGAAGACGACGCGCTCGACGGAGAAGCCTGACACCGGGCTCATTTACGACACGTACCCGGCACTGGGTTCGGTCCTTGGTCGCCCGCCCCGGCGGCCATTGGCCGAGCCCAGTACGTTTCAGCGGATGCCGCCGCTCGAACGTTTGGTCGCGTGATAGGAAAAAACCCGCAAATTGCCGGTTTTGAGGATGTCGATCAACTCGGTCCAGAGCCGGACTTGGCCGTGCAGCTCCTTGAGAATCGCCTCCCGTTCCTCAAATTGGTCAATCTCTTTGACGATATCTTGCCAATTGCGCCAAGCGTCGGTCGTTAGTTGCAAATATCGATCGGTGATGTCGCGCGCCACACGGTTTTCCAAGCCCGATTCGACGATGGTCGCGGCCATCGAGTTCGGCGACAAAACATGACGCGGTTGATCTTTTGATTTTAGCCATTTTTGAACGCCCGGCGCACCCCGGTCGCCATCTTCGATGGCAAAGTCGACGATGAACAAATGACTACCGTATTTCAGGCTTTTTTCGATCTGCTGGATAAGCACCCGCTTATCCGCGATCCTGGACATAAACTCCTTGGCGAACACGCAATCAAATTTGCGCAACGGCAGTTCCAGCGTGTCCGGCTGAAAATGGCAAATTTCCGCTTTTCGGCCAAGGCCCGCAGATTCTGAGAATTCACAACCGGCCTCTTGCAGCTCTCGATCCTCCTCGAATCCCAACGCCCAGACGCCATACTCTTTGACGATGGCACGCGCGCCACCGCCGAGCCCGGCGCCCAGTTCAAGCATACTGAGTTCAGAATTAAGGCCGATCGGCCTTACCAAGTCGCAATAGAAGCCGTCGTCACCTGGGCCGCAGAAACCATCCCCCCAAATCAGGTTGAGGCATTCAATTCGGGCGGAAAACCGGCTCTGCTTTGGTTCGACGAACCCATTCCGCTCTTCAACGGTGATCTTCGGCGCGGGACCGGCCGGCTCAATCGGCACGTCATCGCCGTCCCACCACGCCTTGAGGCGTTGCTTAAATCTTGGTTTGACCACCGCGTACATGGCTTATATTTGCTGACACCCCTTCGGCCCCGTCGCCAACTGGCTACGGCAGCCGGTTTAACCGCCCGAGTGTGCGTTCGTCTGGCTAAGGATGGGTTAATGCCTGCCGATGTTCCGCGGTCCGGTAAGAACGGCCGCGGCGCTTGACTCGACACCGCGATAAGGCCACATTAAGCCGCAATTAGCGTTGCAATATATGCGTTGAAAATCAAAGCATTATAAGGAATTTCTCAGTGTCGACGGGAAATCAAATCCGGCAAACATTCCTGGACTACTTTGTCGCTGACGGCCATGAGGCCGTGGCCTCGGCGCCGCTGGTTCCGCACAACGACCCGACGTTGCTGTTCACCAATGCCGGCATGGTGCAATTCAAGAACGTGTTTACCGGCGCCGAATCCCGGCCTTACAACCGCGCCGTGACTTCGCAAAAATGCGTTCGCGCCGGCGGTAAGCATAACGATCTGGACAATGTCGGCTACACCTCGCGCCACCATACCTTTTTCGAAATGCTCGGAAACTTTTCTTTTGGCGACTATTTCAAGGATCATGCGATCGAACTGGCGTGGAACCTGATCACCCGGGAGTATGGCCTCGACGAAAAGCGGCTGTTGGTAACGGTTTTCGCCGAGGACGATGAAGCCTTCGGGCTGTGGCAGAAGATCGCCGGATTGAGCGACGACCGCATCATTCGCATCGCCACCAGCGACAATTTCTGGTCGATGGGCGAGACCGGCCCCTGCGGCCCATGTTCCGAAATCTTCTACGACCACGGCGACCATATCCCCGGCGGCCCGCCGGGCAGTCCCGACGAGGACGGCGACCGCTTCGTCGAGATTTGGAATCTGGTGTTCATGCAATATGAACAAACCACGCCCGACGAGCGCGTCAACCTGCCGAAACCGTCGATCGACACGGGCATGGGCTTGGAGCGCATTACCGCGGTGCTGCAAGGCAAGCACGACAATTACGATACCGATTTGCTCAGGGTTTTAATCGACGCCTCGGCCGCTGCCGCCGGCGTCGCCGCCGACGGCCCTCAGGCGGTGTCGCATCGGGTCATCGCCGATCACCTGCGCGCCAGTTCATTCCTGATCGCCGATGGCGTCCTGCCGTCGAACGAAGGCCGCGGCTACGTGTTGCGCCGGATCATGCGCCGGGGCATGCGCCACGCCCATATGCTTGGCTGCGAGCAACCGCTGATGCATCGCCTGGTGCCCGCCTTGATCGGTGAAATGGGCACCGCGTTCAGCGAATTGCCGCGGGCCGAAGCGTTGATCACCGAGACCCTGAAACTCGAAGAAATTCGCTTCAAGCGGACCCTGGCCCGTGGCCTCAGGCTGTTGGAAACCGCCTTGTCGAAACTGGGCGAGGGCGAGACCTTGGCCGGCGACGTCGCGTTCCAGCTCTATGACACCTACGGCTTTCCAATCGACCTCACCCAAGACATCCTGCGCGGCCAGGGCCGTGCCGTGGATATTGCCGGCTTCAATACCGGCATGGAGCGCCAGCGCAACGAAGCGCGGAAAAATTGGGCCGGCTCCGGATCGACGGCAACCGACGCAGTATGGTTCGAAGTCCATGACCGGGTCGGCGCCACCGAGTTCCTGGGCTACGACACGGTCGTCGCCGAGGCCCGCATCGATGCCATCATTATCGACGGCAAGATGGTCGACAGTGTCGATGACGGCGCGGACGCGGAAATCATCGTCAACCAGACGCCTTTCTACGGCGAATCCGGCGGCCAAATGGGCGACAGCGGAATCATGTTCACCGCCGACGGTGTCGAATTTCGAGTCCGCGATACGCAAAAGCGCCTCGACTCGCTGCACGTCCATGCCGGCACCGTGGTCGGCGGTGGACTGGCGCTCGGCGACGTCGCCGAACTGCGGGTCGATGCCGTGCGCCGCGACCGGTTACGGGCCAACCATTCCGCGACCCATCTGTTGCACCAAGCCTTGCGCGATCATCTCGGCGACCATGTCACGCAAAAAGGTTCCCTGGTGGCGCCGGATCGCCTGCGCTTCGACATCAGTCACCCCAAGCCAATAGCGGCGGCGGAGATGGCGGCCATCGAGGTCGCCGTCAACGACATGATCCGTCAAAACAGCGCTGTCGCGACACGCCTGATGACGCCCGATGACGCCGTCGAAGCGGGCGCCTTGGCCTTGTTCGGTGAAAAATACGGCGACGAAGTGCGGGTCGTGTCCATGGGCCGGGGCAGCGGCGGCGCAGACAGCGAGCACTTTTATTCGACCGAGCTTTGCGGTGGCACCCATGTGCGCCGGGCCGGCGATATCGGCCTGCTGAAAGTCATCTCCGAATCCGCGGTCGCCGCCGGCGTCCGCCGCATCGAGGCGGTCACCGGGGCCGCTGCCCTCAATCACTTGAACGCCCAAGAGACGCTGCTAAAGACCGCCGCCGGCGCGTTGAAGGCGGCACCAGCGGATTTGCCCGACCGGGTGACGCAATTATTGGAAGACCGCCGCCGGCTGGAGCAAGACGTCGCCGACCTGCAACGCAAGATCGCCCTCGGCAGTGACGCCGGTAACGGTGCCGCCCAAACCGCCCGCGACGTCGGCGGCATTCGCTTCGACGGGCGCCGCCTCGAAAACATTCCGGCCAAGGCCCTGAAAGGCATGGTCGATGACCTGAAACAGACCGGCGCCGGCGTCTACGCGCTGATCTCCATCAATGACGGCAAGGCGTCGATCGTGGTCGGCGTGTCCGATGAACTGACCGACCGCTTCAACGCCATCGATTTGGTTCGTGCCGGCGTCGTTGAACTGGGCGGCAAGGGCGGCGGCGGCCGCGCCGACATGGCCCAAGGTGGCGGCCCCGACGGCGCCCAAGCCGACGCCGCCCTTCAGGCCATCGAAACCACTTTAGCGGCGGGTTGAACCGCGCTTTAGACCGCGTTCGACTTCGAGATAAGCGGTCGGGGCCGCGACTGCGGCCCCGGCGCCGTGTTAGCGCCGCCCCCGCGGAGCCATGCGCCAAGGGCGCAGTGGCGTGAGCGCAACCTAATGAGACTTGGTTCGATGAAAATCGAAGCAGGTCTCTAACTCAGCGCCGCCTGCAGGTTCTGGTCGATTTTGTCGAGGAACTGGGTGGTGGTGAGCCACGGCTGATCCGGTCCGATTAGGATCGCCAGATCTTTGGTCATCGCCCCCGACTCCACGGTATCGACGCAGACCCGCTCCAAGCCCTCGGCAAAGCCGGCGAGGGCGCTGTTGTCGTCGAGTTTGGCGCGGTGCTTCAGTCCACCGGTCCAGGCGAAGATTGACGCAATCGGATTGGTTGACGTCTCCTGGCCCTGCTGGTGCAGGCGGTAATGACGGGTCACCGTACCGTGGGCCGCCTCGGCCTCGACGGTATCGCCGTCCGGGGTCATCAGCACCGACGTCATCAGGCCGAGGCTGCCGAAGCCTTGGGCCACGGTATCGGACTGCACGTCGCCGTCGTAGTTCTTGCAGGCCCAGACGAATTCGCCGGACCATTTAAGCGCGCAAGCCACCATGTCGTCGATCAAGCGATGCTCATAGGTGATGCCGGCGGCGGCAAACTTGTCGGCGAACTCGGTTTCGAAGATTTCCTTGAACAGATCCTTGAAGCGGCCGTCATAGGCCTTGAGGATGGTGTTCTTGGTCGACATATAGACCGGCCAATTGCGCCCCAGACCGTAGTTCATGCAGGCCCGGGCGAAGCCGCGGATCGACTCGTCCAAATTATACATGGCCATGGCGACGCCGCCATCGGGGAAATCGAAGACTTCACGCTCGATTGCCGCGCTGCCGTCGGCCGGCTCGAACTTGATCGTCAGCTTGCCGGCGCCCTGGACCTTGAAATCCGTGGCGCGATATTGATCGCCATAGGCGTGACGGCCGATCACGATCGGATGGGTCCAGCCCGGCACCAGGCGCGGCACGTTCTGCATGATGATCGGCTCGCGAAACACGGTGCCGCCCAGGATGTTGCGGATGGTGCCGTTCGGCGACCGGTACATGCGCTTCAGGTTGAATTCCTCGACCCTTTCTTCGTCAGGCGTAATGGTCGCGCATTTGACGCCGACACCGTATTTTTTGATGGCTTCGGCGGAATCGACGGTGATCTGGTCATCGGTGTCATCTCGCGCCTCGATGCCGAGGTCGTAGTACTTCAGATCGATATCGAGATAGGGCAGGATCAGCTTCTGCTTGATGAAATCCCAAATGATGCGGGTCATCTCGTCGCCATCGAGTTCGACGACTGGATTGTCAACTTTGATCTTGCTCATTCTTGCCTCTCGGAAGGAAATCAATCGGGCGGGCCCTTAGGCGACCCTTGGAAATTTCGCGGCGGACCATACCACCCGCCTCACGCCCTGCAAACCCGCCCAAGGCCGACAAAGTGACGGTTACAGCAATTTACTGTCGGCGGTGATTGTTTGCCGTGGCGCCGCGGCAATTGCCGGCAGCACATCGGCGACCGAAGCAACCGCGGAATACAGGCTCCGCGCCGCGGCGTTGGCAAAGCCGGCGGCAATTGTGTGCTCGATCAAACCGAGCAACGGATCCCAATATCCGGCGATGTTCACCAGGATAATCGGCTTGTCGTGGAAACCGAGTTGACGCCAGGTGATCACTTCAATGATCTCGTCCAGGCTGCCGAGGCCGCCGGGCAGCAGCACGAAGGCGTCGGCGCGATCGAACATGCACCGTTTGCGACTGTGCATATCCGGGGTGACGATCAGCTCGGTCAGGTCCCGATGGTCGACCTCGATTTTCATCAGCGCTTCCGGGATGACGCCGATCACCTGTCCGCCGGCCGCCAGTGCGGCATCGGCGCAGCGGCCCATTAGGCCGACCCGGCCGCCGCCATAAACTAATGCGACATTGTTTTCAGCCAACTGCCGCCCCAAGTCACGGGCAGCGTCACGATAGGCTTGATCGACTTGGTCGCGAGACCCACAATAGACGCAAACAGCGGAGAGTTCGGCCATGGCAGCATTCCCTTCCTTTCGCCCCCTCGTGGTAGGCATCGCAACAGTCACGTTTTGTGTCTTGAACGCAGGATCCGCCGCGGCGGGCGAAGTCGATGTAGTTGGCGCAAAGGTGACCAAATCCGGCGATGGTGTCTACCGCTTCGACGTATCGTTGAAACATGCCGACGCGGGCTGGGATCATTATGCCAACCGTTGGGACGTGCTCGATCCGGAGGGCAACAAGCTCGGCGAACGGATTCTGGCGCACCCCCATGAAAACGAGCAGCCATTTACGCGCTCGGCAACGGTCAAAATTCCGGCATCCGTGCGTGAGGTGATCATCCGTGGCCATGATTCCCAACACGGCCTCGGCGGCGCCGAAATGCGCGTTACCATCGACAAGTGATGACACCGTAGCTGCCGCCCTCGAGACCATGAAGGAAACCGTTGCTGGTCGCTGTGTGCGCTATACAGGAGTATTTCTAACGTATATTTCTCGTGGTTATACAATTACTCCTACCGTTAACCATAAAATATAGAATAAATAGACGCCAAATAACGGCTAGTTCTTGACCAACGGCTGCTTTGCTCTATGATGATCCGGCGTTGCGAGACGGGCGCTGCGCGAGTAGTGTGTGATCGAATTTTTACGATTTCGATGAGCGAGGTCGCGTGCGCCAAATCATGATAACAGCCGTCGCCGCAGTGACTGCCGCGGCGGCAGGGTCCGCATACTATTATTATTATGTCCCCGCGGGAGACGGCGTCGCCAAGCCGGTTGCCTCGGTCGCGGGCAGTGCCGACTCAGCGCCCGCCAAGCCGCAAGAGCCGGCCGCTAAGGCCGCTTCGGCTGAGGCGCAGCCCGCACAGACACCACCACCAGCATCCAAACCGAAATCCGCAACGTCGGCAGACGCGGTCGTCAAATCGGCCGAGCCGGCGGCACGCCAGCCCGAGAAAACGGTGAAGACCGAAGCGGCCGCCAAGCCCGACACCGGAATGCAGGTCGCCGCCGGTCCAAAAGCGCCCGCGGTGCCGCCGCAAAAAAGCGCCGCCATGACCGCGCCGTCGACCCAAAAGACGGACACCCAGGTGACGGTCGCCATTGCGCCACCACCGAAAAAGGCGGCGGCGCAAGTGTCGCAAGATCCCGCTAAGGCCAAATCCGCGACCGTTGCCATTGTATCGCCGCCGGATTCGACTAAGACACCACAAGGAGCATCTGCCGACGATACACAGACGCGCACGGCCATGGTGACACCGCCAAGCTTCGATTTGGTTCGCGTGAGCAACGACTGCACCGCGGTTATCGCCGGCCGGGCGATGAGTGACTCCGTAATCTACATCTTTCTTAGTGGCAAAAAGATCGCCGAAGCGCATGCCGACCGGCGCGGCGAGTGGGTGCTGGTGATGGACAATCCGCTGCCAAGCGGCACGTTGGAGCTTAGCGTCAGCGCGCAAGTTGGCGGCGGCCCAACCGTCGATGGCGCCCGCAATGTCGTAATGGTCGTGCCTGACTGTCAACTGCCGGAGCCGGAACGTGGCACCCGGATGGCGGTGCTGACACCAAACAAGGGGCCGAAACAAGGCGGGGCGACGAAAATCCTGCAGGAACCGACGGCCAGCGACGCTGGCGGAACAAACAGCACCGGCAAGCCCGGCGGGCTCAGCGTCGGCAGTGTCGATTATGACGAAAAAGGTAACATGGCGGTTTCCGGCACCGGCAAACCAGGCGGCAGCGTCCAGGCCTATGTCAACAACCGCTATGTCGGCCGTGCGAACACCGACGCCCACGGCAGCTGGCGCGTGGTGCCGGAACGCCAGGTCAATCCTGGTCTGCATCGATTGCGTGTCGATCAAGTAGACCGCGCCGGAACGGTCTTGGCCCGCGTCGAACTACCGTTCAGCCGCGCCGCGCCGGCCAAGTTGGCACTGCTTGAAGACCGCGTCATTGTTCAGCCGGGCAACAGCCTATGGCGTATTGCCCGTCATACGTACGGTCGGGGAGTCCATTATTCCGTGATCTACAAGGCGAACCAGGACCAAATCGCCAACGCTGATCTTATCTATCCTGGACAGATTTTCATCCTGCCGACCCGCTAAGGCATTGCCGGCAGCAGCCGCCGTGCTTGTCGGGGCCTTGAAAAACGCCCGCAAAATCGACCGCGGACTCGAGAATCCCTGAAATTAGTGCGATCATCGGCCCATCGCGGGACGCCGCATGCGCAAAGGTTGTTTTTGGCGATCACCGGGCTAAGTATGACGAAGCGGTGCCCAAAACCGGATTACCCCACAATGGCGGCCCATGAGACCCACGACGTTTGACCCCGCAACCGATCCGCCGCTCGGCAATGGCCCAAAGACCTTGCTGCGTTTGCTGCCGTATCTGTGGCCGGACGGACGGGTCGGGCTGAAACTGAGGGTTTTGTTGGCGCTGGCCCTGCTCGGCGCCGCAATCGGGGTCAGCGCCCTGGTGCCATTTCTGTTGAAATGGGCAGTCGATGAGCTTACACCGAGCACCAATGCAGCCGCCGTCATCGTGGCGCCAATTGCCCTGATCGTTGCCTACGGCGCCGCCCGCGTGACGATGCAGGCGTTCGGTGAGCTTAGAGATGGAGTGTTCGCCCGGGTCGGCCAAAACGCCATCCGCCAAGTCGCGCGCCGGACCTTTGCCCATATGCATCGGCTGTCGCTGCGCTTTCATCTCGAGCGACGTACCGGCGGCCTCAGCCGCATCATCGACCGCGGCACCAAGGGTATCGATTTTCTCCTGCGCTTCACCTTGTTCAACATCGTACCCACCTTGCTGCAGATATTGATCTTCTGTGGAATTCTGTTGGTTCGCTATGACGTTTGGTACGCCTTGGTCACGTTCTGCACCATTGTTGGGTACATCTATTATACATTCCGGATAACGGATTGGCGGCTCGGCTATCGCCGCGACATGAACAACCGCGACACCGACGCCAACACCAAGGCCGTCGACAGCCTGTTGAATTTCGAAACCGTCAAGTATTTCGGCAACGAAGCACACGAAGCGCGGCGCTTCGATCAATCACTGGCAGGCTATCAGAAGGCCGCCGTCAAGAGCCAAACGTCGCTGGCGGCGTTGAATATCGGCCAAGGCGTGATTGTTGCCTTCGGCCTGGTCGCGGTCATGGGCATGGCGGCCCTCGGCGTCGAGGCCGGTCGTTTGTCGGTCGGCGATTTCGTGCTGGTCAACGCATTTCTTATCCAGCTTTACATGCCGCTCAGTTTCCTCGGTACGGTCTACCGGGAAATCCGCCAAAGCCTGGTCGACATGGAAAAGATGTTCGAGTTGATCGACGTCACGCCGGAAATCGAGGATAAGCCGGGCGCGCCGGCGCTCCGGATCAGTGGCGGCTCGGTTAGTTTCGACAAGGTGTTGTTCGACTACGACAACCGTCGGCCGATCCTCCGCGGCCTCAGCTTCGACGTGCCGGCCGGCAGGAAGGTTGCCATCGTCGGCCCCTCCGGCGCCGGCAAATCAACCCTGTCTCGGCTGCTGTTTCGGTTCTACGACGTCTCCGGCGGTGCCATTCGCATCGACGGACAAGATCTGCGGGACGTCGCCCAAGAATCGGTTCGGGCGGCCATTGGCGTGGTCCCCCAAGATACGGTGCTGTTTAATGACACGATCCGATACAACATCCGCTACGGCCGCCCGGACGCCAGCGACGAAGAGGTTGAGCAGGCCGCAAAACTGGCCCGCATCCACGAGTTCGTCCGAGCTTTGCCCGATGGCTACGATGCCATGGTCGGTGAACGCGGCCTAAAACTTTCCGGCGGCGAAAAACAACGGGTTGCGATCGCCCGGGCGATCTTGAAAAAGCCGCACATCATGTTGTTCGACGAAGCCACCTCGGCGCTCGACAGCCGCACGGAAAAGGAAATTCAAAAGAGCCTGGCCCAAGTCTCCGCCGAGCATACTACGCTCATTATTGCACACCGGCTGTCGACCGTGGTCGATGCCGACGAGATTCTGGTCATGTCGAGCGGACAAATCGTCGAGCGCGGGCGGCATCACGCATTGCTGGCCAAGAAAGGCGAATATGCCGCCATGTGGGCGCGCCAACAGGCTGCCGACGATCATGCACCCTCAGATTCAGAAAGGGATGGCACCGAACCCGCGATTGGTGCCATAGTACCCGGCGCGTCGAGCGCAGGGGACGCAATGGTACCGGCTGGACCCGCGATGCCGGTACGGGGCGCCCCCGATCAAGGCTAGAGCATGGTGGGGCATGGACACGATTACCTCGATACTGGTTCCGATACATCGTGAAGGCTATCGGTTTATCGCGATTTTCGCCGTTGTAACATTGGTGCTGTTCTGGATCGCCACCCCGCTTGGTTGGATCGGCGTGATTTTGACAGCTTGGTGCGCGTACTTTTTCCGGAACCCGGATCGCCATACACCTGACCGGTCGGGCCTGGTAATCAGCCCGGCTGACGGCGTGGTGCAAATGATCGAACGCGCCGTACCGCCATCGGAACTCGGCCTCGGCAGCGATGCGCTGCCGCGGGTGAGTATCTTCATGAATGTTTTCAACGTTCACGTAAACCGCATACCTGTGGCCGGTGAAATCGTTCGCCAAGCCTATCGGCCTGGTCGCTTCCTCAACGCAGCGCTCGACAAGGCGAGCGAGGAAAACGAACGCCATGCCGTACGACTCGAAACCGCCGGCGGTCAAACGCTTGTTTTCGTCCAGATCGCCGGCTTGGTCGCGCGCCGCATTAAGAACGATTTAATCGACAGTCAGCATGTTGAAACAGGCGAACGCTTTGGCTTGATCCGTTTCGGCAGCCGCGTCGACGTTTATTTGCCGGCCGGTACGGACTTCCTGGTCGCCGCCGGACAGACCATGATCGCTGGTGAAACGGTGCTTGCCGAGCTTAACGAACGGGTTGTTGCGACATGAAGGTCAAGGGCCCCAAACGGCTACGCAATTTGTCGCTCAACTCGCTGGCGCCGAACATTTTGACCCTGTTGGCGCTATGCGCGGGCCTGACGTCGATGCGCTTCGCGCTGCAAGAACGCTGGGAACCGGCGGTTGCGGCGATCCTCGTGGCGGCGGTCCTTGACGGCCTGGATGGGCGGTTGGCCCGTCTATTGAAGGGCGCCAGCAAATTTGGCGCCGAACTCGATTCGCTTTCCGATTTCGTTTGCTTCGGCGTGGCGCCGGCGTTTTTGCTTTATCAATGGACCCTGATATCCCTGGGTGGCATCGGCTGGACCTTGGTGCTGGCATATTCGGTTTGCTGCGCGCTCCGTCTCGCGCGCTTCAATACCGCGCTCGAGGATCCGGATCAGCCGGCCTGGGCATCGAACTTTTTCGCCGGCGTCGCGGCGCCAGCGGGAGCGGGCTTGTCGATGTTTTTCATGGTCCAGCATTTCCAAGGCTGGGGCGAGATATTCCGGTCGCCTTACGTGAACGGCGCCTGGCTATCGGTTGTCGCCTTCCTGATGGTATCGAAAATCCCAACCTTCTCGTTCAAGCGCATGCATGTTCGGCGGGATTATATTTTACCGACGTTAGTCGCCGTCGGTATCGGTGCCGCCGTCACCATCAGCTATCCATGGCTTGCCTTGACCGGCCTCGCGATCATCTATCTCGCGACGTTTCCCTGGGCCATCCGCAGCCATATGCTCCTGACGCGCCAATGGCGCTTGCAACATGCCGAGACAGCTGGCGCGGCAACCGAGCCATCAACCGGCAGTGATACGACCGACAAGCCGGTCGAAGGCGCCGACGAAGACGACGAGCACACTTTTCATTAGGCCATCGGTGATACGTCGTTCGGCTCTGTCTCGGCGTACTTTCTACCGGATCAATTAGGCGTTGGGACGGCCCAGCGGGTCTAGTGGGCGCCTGACGCGGCCGGCCTGCCGGCCATTTGACGTCGCGCCCGACGGCGTTTGCCAAATCTACGCACGCGCGCCAACAGGCGGCGGTAGCGCCAACCGACCTTGAAGCCGAGCGCCAACATTGCCGGCGTCACCACCAGGGTCAGGATCGTCGCGAAGCCGAGGCCAAAAACCACGGCCGTTGCCAGCTGTACCCACCATTGTGTCGACGGCGCGCCGTGTGTAACCGCGCGCTCGAAGAAATCGATATTGACCTGAAACATCATCGGCAACAGGCCGCAGATGGTGGTCACGGTGGTCAGCATGACCGGCCGCAAGCGCTGGGCGCCGGTCCGCATGATGGCGTCGTAGGTTCCGAAGCCCTGTCGCCTGAGGTGGGCAAAGGTATCGATCAGCACGATGTTGTTGTTGACGACGATGCCGGCCAGGGCAATGACGCCGACACCGGTCATGACGATACCGAACGGCTGACCGGTAACGATCAGGCCGATCATGACGCCGATCGTCGACATTATAACAGCCGACAGGATCAGAAACGCCTTATAGAAACTATTGAACTGCGTGACCAAAATGATCGCCATGACGAACAGCGCAACACCGAACGCCTTGAGTAGGAATTGTTGCGCCTTTTCCTGTTCTTCGTTTTCGCCTTTGAAGGTGACGGAGATGCGCGGGTCGAAGTCTTGGGCCTCGATCCAGGCGGCGATTTCCTTGACCCGCTGATTGATCAAGACGCCGTCACCGCCGACCACATTGGCCTTGATCGTCAGCTTGAAGTCGGTATCGACCCGTTCAATCTTGCCAACTTTCGGGTGCGCGCTTCGGCTTACAAAATTGGACAGCGGCACGAGGCCGTCGGCGGTCAGAACGCGCAGCTGATCGAGCTGCTCGATGTTGCGCTCGCCAACCGGAAAACGCACGCGGATGTCGACTTCGTCTTCTGAATCATCCGGCCGGTAATCATCGACCTTGATGCCGTTGGTAACCAGTTGCACGGTCTTGCCGATGGTCGCGACATCGGCGCCGAAGCGCCCGGCCTGGGCGCGGTCGACTTTGATTTCCCACTCGATGCCGGGGATGGAGCGGCTGTCTTCGACATCCAGAAGGCTGTCGATGGAGGTTTCCACATAATCGCGGATGCGAGCGACTGCAGGCGGCAATAATGCCGAATCCCGCGACGTCAGTTGAATCTGTATGTCCTTGCCCGTCGGCGGTCCGGCCTCGGGCTCCCGCGCTTCGATATGAATGCCGGCAAGATCGGCGGTACGCTCCCGAATGTCGGCCAAGACGACGTCGGACGGCCGGCGCTCCTGCCAATCCTTGAACTCAAGTTGCATAACGCCGATGACGTCGGCGGAGACGTCGCTGCCGCCGCCGGCGACGTCGCCCGTCCGGGCATAAACGGAACTGAAGTCATCAAGAACGACGATGCGCTGCTCGACTTCCCTGACCAGCGCATCCTTCTCCATTGTCGACATATTGCCGCGGGCATGGATGTAGATGATCGCCTGATCCGGCTCCACATCGGGAAAGAACTCAACGCCATTGCCGTACTTGCCGTAATAACTCTGGACGCCGACCAGCATGGAGGCGGCCACAATAGCGGCCAGGAACGGGTGGCGCAGGACGCCGCCAAGGAACTGAACATAGCGGCCGGTGAAGCCACCGATTTCGCGGATATCACCGGTTTCAGCCGCCGCAAGCGCCTTCATGGTCGCCGAATCCGAGCTCGCCGGCTTGCCGAACTGGGCACCGAGCGTCGGCACGAACACCAGTGCCATCAACAACGACCCGGACAATGTCACGACCAAGGTAATCGGCAGGAATTTCATGAATTCGCCAACGATCCCCGGCCAGAATATCAACGGCATGAAAGCGGCGAGGGTGGTCGCCGTCGAGGCAATGATCGGCCAGGCCATGCGCTTTGCCGCTAAACCATAGGCACTGGCTTTGCGCTCGCCCTCGGCCATTTTCCGGTCGGCGAATTCGGTGACCACGATGGCGCCGTCGACCAGCATGCCGACCGCCAGGATCAAGCTGAACAGCACGACGATGTTGATCGTCATGCCGAACAGATAAAGATAGAGGATACCGATCAGAAACGATCCGGGAATGGCGATCCCAACCAACAAGGCCGAGCGTAGGCCAAGGGCGGCAACGACGACGATCATGACCAGCAATATCGCGCTGATGACGTTGTTCTGCAGATCGCCCAGCATGTTACGGATGTCGTCGGACTTATCCTGACTAAAGCTCACCGTTACTCCGGCCGGCCAATATTGCCGGGCCTCGGCGACCAAAGCGCGGACGTCGTCGATGGTCGAAATGACGTTCTCGCCGAGCCGTTTCTTGACCTCCAAAGCAATCGCCGGTTGACCGTTCAGGCGGGCGAAGCTCGAGGCATCCTTGAAGCCGCGGCGCACGGTTGTCACATCCGACAACGTGACCACGCCGTCGCCGCTCACTTTGATCGGCAGCTCCAACACGTCTTTGGCGGTCTTGAACAGGCCCGGAACCTTAATCGAGAAGCGGCCGCTGCCGGTGTCCATGGCGCCGGCGGCGATCAGTTTGTTGTTCTGAGTAACGACACGCACCAATTCGGTCGGCGAAATATTGTAGCTCTCCAGCTTGACCGGATCGAGGATGACTTCCAGCACCTCTTCACGATCACCGGCCAGATCGGCCTCGAGCACGCCGGGCAGTCCTTCAATGTCGTCGCGCAGCCGCCGGGCAATGCGTACCAAGGCCCGTTCCGGAATTTCGCCGGCAACGGTTACAACCAGCACCGGGAACAGGCCGACATTGACCTCGTTGACGATCGGGTCGTCGGTATCCTCGGGTAGCTCGTTCTTGGCGATATCGACTTTCTCGCGGACGTCCTGCAAAGCCTGGTCGGCATCGAAGCCCGCATCGAACTCAAGCAGGACCGACGCATGACCCTCGTTGGCTGTCGAGCGCATCTCTTTGACGCCTTCGATGGAGCGCAATTCCTGCTCCATTGGCCGAACCAATAGCCGCACCGCGTCTTCCGGAGAAATCCCGTCATGGGTCATCGAGACATAGATGATCGGGATATCGATATCGGGATCGGATTCTTTGGGTATTTCGAGATAGGCGACGATGCCCGCCACCATGATCAGGACGAGAGACGCGATTACCGTGCGACTATGTGAAATCGCCGCGTCGATAATGGCGTTCATGACGTGGGTCCCGGCTTGCCGATCATCACGTCGACCTTGTCGCCTTCGCGTACGAATTCCTGGCCAACAGTGATCAGGTTTAGCTTGTCGGGCAGGCCGGCCAGCCAAATGCCGTCTTCGGCGTCACCGATGATCCGGGCCGGCCAGAACTGAACCACGCCGGCTTCGGATACCGCCCGTACGCCAACGTCGCCATTGTCATTCAAAGTCAATGCCGCCGGGCTAACGAAATGAGCGACGACCGTCTCGCCGGCGAATTTGATCTCTGCGGTCATGCCATCGCGCAGACTGCGGTCTTTGTTCGAGACTTCAAGCTCGACCAGAAACGTGCGCGTCGCCGGATCGGCGGTGGTGGCAATAAAGCGAATTTTGCCGTCGAATACCCGGCCGTCGATCAACCGCGCGGACCCAGTGCCGCCGACCCGCAACTTCGTGACGTCGCGTTCCGACACTTGGCCGGTCACCAGAAACGGATCCTCATCGACGATGCGCACGATCTCGCCGCCGATCTTCAGAAAGGCGCCGAGCTCGGCGTGCTGCATCTCGACGATGCCGTCGAACGGCGCCCGTAGCGTGAGATTGGCAAATTCGACTTCCATGCGCTTCAGCTGCGCCCGGGCGGCATCCAAATTTGCCGCCGACGCGGCCAGCTGGGTCGCCGCCCTGTAGCCCTTTTTACGCAAAACTTTGGCCGCTTCATATTCGAGTTCGCGTTGCACCAGCATGGCGCGGGTTTCAACGATCCGCGCCTTACGATCCTCGGTGCCGAGCTTGACCAGTATGTCGCCCTTCTTTACGCGCTGACCCTCGACGGCCTTGATGGCAACCACCCGGCCATGCACCTCGGCTTTGATATCGACGGTGCGGAAGGCACGGGTCCGTCCACGCACGATAATGTCGATAACGCGCGGTTTCGCGATCAACACTTTGGTGCGGACCGTTTTCGCTTTGCGCGCCTCGGACGCCGTGGCTTGCGCTGGTTGTTTCGCTGTCGCATCGGCCGCATCGCCGCGGCCATTCGCCAGCAAGTCGTAGTTTCCGGACAGCACCCAGGCGGCGGCACCGACGGCGATAAAGAGTGCGAGTATGAGCGACCGTTTCACAACGATATTCCTTCCTTCACATTCAAGCCCGGGTTACTCGGCCGCGCGCTCGGCAGCGGCCTTGGCAAGCAACGCTTCGCCTTCGACCAGATGGCGGTTGTTTTCCAAATAATTCAGGGCAGCCTCATAGAGCGCCAAGCCATAGCCAACCACGAATTGGCGGCTCGACGGCCCTTCGTCTTCGGCACAGCTTTGCAAATCGGCAATCATCGCCCGGTACTGCTGCGCCCGATCGTCAATGACATTGGACAGGTGCCGTGGCGGCAACAGGTCGGCGTACATCATGACCGCCAGAAATTCGCTGCGAATGCGGTCTCGGGCCGGCATTTTGTTCAACGCATCCATAAACGCCATGCGCCCGGTCGGCGAAATGGCATAGACTTTCTTGTCCGGGCGCTTGTCTTGGGCTTCGGCCCGGCACGTCACCAGCCCGTCGTCGGTGAGCTTGGTCAGCGCCGGATAAATCGAGCCGTAGCTCGCTTCATAGAAGTAGCTCAGCCGATCTTCGAATATTTTCTTGATTTCATAGCCCGACGCATCCTCCCAAGTCAGAATGCCCAAACACAATGTCCTAATGTCCATCGACACCGCTCTCCATTTTGTATTCTTACTTCTATATATCGGTTCGATATATTTTAAGTCAAGATGGTTTTTTGCAGTGCAACAACTGATTTAGAAACGTGCCATGCGTGTGTCATAACGGACGGCAAAACGGTCCACCATGTCGTCAAGACATCCGAATAGTCTATTGTTTATGAACTATTTTTTCGACAATTAGGCATCATTGGCACTAGCCGACCTTGCGGTCTCGGCCCTGCCAATACCCTGCCCGCAGCGCTTTCTTGTCGGGTTTGCCGATTGCCGTCAGCGGGATTGCCTCGGCAAAATCGACGGACTTCGGCGCATGGGCGGCGCCTTTTTTCTCGCGCACCATAGCAATCAATTCGGCCGCGTCGACGGTGGCGCCCGGCCGTGGCACAACCACGGCTTTCACGGCTTCACCCCATTTTTCGTCCGGTATGCCGATCACCGCCGCCATGGCCACGTCGGGATGGCTGCTCAGCACATCCTCGACCTCACGGGGAAACACGTTGAAGCCGCCGGAGACGATCATGTCTTTTTTCCGGTCGACAATGTAGAGATAGCCGCGCTCGTCGGCGGTGGCCATGTCGCCGGTATGCAGCCAGCCGTTGGCCAAGGTTTCGGCGTTTTGTTCGGGCCGCTGCCAGTATCCGTCCATGACTTGCGGCGCCCGAACACATATTTCACCGGCGTCGCCCGGTGCGACCGGCCGATCCTCTCCATCCAGCAACGCCACCCGTACCGAGCTGCAGGGATGACCGCAGGACGCGAACAGCGCCGGATTGGCCGCATCATGATCGCCGCGCCGCAATACCGAGATCGGGTAGCCCTCGGTCTGACCGTAGAGCTGTGAGAATACCGGCCCGATCCGCTCCAGCCCCTCCATCAACCGGGTCGGTGACATCGGCGAGGCGCCGTACATCAGCAATTCCAAGCTCGACAAGTCGGTGGCCTCGAGCTTCGGATGATCGAGCAACAGGTAGATCATGGTCGGCACCAGCAACGCCACTGAAATCCGCTCGCGCTGGATAGCATCCAGCACCCGTTCCGGATCGAAGCCGTGCAGACAATGAACCCGGCCGCCGCGGATCAGGGTCGGCAAGACCTTGGTGCCGCCGACGTGGCTGTTGGGTGCGACCGCCAGATAGGTGACGTCCGTAGGCCATTCGAAGTCCGACAATATCGCCGCAGTGACGGCAATAGCCGAAGGTTGTCGGCGCAGGACGCCCTTGGACTTACCAGTGGTCCCACCGGTATAGGCGAGAAGCGCTTCGTCTTCCGGGCCACAATCCAAGACCGGGGATACCGCGCCGGCCGCCGCCGCCGCTGCGTGCAGATCGATGCCGTAGGGCGCGTGACCAAGGGTGAAAACCTGCTCGAGCGCGCTACCAGCTCGGCCGCTCAATTCGCCACCGCGCTCGGCAAAGGCATCGACATCGACAACCATAAAATTGCATTCCGCGTCGTTGAGAACGTCGAGCTGGTCGTCGACAGAGCCGAGCGGATGCAAGGCTGTAGTCGCCAAGCCGAGCGCCTGGACGGCGTTGGCCGCGAGCCAGCCGGCGGCCCGGTTGGCGGTCAATAACGCGACCCGTTGACCGCGACGGGCGCCGGCCGCCGTCAGCGCCGCTTGCATGCGACCGATCTGGTCGTAAGCTTGGGCATAGGTCACGACACCGCCATGACCGCTGAAGGCAACCCGATCGCCCCAGCGTTGTAACGTCCGCAAGACGAGACCGCCGACCGTCATGCCTTGTTGGTAATGGCTCATGAACGGCTCCTATTCGTACATACACCCGGCGCCTATTGCGCCGCTTTCGCAATTGTGGCCACGGCCCGCCATTCGGACAGCAGGTCGGCGGAATCCATCACCAGCCCCAAATGCAACGAAATCATCTTGAGGGCGGCGGTTTCCATTTCCTCGTTGGTGCCGCGAACCAGGTCCTGCGGCACCACGATGCGATAACCGAGATTGCTGGCGTCGAAGGCGGAATTGAGGATGCAGCAGTCGGTCATGATGCCGGTGAAAACGATCCTTCTTGTATCGAGGTTGCGCAGCAGGAAATCGAGGTCGCTCGGGTGAAAGGCGGTGAGGCGCTTCTTAGTCTCGACGATTAAGTCTTGCGGTTCGACCCGGGTAACGAATTCGGTCCAGCGGGACCCTTCCAAAGCATGCTCATCGGAATTTGGGATATCGCCGACGAACAGCGGGAAGGTCAGGCGCCAGGCCGAGGACAATCCCTTGACGTCGTCGGAGCCGTCCCGTCGCAGGACCGAACGCACATGGACGATCGGCACGGACAAGGCGCGGGCCGCCGCGTGAAAGGCGTCGATGGGGGCGACGATGTCCCGCGCCCGCGGCGCCGGGCAGGGGCAATCGGGGCTGTCTTCCAGATGGCCCCGGTGCATGTCGATGGACACGACGACCGAGCGCGACCGTTCGGTGAATTCGCGAAAGCGTTCAGGTAAGGCGCGCTTTTCGCCGTAGACATATGATTCCATAACGCAACGCTCCTTTGCCCTGGCGGAGGTGAATCTGCCGGCTACGGGCCTTGGTCGTTTTTCAACCACTGCCCAAACCATAGCAGCGTTTCCGCCATCACACTGTCCAGGCCTTCGCCGACATAGGCGCCCCAATGGCCGAGCTGGCGCGGCAGCCAAACCAGCTTCTTCGGCTCATTGGCGGCCGCGAAGGCAGCGTGGGTCTCTTCATTTGGCACGATTTGGTCGCGCTCGACGGCGATCATCAACAGCGGCCGCGGACTGACCTTGTCGATCATGCCCTGGGGGTCATATTCCAGCACGGCTTCGACACTGTCGAAGGTGATGGTCCGCGGCAGGTTCGGAACGTCGGCCCAGTGTTTGCGAATAAACGGCACGGTCTCGGAATCGACGGGCATGATTTCGAACGGATTGACGTCGACCTTTTCGCCAGTCAAAACCCGGTTCTTGCGGTCTTCCTCGACCCGGTCGAGCAGTTGGTGCCACTGCTCCGGCCCGCGCAAACTGCGCAGCCAACGCGCGCCCCGCATCACGCCGATGTTGGCCACTACACACTTTACCCGTTGATCGAGGGCCGCGGTGGCGACCGCGTTGCCGCCGCCAAAACTGGTGCCCCACAAGCCGACGCGATCTGGGTCGACCTCGTCCCGGCTTTGGACATAGGTGATCGCGGCACGGATGTCGCGGATCTGTTCCAGCGGGATAATGCGCCCCCGAGGTGTGCCGTCGCTGTCGCCGAAGTAGCGGTAGTCGAAGGCAAGCGCGTGATAGCCGGCATCGGCCAACCGCCGCGCGACGTCGGGCATGACCATGCCTTTGACACCGGTGAAGCCATGACAAAGGACGATAACCGGGCGAAGGCCACCGTCGGCGGCATACCAATCGCCGATAATTTTGGTCCCTTCGCTGTAGAACGTGACCGATTCAGGCATCCGTCGGCTCCTTCCCATGCGCAAACAAGATCATGATACCGCAATCACCGACCCGGGCACGACCACGGACGATCAGCAACGGAGCGCAACATTGGTCGCCGACATCGTCGGCTTCAGCGAAATTCGAGCCCGTCATAGGTCTCCGCTTTGCGCCAAGTGTTGAGATAGTTGAAATAAGCCATGGCGCCGGCCGGATAGCCGACAAACAGCCCGGCCTTGGGATTGGGCTTGCCTTCGTTGTTGTAGTAGCCGGGCGTGCAATCGGGCGAGCCGATCAGGCTCGGCGGCGCCGTCAGCAGCAGGTCCAGCCAAGCCTGTTCCGCCGCCTCTGTCACCTCGACCTCTTTCAAGCCGTGCGCCTGCATATGGCCAACGATCTGGGCAATGGTCTTGGCGGCCTCGGTTAGGTTGTGGGGAATGTTGGAGATCAGGTTGGCACCCTGGGTCGGCTGCACTATAAAAACGTTCGGAAAGCCGTGCACATGGACACCGTGTTTGGTGCGCATGCCGTCGGCCCAATGATCCGACAGCGCGATGCCGCCGCGGCCGGTCAGGTCGTAGCCGGCCCGGCGTTTATATTCCGTGCCAACTTCGAAGCCCGAAGCGTAGATGATGCAATCGACCTCGTATTCACGGCCGCCGGCTACGACGCCACGCTGCGTAATACGCTCCGCGCCCTTGCCATTCGTATCCACCAGTACCGTGCCCGGTTCGTTGAAGGCCTGCAGATACGCGTCATGAAAGCAAGGCCGCTTGCAAAGCTGGCGGTACCAGGCCTTCAGGTTATGCGCCGTCTCGCGATCCTCGACGATCGTGTCGACCCGGGCGCGAATTTCCTCCATCTTTTCGAAGTCGCAATCCTCATAGGCCGCCAGCATATTCTCTCGGGTCATCTGATCGCGCGGCAGGGCCATCACTTTGGAGCGCACGCGGCGCGAAATCTCCGTCCAGCCGTCCTGCACCCAGTCTTCGTCCGCCCGGCCGCCGGCCTGATTGGCGGTGAAATTCTCAAGCCAACGCTCTTGCCAGCCCGGCGCGGCGATCTCGGCGAACCAGTCAGGGTCGATGGGTACGTTATCGCGAACATCGATGGAGGACGGCGTGCGCTGGAAGACGTAAAGCTCCTTGGCGGCACGGGCCAGATGCGGCACGCATTGCACCGACGTGGCGCCTGTACCAATGACCGCGACGCGTTTGTCCTTGAGCTTGGCCAGCGGCGCGCCGGAACGGTCGCCGCCGGTATAGTCGTAATCCCAGCGGCTGGTATGGAAGGAATGACCGTCGAAGCTTTCGATGCCGTCCAGCCCCGGCAGCTTGGGCACGTGCAGTGGCCCAATGCCCATGCCGACGAACTGGGCGGTAAAGGCATCGCCGCGATTGGTCCGCACGGTCCAACGCGATTGCGCTTCGTCCCACGCCAGGTCTTCCACTTCGGTGTGAAACAGCGCCTTGTCGAAAAGCCCGTATTGGCTGGCGATGCGTTCGCAATGTTCCAGGATTTCCGGTGCGTGGGCGTATTTCTCGCTCGGCATGTGCCCGGTTTCTTCGAGCAAAGGCATATAAATCATCGAGGCGGTGTCGCACTGCGCCCCGGGATAGCGGTTCCAATACCAGGTGCCGCCGAAGCCACCACCCTTTTCGACGATGCGGACATCCGTAATGCCGGCTTCCACCAGTCGCGCACCGGTAACCAGGCCGGCAAAGCCGCCGCCGATGAACGCGAAGGTGACGTGATCATTGACCGGTGGCCGGTCTGCAAGAGGCGTGTAGGGGTCTTCAATATAGTGCGAAAGCTGGCCCTTGATCTGAATATACTGGTCGTTGCCGTCGGGGCGCAGGCGCTTGTCGCGCTCTTCGAGGTATCTCTGTCGCAGGCCCTCTTTGTCGATCGCCTGGCCCGCGGCCACGTCGGATACTGTCATAGACCTACCTTCTCTATGCTTAGACGGGGATCATCGTTTCGCCCATGGTTTGGGTATACCACACGAAGTGGGCCGTTGTTCATGCGCGGAATGCGCTGACCGGTTTATGATGGCGTAACCGCCGAGCGGCAAAACGACCGTATGAAATTGGAAACTTGCTATGGCCCTTGGTTTCGCCGACTTTGCCAACGACCTGACCTACGATGCGATCCCCGCCGACGTGCGCGCGCTGTTGCGCCGCTCGCTCGTCGACACCATGGGTGTCGCGGCGATCGGCTCGACCACTGAGATCTCGGCCATCACCCGGCGCTACGCCGACGCTATGTGGCGCGCCGCGCCTGAGGTCGGGGCCGCACGCATGCTGTTCGACGGCCGCCCGGTCAGTCCGGCGGGTGCTGCTTTCGCCGGTGCATTCACGATTGATTCAATCGACGCCCATGACGGCTATTCCGCCTGCAAAGGCCATGCGGGCTCAGCGGTCTTTCCCGGTGTCTTGGCAGCCTTTGAAGCTCTTCGCGACGGCGGCAGCGCGGTTGACGGCCGCGACCTGATGGTCGCGCTTGCCATCGCCTACGAGGTCTCCTATCGGGCCGGCCTGACCTTGCATGCGACGGCCGGCGACTACCACACCTCCGGCGCCTGGACTGCCCTCGGTGTTGCCACGGCCGCGGCCCGGCTGTTGGGCCTCTCGTCCGAACAGATCCGCCACGCCGCCGGCATCTCCGAGTATCACGGGCCGCGCAGCCAAATGATGCGCTGCATCGACCATCCGACCATGGTTCGCGACGGCGTTGGCTGGGGTGCGCCAACCGGGGTCAGCGCCGCCTATATGGCCGCTCTCGACTTCACCGGTGCGCCGGCGATTACCGCCGAAGGCGAGGCGGCGGCACCGTGGTGGGCGGACTTGGGCGAGCGGTGGGAAATCTTGGAGACCCATTACAAACCCTATCCGGTCTGTCGCTGGGCGCATCCTGCGATCGACGCCGCACGGGCGCTGATGGCCGGCCATAGCCTCGACAGCGGCGACGTCGAAAGGGTGGTGATCCAAACGTTTCACTACGCGACCCGGCTCGCCGGCCAAGAACCGAAGACCTTGGACGAACTGACCTACGCCATCGCCTTCCCGGTTGCCATGATGATCGTTCGCGGCCAAATCGGTGTCGAGGAATTGCAGCCGGAGACGCTCCGGGATCCGGAAATCCTGCGTGTCAGCCGGGCAACGACGTTGGTCGATTCCGATCACTATACGAAGATTAGTACGCGCAAGCGCTGGGCCGACGTCACCCTGCATCTTGCGGACGGACGCACCCTGAAATCGGAACCGCGGTTCGCCAAAGGCGATCCCGACGACCCTTTAAGCGATGCCGAGCTATCGGCGAAGTACGACAGTCTCGCCGTACCGGTACTCGGGCCCGAGCGGGCAGGTGACATTCAGTCGCTCGGCGCCGAATTCGATAGCGTGTCGGACTCCGATCTCAACCGACTGCTGACGCTGATTCTGTCCGCGGCGCCGGCGCCATAGCGCTGTCGTACATTTTCGAAGTTTTACGAAACTTTTACCGCACCTTCAGGACTTTCCAATTCGGGTTGCCCATCTGTTTCTTCAACAGAACCGGCCGCCGAAGGCAACATGGGAATGTCGGTGGCCACGCAGGACCCGCGGCATACGCCGCGCCCCACGCTCATCAAAGGAGATCATCATGAGCATCAGCAAGATCACCGCCACCGCCATCATCCTGATCGTGACGACAGTGGCCGCCCATCAGGCTTCCGCACGCATCGTGCTCAACGGTGCAAGCTTCAACGGCCAAGCCCTTAACGGTCGTTTTGTCCAAGGACAAAAACTCAACGGCCGCTTTGTTCAGGGACGAAAGGTCAATGGTATGAAGTTTCGCGGTGTCGAGGAAAAAAACCTCTTGAAAATGCCGGACACCAAGGCCGGGATGACGCTGCGCGGGTTGCGCGCCGAGAACGGCCGGCTGGCCATCGAACTGGACTGATGACACTTCAAAATCCGTGCGAGGGGCCCGCGGGCAGCCGGGCTCCTCGTCATCTACTGACATTCCCTAGGATCGCGACTCATGAAGCTTCACCATCTTTCTCTTGCACTTGTACCTGCGCTGTTCAGCATCTTCGCACTGCCGTCGTCGCCAAATGCTGCGGACATGGCCGTCGTTGCGGGCGTTGAGATCCGCACGCAAACTGAAAGCGGCGCGGTCAGGAGCCTGCGCGTCGATGCGGTCGCTAAAGATCCCAACAGCGACGGCGAGCTCTACTGGCTGACCATAAGCGAAGCCGGCGTGGAAAAGCCGCTGTGCAGCGATGCCGAAGGCCAGGCGCTTTCCGCCATCCCCCTTGATGGCAGCTGGGACGAACAAGGCCGCTGGCAACCCCATGGCCTAACATTTGCCTGCTTCAACGGCGTGCTCGCCAAATGCGTACGCTGGGGTTACGCCCCCTGGGGGCACGTCGGCGAGGTTTCACTGCGCGACTATCATCGGGCCTGCACGCGAATGGCCCGCGCGGATTACTGCGGCGATGGCGTGTCGCACACGCGCGACGGCACGCTCATCAATATGTGGGACGAACTGGGCGTCCAGGCATCCGATCGGCGCGACGATCTTCATTTCGAAGCCGCTTGGGCTCCGGACGGTGCCCACAATATTGCGCGTACCCGCTACCCTGAAGACATGGCATATGTCGAAACTAACTGTCCCGAACGGCTGGCCGGACACACCGTTACCGCGAACGTACTGCTCTGGAACGAATCCGTTCCTAAGGAGTAGTTTGTGGCATCCCATCTAGTAAGCCGGACTTCACGAGTCCCTCTGTCGCCCGTCGCCCAATCAACAGGTTGATCTCCGCCACCGACAAAGCAGGGCGCAAGCGACGGGCCTCCGTCAGAATTTCCGCCGCCTGATCCATCTGCTGGAGGTAGGATAAAATCGTCGCAAGGGTGACCAGTGCCGGATAAAACCGGCTATCGTTCCGACACGCCAAGCGGCCTTCTTCTACCGCCTCTTCGCCGCGCCCGAGCTGAAGCAGACCGAAAGCCAAGGGGCAGCGCCAGACAGCCAAACGATGATCCTTCGGACTTAGCCGAATGCCATGCCGGATCAGCTCAACGCCCCGGTTAGATTCCCCGCTCGCAATCAAAGCCGCTCCCAGGGTCGCCCAGGCTTGCGAATTGCTGGGATTGGTGATGACGGCTTGCTCCGTCAACTCCAATCCCTGACGCGATTGGCCCAGGTCGGTGAATGCACAGCCGACGTAGCTCTGTACCTCACTTCGCGTTCCATCGAGTTCCAGGGCTCGGTTGCCGGCGTCGAGGGCTTCCTCGGTCGCCGCCTCACGGTTTTTCACCAGACCAACGCGCCGCCCGAATGCAAGTAGCAAAGCTAAGCGGGCATGGGCCAGAGAGAAATCGGGATCGAGCGCAATGGCTTGCCGCAGCAGTGTCGCGCCTTCACTAAACGTCTCTTCGTGCCAGCCTTTGACAATCGGTAGACCGTCTGCCTGACGATACCAGTCCCACGCATCCCACTGGGCCGGCGGGCGACGGTTTAGGCGAATGATTTCCGCCCGGGCCAACTCAGGCTCCAATTGTCCGATCAACGACCGAAGCAACTGATCCTGAATGTCGAAATCGTCATCTGTCTGGCCATCATAGTGATCCGCCCACAGATGGTTGCCAGACGCGGCCTCAATCAGCTGTGCTGTTACGCGCAGCCGATTCCCTAACGGTCGGACGCTACCTTCAACGACATAGCGTACACCCAATTCCTCTGCGACTTGCCGCACATCCGGACTCTGGCCTTTGTAAGCAAATGCCGTGGAGCGGGCGATGACGAAGAACCCGGGAACCCGGGCCAGTTGAGTGGTTAAGTCTTCCGTCAAGCCATCGGCCATATAGGCATAGGCCTGTTCGTCAGACAGGTTGAGGAAAGGCAGCACGACAAGCGAAGACCGCGGGCTCGCCATTGGCAGCGGTGCCGCTTCGGATTGAAATGGCGAAGTGACGGGGGCGATGAAGCGATAGCCTCGGCGATGCACAGTCGCGATATACTTGGGCTCTCGGCCGGTTTCTCCCAACAGCTTACGCAGCTCTCGGACGCTGACTTTGACCACCGCGTCGCCGACCGTAATGTCGGCCCAGACCGAATCCAACAGTTCTTTCGTACTGACCAATTCTCCGGCGCGGGCAACCAAATGAACCAACACATCAAAGCTTTTTGGCCGCACCTTGAGGGGTTCATCGTCCTGCCACAACTGGGCATTCGCGGCGTCTAACTGGAAACGGCCAAACTGGCACAGCATCCGTTCAATGCTCCGGGTAGAGCCTCAGTAGATGGTGTTCTTCATATGCTCCGGATAGCCGCTGTCGTAGGCTTCGGCGTCGAAGGGTTCCTGCAACAGCGCCGCGAGCATCTCGCCGGTACTCGGCAGCTCCGAGCGGTCGATTTGTGCCGCCGGATCCCATAGCCGGGATCGGACCAATGCCTTCGAACACTGAAAATAGACCCGATCGGCGGTGACCACCACGACCGACCGCGGCAACTTACCCTGCATTGTGAACGACGCGCAGAGATCCGGATCGGTAACGATATCGGCGCGGCCGTTGATCCGCAAGGTCTCGCGCACGCCAGGGATCAGGAACAGCAGCGAGACGCGCGGGTCGAGCACCAGGTTGCGCAAGGTGTCGACGCGGTTGTTGCCACGACGGTCCGGCAGCATCACCGTTTTGTGGTCGACCACGCGCACGAAACCCGCTGGATCACCCCGCGGTGAACAATCCAGGCCTTCGGCCCCAGAGGTCGCGACGGCGACGAACGGCGCCTTCTCGATAAAGGCGCGGTAGTGATCGGAGATATAATCGATCTCTTTGGTCAACGAGCGCGGAGACGGCTCGCCGTAGATCTCCTCCAACTGCTCGATCGAGGTGATGCGGTTGTCTGAAGAGAACGCTGGTGCGGGGTCTGTCATGTCGCGAATATCCATAGGTTGACTGGGGCGGCGCCACTATATCACTGCATTGGTGCGGGCATCAAAGCCGGGAATCATCGATCACTTCGGCAAACCGGCGTGGCAGCAGGCCGGCCTGGAACCAAGTGACAAAGCTATAGATTGAATAAACCGGTAAGCCGGTACGGCTCCGGATGTCGGTGGCGAAGGGTACCATGTTGGTGCATTCCAACAGGATCGCGCCGATGTCGGCGTCACCGGCGATCAGGTCGGCGGCGGCTTGCAACAAATCGTTGCGCGCCAAATCGAAGTCGAGCGATGGTTCGTCGTCCAACACGACGCGGGTAAATTCCCGGCCGCCATCGGTCCCGGCGACGGCGACGTCGACCGGCACACCGGCGGCTGAAAGGTGCTCGGCAACCAGGCTCGCTTTCGAGATGGTCAATATGCCGACCCGTTTGCCTGGCGGCAGGACCGCCTGGATCATCGGGTACTGCATCAGAGACGACGTCGCCACCGGTACGCCGACAGCGGCCGCGATGTCCTTCTGGAACAACGACAAAAAGCCGCAAGTCGTGGTGATGCCGTCAACGCCATGTGCCACCAAATCCCGCGCGGCGTCGATAAACCCGTCGACCAGGCCGGCGGCGCGGTGCCGGACAACGCGGTCCGGGGTGGCATCGCGAACCACCCGATATTGCACCGGGAACGGCCACGTCCCGGCATTGCCCATGTCACCGGGCGCCCGCGGAAATCGCGATTCCAGCATTAATATTCCGACCGAAGCGCCATAGACGTTCTTGCCGCCGGTCAAACTCATGATCCGTCTCCCATGGTTCAGGCAGTGCCGTCAGGAACATAGAGCCGGGAATAGCCCTCGCGCACCGCCTGGGTAATTTGATCGTCACGCCGTTCGATATGCGCCCGCATGCGGCGGCCGGCCTCGGCGCCGTCGCTAGCCTTCAACGCCTGCATTATCGCACGGTGCTCGCGCTGTGTCTCCGGCCGGCGCCGGTCCATATCGACCCAGCGGATGAAGCGGATGCGGGCGTTGACGTTATCGAGCAACCGGACCATTTCGCCATTGCCGCTGGCCGCCATCAACCGGGTATGAAAATGCTCGTCCAGGCCGACCAACTGATCCGCGTTGTTGGTCTCGGTGCCAGTTGCGTCGAGAAAAGCTTCGATGTCGGCAATTTCTTCCGCGCTGATTCGAGCCGCGGCGACCTGGACGGCGGCTTCTTCCAAGACCGCCCGCAGCTGATAGAGCTCATGGATCTCTTTCGGATCAAGGGCGCGACAGAAAAAGCCGCGACCCGGCTGGAAGGTCAGAAAGGCTTCAGCGACCAATCGGTTGAGGGCCTCGCGAAGCGGCGTGCGGCTGCCACCAAGCCGGCCGACCAATGCGCTCTCGTTGAGCCGTTCGCCAGGCTTAAATCGATAATCGATCAGCATCGCTTTGACCTCACGATAGAGGCGGTCGACATGGCTCTCGGCCGCTTGACTGGCTTGCTGCAAATTCTTTGTCCCGTTGGTGAACGTGTTCGTTGACCGGCGTCATTATGCCTGTATATCATGCTGTATACAATTATTTTGCCTTCCGATTCTGAAAAAGGACCGACCAATGAGCGATGCCGCCAGCAATCAGCCGAATGGCGCCGAAGCCATGGTGCGCATGCTTCAATTGCATGGCGTGTCACATATTTTCGGACTTTGCGGCGACACCTCTCTGCCGTTTTACGACGCCTTGCATCGGATGAATCACGGCATGCGGCACATCCTGACCCGGGACGAACGCTGCGCCGCTTACATGGCCGACGGCTACGCCAGAATCTCCGGCAAAGTCGGCGTCTGCGAGGGTCCGAGTGGCGGCGGTGCCACCTATATCCTGCCGGGTGTCGTCGAAGCCAACGAATCCTCGGTACCGGTCCTGAGCATCACCTCGGACGTCTCGACCAAGTCCCATGGCCGCTATCCGCTGACCGAACTCGACCAAACCGCCTTGTTCCGGCCGCTCACCAAATGGAACGGCGTGATCGATAGTGCCGACCGGCTGCCGCAGATGGTTCGGACAGCCTTTCGCGCCATGACCACCGGCCGCCCCGGCGCCGCCCATCTCGGGCTGCCCTATGACGTTCAACAAGCACCGACGCCGGAGGCGGAAGTCTGGGCGCAACCGGAACTTGGCCGCTATCCGGCCTGGCCCGTGGCGGCCGACCAGGCCGCCGTCAGGGACGCGACCGAGGCGCTGTTGTCGGCCAAGAACCCAATCGTCATCTGCGGCGGCGGTGCGGTGATTGCCGGCGCCGAAGCCGAACTCGACCGCCTGGCACGCCGGCTCGACCTTACCGTCGCCACCACCATCAGCGGCCAGGGCAGCCTTGCCGACAGCCACCCGAACATGCTCGGCGTCGTTGGCTCCAACGGCGGCACCATGCCGACCCGCACCGTGGTGGAAGAGGCCGACCTGGTGGTCTTCATCGGTTGTCGCGCCGGCTCCGTCACCACCGAGCGCTGGCGTTTCCCGACCCCGGACGTGCGGGTCCTGCATATCGATATTGATCCTATGGTGATATCCGCCGCCTACCGCACGGAAGTCGGCGTCGTCGGCGATGCGCGCCAGGCGCTTGCCCAGATCAATGCCGAGCTTGACCGCAGCGCGGCCGAGCCGCCCAACTTTGGCGGCAGCAACCGTGTCGCCACGGCCAAGGCCAAGAAATTCGATGCCTTCGCGAGCCTCGCCGAAAGCGCGGAACGGCCGATCAGGCCGGAGCGGGTGATCGCCGAGCTGAACCGGATCCTGCCCGACGACGCCATCGTCGTCGCCGATCCCGGCACGCCGTGCCCGTATGTCTCCGGCTATTACGAGTTCCGGCGCTCCGGCCGGCTGTTCATCTCCAACCGGGCGCACGGCGCCCTCGGTTATTCCATGGCGGCGGCGGTCGGCGCCCACTACGCCCGGCCCGATGCCAAGGTCGTAGCACTGATGGGCGACGGCTCGTTTGGCTTCACCTCCGGCGAACTCGAGACCATCGTCCGCAACAAGCTGCCGATTACCATGGTGGTGTTCTCGAACGCCGTGTTCGGCTGGATCAAAGCCGGCCAGAAACACGGCTTCGATGAACGCTACTTCTCCGTCGATTTCTCGCGCACCGACCACGCCGCGGTCGCCCAGGCCTATGGCGTCAAGTCCTGGAAAGTCGAAGACCCGGCCGATCTGGCCGGCGTGCTGGCCAAGGCGACGGAATCCGGCGAGCCGACATTGGTCGACGTCGTTGCCCAACCCCTGCAGGACGCCAAGGCGCCGGTATCCGAATGGGTGGCCTGACATGGCGACAGAGCAGCCCGCAGACGCTGTAAGTGATGCGTCCAACCGTATACTGGTCATTGGCGCCGGCATGGTCGGTGTATCGGCGGCGCTAGCCTTGCAGCATGAAGGATTAGCTGTCGCATTGGTCGATCGCGGCGCGCCGGGCGAGGGCGCCTCGTTCGGCAACGCCGGCCTGCTCGCGGCAAGCTCGAACGTCCCGGTCAACACGCCGGGCCTGATCCGGCGTGCCATCAAAATGCTGGCCGATCCGTTGCCCGCACTGCATCTCCGTTGGTCGTATCTACCGCGCATGGCGCCCTGGTTGCTGGCCTACCTCCGGCGCTGCGATACCGAAACGGCGACGACCACCGCTGCGCATATCGATCTTTTGATTCATGATTGCCTGGACCGGCACCGGGCGCTTGCCAAGGGCACCAAGGCGGAGGCGCGGATCCGGTCCATGCCTTATCTGTTCGCCTATCCGGGCCGCGCGGCGTACGAAGCCGACGCCTTCACTTGGGCGCTTCGGCGCGCCGCCGGCTGGCAGTGGCGCATGGTGACCGGCGAGGCCGCACGCGAACTCGAACCGGATTTGGCACCGCGTTACGATTGCCTGGCGGTGTTCGATGATCAGCATGGCTTTATCTCCGAACCCGGCGCCTATGTGAAAGAGCTGGCCGACACTTTCGTCGAGCGCGGCGGAGAATTTATTCAGGCCAGCGTGCAGGACTTCGACATGGCCGGCGGCCACCCCGTCGCAGCGATAACCGACCAGGGCCGGTTGCCCTTCCGGACCGTGGTCATTGCCGCCGGTGCGTGGTCGGCACGGCTCACCGCCAAGCTCGGCATCAAGATCCCGCTCGAGGCTGAGCGCGGCTACCACGTCGAATTCAAAGACCCGTCAGTCAGGCCACGCCATTCGATACAGATATCCGACGGCAAGTGCGTCGCGACACCGATGGATCATGCCTTGCGGATTGCCGGCCTGGTTGAATTCGGCGGGCTCGAGGCCGGCCCCTCGACGCGCCCCGGTGAGGTACTACGGGCCCGCGCCAAGGCTTTGCTGCCGGATCTGCAATTCACCGAGCAATCGGAATGGCTCGGCCACCGGCCGGCGACCAGTGACAGCTTGCCGGTCATCGGTCCGACCGGCAAACACGACAACGTCCATCTCGCATTCGGCCATGCCCATGTCGGACTGACCGGCGGGCCCAGAACCGGGCAGCTAATCGCCGACATTATCGCCGGCCGGCGGCCAAACATCGACATGACCCCCTACCGGCCGGAGCGGTTCGGGTAAGCTATCCAGGCAAGCCGTGCGCCGCGTCACAAAGGTTGCGGAGTTTGATCCGCGCCAGGTCACGGCCCAGGATACCGAGGCCGCAATCGGGCGCGGCGATTAGGCGTTCGGGTTCGATATGCGCCATGGCTGTGGTGAGCCGGGTGGTGATTTCTTCAACCGACTCGACACGGCTCTGGGCGATGGCGACCGCGCCGAAGATCACGGTTTTGGTGCGGAACCGCGGCAGCAGTTGGTCGAGATCATTGTAGCGATGGGCATCCTCCAGGCTGACCTGGTGGAACGGCGCCTGATCGATGGCCTCGGCCAGCTCGATATAGGCGGTCTTCGGCGCCTTCGGATAATCCAGGTTGTCGATCCGGTCCGGATAGCCGCAACACATATGAACGATGCGCGTGACACCGTCGGGCACGCCGTCGAAACACGCATTCAAATTTTCGAAACCGTAATCGAGGGCATCCATAGCGCGGCGGGCGAAAACCGGTTCGTCGACCTGAATGTGCCGGCAGCCGGCCTCGGCCAAGCGGCGAATTTCCACGTTGACCGCACGGGCTAGGTCGGTGCCAAGGCGCTGCGCATCGCCATAATGGTTGTCGACCAAAGTGTCGCCCATGGTCATCGGCCCCGGCACCGTCATCTTGACCGGCCGGTCGGTCGCGGCTTGTGCCTGTTGCCAATCCCGGGCCAGAAATCCATCGCCGGCCGCGACCGGGCCGGTCACCGTCGGTAATTTGGCCTGATAGACACCACGCACGGTCTTTTCGGTCAGGGTATCGAAATCGATGCCGGCGAGGTGGCGGCAATGATAGTGGATGTAGTTCTCGCGGCGAATTTCGCCATCCGTCGGAATATCAATGCCGGCCTCGACCTGATCGCCCACGGCCTGATGGACGGCACGCTCGAACAACGCTTCCAATTCGCTGCCGCCGGCGGCGACGGCGCGGCCGTATTCGGTTGTCGGGTCGTTTGAATCCGGCCCGCCGGCAACACGGAACCAGTCCGGTACGGGCAAAAAATCGGGCTTCGGGTAGGCGCCGATGGTGGTGGTTTTCATAGCCGCTGCTCTCCGCATTAGGACCAACGATTGTCGTCCCGAGACACCCTGCCGGCAAGCCGATTATTCGGTAGTGCCTTGGCCGAGAACTATGATTTTCCGCGCACTGCCAATAGCGGTCGTTTCTGTGGCGCACCAAATTCTATTCAAGACCTGCTTTCCTTGCGTCAACCTATGCGGCGGCGCCTGAGGCGATAATTGGTTTCGGACTGGACTTACGAATGACCTCGGCTCGTGTGTTCGTTAAAATCAATCCCCGATGTGAAATGGAGAATGCGCATGTCCGTCGAGAAACCCAGAGAAGAGTTCGAAGTGTTGTCGCCAACTGGTCCGGTCGGTGTTCAGATTTCACCGTCAGCTCCGCGGCCTGACACGTTAGACGGAAAGAAAATAGCGTTTGTCTGGGACTATGTCTTCCGTGGCGACGAAATGTTCCCGGTTATTGAACAGTCGCTTCGGCAGCGGTTCGACGGCATTAGTTTCGTCTCGCACCAGACGTTTGGGAGTATTTTCGGCGGCGACGAGGAAGCCGTTCTCGAAGAGCTGACGAACAAGCTGCGAACAATGGGAATTGATGGTGCCATCTGCGGCGTTGGATGTTGAGGGGCCTGCACTCCGGCCGTGCTCCGTGCGAGTGCCATAATCGAAAAAGCGGGTATTCCCAGCGCGTCCTTGATCTGTGATGGATTTGGCGGTCAGGCGTCAGCAATCCGCGGCGGTCTCGGTGTGCCGGATTTGCCCGTCACGCGGATTGCCGGACATCCCGATTCACAAACAGTAGACGAACTCTCACAAAATCTGGTGGATGTAACAGTACCGCAAATTATAGAGCATCTGACAGAGTCGCCGCCGGCATCGTACGATGAGACCGGGTCGGTCGAGACAGCGAATTCGTCGCGGATTGTTGCGCGCGGATCTTTCGATGAGATCAATCAATTTTTCGAGGCGCAGCAGTGGAGCGACGGTCTGCCGATCGTTCCACCGACGCGTGACAGAGTCGCGGCATTCTTTGCGCATTCTTCGGAAGATCCGGATCGCGAATTGGGCGTGCTTCAGCCTTCGGGCCGCTTGGCAACCACGCGCAACGTCGCTGTGAATGGCGTGATGGCCAATTGCCGCCCAGAGTATATGCCGGTGCTCGTTGCCGTGGCGGAAGCATTGGTCGATCCGGACTACGGTGTGCAGCATAGTGGTGATACTACGGGCGGCGAGGCCCTTGCCATTCTCAGTGGACCAGCAGCCAAGACGGTCGGGTTCAATTTCGAGGGTGGGGCCCTCCGAGATGGTTACCGTGCAAATACCAGTGTCGGTCGGTTCATTCGGTTGTTTCTGCGTAATGTCGCGGGGTCAAGGCTCGGTGGCGCTGATAAGTCTACTTTTGGCAATACGTGGCGCGTTGTGCTTGCAGAAAACTACATGGCAACACAAGAATTCGGCTGGTCGAATTTGACGGTGGATCAAGGATTTGGGGCTGAAGATAGCACTGTAACTCTAGCCCGTTACACCGGCGGCGGCATAGTTGGCTCCGTCTATGGACGAACAGCAGACCAAATCGTGCCTTACTTGGCCGATGGACTGGTTCGGCAAATGAGCTGGGAGTATGCGTTCACGGTCGGGTTTGCCCCCGGTACCGCGAGACCACTCCTTGTGTTGAGCCCTCAGATCGTGAAAACACTCTTTGCGGATGGCGTTGGCAAAGACCAACTTAGGACTCTGTTGTTTGAACATGCACGGATACCCGCCAGAAAAATGGAAACCTATATTGGCCCTTGGTGCAATTTGGTTTCGGGTCGTCGAACACTCGCACGTTTGGTGGCCGACGGGGCCGCGGATCCGGTTTTCCGTGGTGATGATCCGGATCGGTTGGTCCCGATCGCTGCTCGCCCCGAACACTTCATGATCGTGGTCAGCGGAGACCCCTTCCGCTCCAATGCTTATGCCTTCGGCCACAACGGGATGCACGGGTTCCCGACAACCAAAAAAGTCCGAATGCCATAGGGAACAGGGTAGTCTGACGTCGGCGCAGTTTGGACACGCTGAGATTTATTGCGAACGGAGGATTGTTGCGCCATGTCGAAACCTTGCGCAAAGCCGGGCTGCCGGAAAGACGGCTGTGGGTCAGTCGGAGTCGAACAACGCTTCCAATTCGCTGCCGCCGGCAGCGATGGCGCGGCCGTATTCGGTTGTCGGGTCATCTGAGTCCGGCCCGCCGGCAACACGGAACCAGTCCGGTACGGGCAGAAAATCCGGCTTCGGGTAAGCGCCAATGGTGGTGATTTTCATGGCTGCCGCTCTCGACTGTGTGTCGTTGATTGTGATCTGTCGATGGTGTTCCAACAACCCAAATAGTTAAACCACAATACTATCTTAAGGCGTATAAATGAAATTTAAATACGCTATTTACTCACTAACATCTAAACATATTCGATGATTTATTGATTTTTTCTAGTAAATTATATAGTCCTGGTGTCACAGGCTATCTGTCGAATTTCGAGATTTCGAACCTGCACATTTTGATTTGGGAGGCAGCGACTATGAGGTTAATCACAATAATCTTGGCGTTTGTCATGTTGGCCAGCACGCACGCGATGGCAAAAGACACGTGTGGTGAGTTGCTTGAGTCTTTTGAGGAGTTCTACAAAAGTATTGCAATAATAGAAGCAGAAAGTGTTGGCGACAACAGTGCACCCAGAGCCCAACTTCGGACCTTAAGAATTATCAGACTGCAAAACAAGCAGCATATCATTTTAAGATTCGCGACCGCCCATAAGTGTAAACTACCAGCTTCCCCGGGGAGTTACGGAGACTATTATCTGGCGGCGCTAAAATGTAGGAACAAGTCGGTGGAAACGGGAAAATATGATTCTCCTGAATGCAATAGGTCAAACTGGAAACCAATCAAGAAATAGCGAGCAATGCTAGAATACCCGTTGGAGTTTGACATTATGGATGCACAATTATCGTCATCCGAGGTCCAGTGACTTTAGTGTATGTCATTCATCCGGTGGCTCGCCGACATACCGGGCGCGGGGTCGGATCAGGCGGCCGGTAGCGTACTGCTCGAGCGCGTGGCCGATCCAACCGACGCTGCGGCCGACGGCAAACAGGGTGAACGCCGCGCCTGGCGGCAACTCCAGCGCGGCCGTCATCAAGGCGTTGGCGTAATCGATGTTGGGGGCAAGGCCGGATACTTCCATGGCGGCCTCGGTCAGCGCCAAGCCCTGGCGCACCAGCGGATTATCGCCCAGGTCGCGTTCGAGGGCGGCGAGCAGCGCCGCGGCGCGTGGATCGCCGTTGGGATAGAGCGGATGGCCGAAGCCCGGCAGGCGGTCGCCGCGTCGGAGCCGCGCGATCAGAAGATCGACCGGGGCAGGCGTGCCCATCATCTCTTTCAGTAGTGCTGCCACACGGTCGACCAACCCACCGTGCCGGCCACCGGCCAACGCCGTCAAGCCGGCGGTTACCGACTGATAGAGATTGGCTCGGGTCGAAGCGACAATCCGAACCGTGAAGGTGGACGCATTGAATTCGTGATCGGCCATGAGTACCAGCGCCATGCGCAAGAGATCCGCGCCGGCCGCGCAATCGAAACCTTCGGCCAGCAAAGCGTGAATGGCCATACCGTCCGCGTCCGCACGCTCGGCGCCGATCAGGCCGAGGCAGCGCACGATGCGCGCCGCCACCACCGGCGCCAGCGGGCCGGTCCGCGATTCAACCTGGCGATCGTAATCGGCGACAAGGGCGAGGGCGCCAGCCAACCGTGACGCCGGCGCGAGCGGCCCAAGGATCGGCTGGATCTCGGCCAATCTGTCGGTGAGCGCGGCCGGCAGCGGCTCCGCGAACGGGTCGCGGTCGGCACAATCCCAAATCAAGGTCGCAATTTGTTCGAGGCCGGCTGTCGCGGCAAGCTGAATGGCATCGCGGCCCCGGTAAAAAAATCCATCGTCACGGATCAAGGTGATCTCGGAATCAAGCACCGGCGCGCCGAAATCTAGGCTCCTCGCCACCGCCTGGCGACTGTCCTGGCGGTGCGCGCGGCGATGCATCAAGGAGCGCACGTCCTCCGCATGATAGCGCTTGCGGCGGCGTTGACCGACCGATTCCGAGCGGATCATGCCGCGACTTACATAGGCATAGAGCGTGGCCAGGCTGACATTAAGTTCGGTGGCGGCTTCCTGGGCCGTGAGATAAACCGGTTCAGCCATATGAGGCCTCCTTGGCGTTTCTTTATATTGATTGAATAAATCAAGATTGACAACATTTATTGAACGAACATTTTTAGGACATTGTTTCATTCACGACAACTGGAGGTGACGATGTCGGAAGGATTGGAAGGCGTGATCGCGGCCCGCACGATTTTGAGCCATGTGGACGGACAACGCGGCCGGCTGATTTTGCGCGGCCGAAAACTCGAGGAATTGGCCGGCCACACAGATTTGGAAGGCGTCGCAGCACTGTTGTGGTATGGCCTCGGCTCTGGTGATCCTGACGCGAATACCTTGCGGACCCGCTTTGGCCGGCAGCGTCAATCAGCGTTCGAACGCGTGCCCGACCTGCTGGCGCGGCTCGGGCCGTTGCAGCCGATGGAAGCCCTGCGGTTCATGGTCGCCAGCCTGCCCGACGAAGACCCCCGCGATGGTGCGCCGGCGCACGAACGGGCGGTCGCTGCGATCCCGGTCTTCCTGGCCGGCATTTTGCGTCACGCGGTCGGCGAGGCGCCGGTGGCGCCGGACCCAGGTTTGACCCAAGCGGCCGATTTCTTAGGCATGCTAGGCGGCAAGCCGGCCTCGCCGGCAGAAATCGCCGCACTGGAAACCTATTTGGTTACCGTCGCCGACCATGGCCTCAATGCCTCGACCTTTGCCGCCCGGGTCATTGCCTCGACCCAGGCCGGCACGATCTCCGCGGTAACCGGCGCCCTCTGCGCCTTGAAAGGGCCATTGCATGGCGGCGCGCCGGGGCCGGTACTCGACATGTTCGATGCCATCGCCGCGGCCGGCGACACCAAGGCCTGGCTGGAAGCCGCCATTGACGGCGGCGAACGGCTCATGGGCTTTGGCCACCGGGTCTATCGCGTACGCGACCCGCGCGCCGACGTGCTGAAGCAAGTCGTGGTTAGCCTGAAAGGCGGCGACAACCGCATCGCTTTTGCCGAAGCGGTTGAGGCCACAGCGCTCTCGGTGCTGGCCGCTAAGAAACCGGGGCGCCGGCTCGACACCAACGTCGAGTTTTACACAGCACTCGCCCTCGAAGCGCTCGGCATACCCCGCGCCGCCTTCACGGCGTTGTTCGCCATGGGCCGGGTGGTCGGCTGGTGCGCCCATATCATGGAGCAGGAAAGAACCGGACGCCTGATCCGGCCGAGCGCCGACTATGTCGGGCCGGAAGCCACCGCCGCCTGAATTGTGGTGCCGACCGATCGGCTCTATTCTGCCGCGGCAACAACGTAAGGATTGAGCGATGACTGACCCGGCGAACCGGCAAGTACTTTTGGCTTCCCTGCCGGAGGGGCATTTGAAGCCGGATCATTTCCGATTGGTGACGACGGCGGTGCCGGCGATCGCCGCCGGCGAAATCCTGGTGCGGGTCATCCTGATCTCGCTGGATGCCGCCAACCGCGCCTGGATGCAGGGCGCCACCTATCGCGAAGCGGTCAAGGCCGGCGACGTCATGCATGCCTATGTGCTCGGGCAGGTCGTCGAGAGCCAGGCCGACGGCTACGCCGAGGGTGATATCGTCATGGGCGAGGGCGGCTGGAGCGACTACGTGGTCATTGCAGCCAAACGCGCGGTCAAGGCGCCGGATCACCGGCCGCTCACCAACCTGCTGTCGGTCGCCGGCATCGCCGGCAAGACCGCGTATCACGGTCTGCTTCGGATCGGCGAGCCCAGGGCGGGCGAGACCGTTGTCGTCTCCGCCGCCGCCGGATCGGTCGGGATCTTTGTGGGCCAGATCGCCAAGCTCATGGGCTGCCGCGTGGTCGGCATCGCCGGCGGCGCCGACAAAGGCGATTGGCTGGTCACTGAACTGGGTTTCGACGCATCCGTCGATTACAAGGCCGGCAATCTGTACCGCGACCTGAAAGCGGCTTGCCCGGACGGCATCGATGTCTATTTCGATAATGTGGGCGGTGCCATAACAGAGGCCGCGTTGTTTCAAATGAATTTGCATGGCCGCATCGTCTGCTGCGGCGCGGTCAGCCAGTATGACACCACCGATCAGGCAAGCCCGCGCGGCGTGCCCGGCCTTCTCGTCGTCAAACGGCTGAAAATGCAGGGCTTCATCGTCATGGATTTCGCCGCCGATGATGCCAAGGCCGAAGCCGACCTGTTGGGCTGGGCGGAGAGCGGCCAACTCAAGGTGATCGAGGATGTGGTCGACGGCCTGGAGAACGCCCCGGCCGGCCTGATCGGGTTGCTGGCGGGCGACAATCGCGGCAAGCGCATGGTCCGGGTTTCGCCAGACCCATGAACCACCGGCCTTACAACGGGTTGGCCGCGTCCTTGCCGATAACCGTGGTCCATTCGCGGACCCGCCAGGCCGTCACGAGCCCGTTCAGGACATAGGGGTCGGCTTCGGCGAATGCCTCAGCGACGGCGGGGGAATCGCACTTAAACAGGATCGCCGCCCCGTCGGGAGGATTGGCAAACGCGCCGCCGAGCACGACCTCGCCGCGCGCCATCGATGCGTTGATATGGGCCACATGCGCCGCGCGGAATTCGCCGCGCCGCTCCATGTAGTCGGAAACATAGTCGTAGAACAGTAGGCAATGCATGGCCGGCATCTCCGTCAAAAGCTCGGCTTGGTGGGGAACGGCGTCAACTGGAGTTCGTGGGTCCAGCAGGACCGGTCCTGTGTATGCAGGTAGTAAAACGCCTCGGCGATCTTGACCGGGTTGATCACGGTATCGGGCTCGGCTTGGGCCTTGGCCAGCGCGCGGGTGCCGGGCGAGTCGATCAGGCCATCAATGACCACGTTGGCGACATGCACGCCATACTCGGAATACTCCTCGGTCAGCACTTGCGCCAAGGTCCGCATCATAACCCTGGGATAGTAGAGCGATTGCCCGGTCATGCGCTTGCGCCCGCGCAGCGACGAAGCGTTGTTGGAAATAAGGAACGAGCCTTCACCCTTCTGGCGCATGGCCGGCAGCACTTCCTTGGCAACGAGGAACGGGCCGCGGCTGGAAATGTGCTGCGCGGTATCGAACATTTCCACCGGGATGTGTTCGAGGAGTTCTTTTTCAGGCGGCAAGTCGCGGCCCTCAAGGTAGCCGGCGTTATAGACCAGAACATCCGGATCGCCGGCTTCCTGGCGGATCGCCGCAAACGCAGAGGAAACCGACTCCTCGGAGACCAGGTCGAGCTCGACGGTCATGCACGCGCCGCCCAGTTCCTTGATGGACTGCGCCAGCGCGGCGGCATTGGCCTTGGCGCGGGTCGTCAGTACGACGAAGAATCCTTCCTGTGCAAACTTCATGGCGACCGCACCGCCGACGCCATACCGAACGCCGACCGGCAGGTCGCTATCGTCCAGGGACCGACCGTGGGCCAGCTTGGTCATCCGGCCATCGGCCTGCCATTTGGTGGTGGCGCCAACCACGACGGCGACGGGCTTGTCCATCCTGCGTGTCTCCCGTTTGTCTATGCTGTTGGATTCAAAAAGCGGTAAGGCGGTAACCGTAACCGCGAATTGTAATCAACCGTTAGGCAATAGCTAGAGCCCTTTCCGACCATACGAGGTCATTTGATGGGAGCAAATCGGCTTTTCGGGCAGGCGCGGTGCGCAGCGCAATGTGGGTCATTGGGCAAGCATCGCAACGCACCCGAAAAGCCGATTTGCTCCCATCAAATTACCCCGTATGGTCGGAAAGGGCTCTAGAACTTCTGTGCTGCCGCGATCGACTTCTTGACCAGGTCCGACGGGGCCGGCAAAGGTGTGGTCAATAATTTTCGGATATTGAGGTAACCGGATCCGTTGCGCGGTGCCGCCGGGTCCCTTAGCGGCGTGCTGGATGCCTTTAACAAAGTTCGAAACGCTTCCACAATGCGCCACCGGTTTTCGCCGTAAAGCTGTTCTATTTCGGACCCGCGGTGGTGCAACCACATCGCCGCGGCCGCGGTGACATGGACCGTCGCGTAAGACGTACCGTCGCCACCACCCGAGATCGACGATCCCGAACCCGCGCTTGCCGAGCCCATGAAACTATCGACGGTGCCGTAATTGGCCTCGGCGTCCCGGTCGGACTTTTCGACTTTGTATGTCAGTTTCCGGTTTGGCCGAACTGCATCGGCACGATAGATTTCATCGGCCGGAGCCCAGACATCGATGTATAGCTCATCGCTCTCGTATTCTTGATACAGGCGACCGGAAAATCTCACACCGCCAACCCCGATCGTGCGCCAGTACTTCCCAGGATATACCACCCGGTCGATGCCCTGGCCGCCTGCTGCGACCATGATGATGCCTTGTTCATAGGCCGCGTCGACGGCTTTCGACATCGGCCGGCCGCTCAAAAACGAAAGCCACGGCCAACCGATGCTGAAAGAAAGCACATCCAGCCGACAACGCACGGCCTCGTGAATTGCATTGGCAACGTTGCGTCGTATGTCTTTCTCGCGCAGGAAGACGGAATCAGTGACGCGATAGGGTATGATTGGCAATCCAGGCGCGACGCCGAGAAAGTATTTCTTCTTGAAATCATGGGCATCACCGCACAGGACGCTGGCGGTACGGGTACCGTGGCCGGGATATAGAAAGGTGCCGTTATTGAGCGGGTCTTTCGGCTTGCTGCCCCGCTCCATGTAATTGACGCCTTCGTCGGCCCGAATCCAGTTTTTCGACTGTTTCCAATCACCGAATATTCTGTGTTCCGTATAGCCGGTATCCAGATGGCCGACGTCGATGCCTTCCCAATCGATGTCACGAGGATTGCCGCTGTTGGGCGCGAGTAGCTTCCACGCCGCGGGCGCTTGCACTTTTTCAAGATTCCAATCCGGTTTGGCTGCACTTCCTCTTGGCATGTCTGCCCCCGCCAAAAATGAGTTCCGTTAATACACGCCTTAGTTTTCCAACTATACAAATGCGATTATAAATATCTCAAAATCCTAACAAATCGGGCAGCCGATGACAACAGCGTTGGACGCCAAGCACGGAAACTCCGCCGAAGATCAAATCCGACCATATTCCATGTTGCGGCGGCAGTTTCATTCGGGTAGTAATATTTACCACCAGATTTATGAACGGAGAGTGCCGTGGGTCAAATAAAAAAGGTAAGCGTGGCACTTACCGAGGAACTTGCGACATTGGTCAAGGCGGCTGTGGAAGACGGCGACTATGGTTCCGCGAGTGAAGTGGTGCGAGACGCGTTACGTCAATGGCAATCCGATAGAATCCGCCGTCAGGCAGAATTAGGGATGCTTCAAAGGGAATGGCGAAGAGGCATCACCAGCGGCCCGAGCCAGCTCGCCAATATTGACCATATCAAGCGAAATGCGCGATCCGGTCGTTAAGCACGAACCGGAGCCACATGGCAAACTACCGGATCAAGCCCGAGGCGGAACGCGATCTAATCGCGCTATGGCGATACGTCGCTGCAAGCGACGCAGAAGCAGCCGACAAACTTCTCGATTCCCTGCACGCCACATCCCTGATGCTGGCGGATAACCCGAGGGCAGGCAGGGCGCGCGATGATATCGCTAAGGGTTTCCGCTATTTCCCGTCCGGGAGCTACCTGATTTTGCATCGCATTACCAATGAATCGATCGAGGTTGTTCGTTACCTTCATGGCGCCCGCGATATCACGGTGTTGTTCGACGACAACAGGCCCGATTCCTAACCAGCGAAACCCATCATCGCCGCCTACCGCCCCATACCATAAAACTCATCATTCGGCCGCATGGCCGACAGGTTGGCGAGGCGGTTACTGAGCGCGAATAAACCGGCAATCGCGCCGATGTCCCAGATATCATCCTGTGAAAAACCGTGCTCCAGCAACGGCTCGAAGTCGGCCTCGGACAAATTGGCGGAATCTTGGGAAACCTTCATGGCGAAATCGAGCATCGCCCGTTGCCGCGGCGAGATGTCGGCCTTGCGATAATTGATGGCGAGCTGGTCGGCGATCAAAGGGTCTTTGGCGCGAATTCTCAGGATGGCGCCGTGGGCAATCGCGCAATAGAGGCAGCCATTGGCAGCCGAGGTTGCGACCACGATCATTTCCCGTTCGGCCTTGGTCAGGCCGCCGTCACGTTCCATCAAGGCATCGTGGTAAGCGAAGAAGGCGCGGAGTTCGTCCGGCCGGTGCGCGAGCCCCAGAAATACGTTCGGCACGAAACCGGATTTTTCTTGCACCTCGATAACCCGAGCCCGGATATCGTCGGGCAAGTCCGAGATGGCGGGCACCGGAAAGCGGCTGATCGATTTTTCATTCATGGCATCGTGCCTCCTGTCACCATGGCGGGCCAGCTTGCCCACTGCAGACCCATCGCATAGCGTACCCGCGCGGCAAATGAAGGAGGGCATGGTGTCGCAGGCTATCGACTGCAGCGTATTGATCGTCGGCGGCGGGCCGGTCGGATTGACCTTGGCCATGGATCTCGCCTGGCGTGGTATCGACGTTGTCGTTGTTGAACGCCGCCGCCGCGGCGAGCCGCCGTCGGCCAAGTGCAACCACGTCTCGGCCCGCAGCATGGAGATTTTCCGCCGCCTTGGCGTTGCCGGAAAGGCCCGCAACACGGGCCTGCCGCCGGACTATGCCAATGACGTATCCTACCGCACCAGCTTCACCGGCCAGGAGCTTGCGCGGATACCGATCCCCTGCCGCCGCGACCGCTATGACGCCACCGAAGGCCCCGACGTCGGCTGGCCGACGCCGGAGCCGCCGCACCGTATCAATCAGATATTCCTGGAGCCGGTGCTGTTCGACCATGCGGCGCAAATGCCGCGCCTGACAATTCATTCCCAGACAGAGGTCACCGGCTTCGCCCAGACCGAGGACCAGGTCCGTGCCGAGCTTGTGGACTTGGAGACCGGCGCGACACGCACCGTCACCTGCCGCTTCATGGTCGGCTGCGACGGCGGCCGGTCTGCCATACGCAAGGCTATCGGCGCGCGCTTCGAAGGCGATGCCGAGGTTCAACGCGTGCAGTCGAGCTTCATCCGGGCGCCCGGGCTGATCCACATGCAGAAGGAGACGCCGGCATGGGCGACGTTTTCCTTGAATCCTCAACGTTCGGGCAACGTCTATGCGATCGACGGCAAGGAACGCTGGATCATCCACAATTACCTGCGCGAAGAAGAGGCAGGCTTCGACGCTGTCGACCGCGATTGGGCCATTCGCACCATCCTTGGTGTCGGCGCCGATTTCGACTACGAGCTGTTGGCCAACGAAGATTGGTACGGCCGGCGCTTCGTCGCCGACAAATTTCGCGACCGCCGGGTCTTTATCGCCGGCGACGCGGCGCATATTTGGGTGCCCTATGCGGGCTATGGTATGAATGCCGGCATTGCCGACGCCATGAATTTATCTTGGCTATTAGCCGCCCATCTCAACGGCTGGGCCCCGGCGGCGATCCTCGATGCCCATGAGCAGGAACGGCTGCCGATTACCGAACAAGTTTCCCATTTCGTCATGAACCATGCCCACGCCATGTCGAAGCAACGCCGTGCGGTGCCGGCCAACATCGAAGCTGCGGATGCCGCGGGCGAGGCGGCCCGCGCGGCGCTCGGCCGTTCGGCCTATGAGCTGAACGTCCAGCAATATTGCTGCGCCGGCCTCAATTTTGGCTATTACTACGAAAACTCCTCGATCCTGGCCGCCGACGACGGCACGCCGCCGCCCTACACCATGTCGACGTTCACCCCTTCGACCGTGCCCGGCTGCCGCACGCCGCATTTCTTCTTTGACGATGGGCGTTCGCTCTACGACGCGCTCGGCCCCGATTATACGCTGTTGCGAACCGATCGATCGGTCGATTGGTCGCCGCTGATCGGCGCCGCTGCCCTTCGCGGCGTGCCGATGGCGCTGTTGGATATTGCCGATGCCAACGCGGCACGGACACTTTATGATCGCAAGTTGGTGCTGTCGCGGCCGGACCAGCATGTCGCCTGGCGCGGTGACGCGCCGCCGGCAGACCCGCTCGCCCTGATCGACCGCATCCGCGGTGCTGCCTGAATGGAATTACGGACGAGAAACCCATGGAACTGAAAAATCATCCGGTCAACGCCGCTGAGGCACTGCTCATCCGGCTCAAGGCCAACGGTGTCGACTATCTGTTTGCCAACGGCGGAACCGATTTCGCACCGGTCATCGAAGGCTTGAGCCACGGCATTGCCCGCGGTGCCGACCTGCCGGAAGCGATGATCATGCCGCACGAGACCGCCGCCGTCGCCATGGCGCACGGCTATTACCTGCTGACCGGCCGGGCGCAATCGGTCATGGTCCATGTCAATGTCGGCCTCGCCAACTGCGTCATGGGCATCATAAACGCCGCGAGCGACAACATTCCCATGCTGATCATGGCCGGCCGCACGCCGATCACCGAGCACGAACGCTTCGGCTCGCGCATGACGCCGGTGCAATACGGCCAGGAAATGCGCGACCAAACCGCCATGGTGCGTGAGGCGGTGAAGTGGGATTACGAGATGCGCTACGGCGAGCAGGCCGACCTGCTGATCGACCGGGCGCTTGCCATCGCCAACACCGAACCGAAGGGGCCGGTCTACCTGGCCTTGCCACGCGAGCCCTTGAGCGAACCCTGGCCAGCCAAGCGGGCGGTGGTGGCGCCGCGCCAGGCAACGCCGCAACCGCCGCCGCCGGATGTGGCACAAATCGAACAAGCCGCCGATTGGTTGAGCTCCGCGAAGAATCCGCTAATCGTCTGCCAGCGCGGCGACCCGGCCATACAGCTCGGGCCGGCGTTGGCCGGCTTGGCCGAAAGCTTCGCACTGCCGGTCGCGGAATATTGGCCGGTGCGCAATGTTTTGGCCGGCGACCACCCGATGCATGCCGGCTATGAGTCCGGCCCTTTGGTTGCCGAAGCCGACGTTATTCTGGTCATCGATGCCCAAGTGCCGTGGATCGCCCGCCATCACCAACCCGCCGCCGACGCTAAGGTCATTCATGCCGGCCCGGATCCGCTGTTCCAGCGCTTGCCGGTGCGCAGCTTCCAAAGCGATCTGGCGATCACCGGCAATCCGGCGGCGATCGTCGACGCACTGCATCGCGCACTGGACGAACGCGGCGCCGGAGATCCTTCACGGGCGACACGCATTCGCGTCGCCGGTGAAGAACGCCGCGCCGAGGCCCACGCCAAGGCCCAGGCCGGCGGCGGTTCGCCGCTGCCCGGCGCGCCGATGACCGCCGCCTATGTAAGCCATTGCCTGGAGCAGGCGATCGACGACGATGCGATCGTTGTCAACGAATTGGGCGCCGTTGCCGCCGCCATGACCATTCCCGGGCCCAACCAGTTCTTCTCGGCACCGTACTCCGGCGGCCTCGGCTGGGGCCTGCCGGCGGCTATGGGCGCCAAGCTCGTCGACCGCGACCGGCTGGTGGTCGCCTGTATCGGCGACGGCTCTTACATGTTCGCCAATCCAGTCGCTTGTCATCAAATCGCCGAAGCCTGTGACCTGCCGGTCTTGATCCTGGTGATGAACAACGGCGTCTGGAACGCGGTGGAGCGGGCGGCACGGATGCTCTACCCGGAGGGCCATGCCATGCGCATGAACACCATGCCGATCACCGCCCTGACCCCGAGCCCCGATTACGGTGCCATCATCGGTGCCAGCCGGGGTTGGAGCGAGAACGTCGAAGACGGCACCGACCTGCCGGCAGCGCTCGCCCGCGCGGTCACGGTGGTCACCGAGGAGAGGCGCCAGGCGCTGCTCAACATCCGCACCGGTACGGTTTAGCTATTGGGCGCCGTTTGCGGGAAGGCGCGATAGATGGGCCGTATACCGGGATCGCGTTTTGATTTCGCGCCGTTCGTGCTAGCTACTCCTCGAGGCGACCCGTGGCGTCACGATCGTGCTCGTATCGTCTCTTGAGCGGAAACGGCGGCAACCAGGACTCGCGACGGACGATCCAACTTTCGTAGGTCGGCATCAATTGGTCAGGGGCGTCCAGGGACCCTAGGTTCACTTCTATTTCGTCGGCTGAGCGTGCGAAAATGGCCGAGCCGCAGCGGGGACAGAAAAACCGCCCGGCGTAGTCGCGTGTTTCGCCTTCGATCTGCACCGCATTCTCAGGGAACACGGCGGAAGCGTGAAACAGGGCTCCATGATGCTTGCGGCAGTCGAGACAGTGACAAAGGCCGATCCGGTATGGGCGCCCCGACGCCACAATACGGACGTTGCCACACAGGCAACCGCCAGTGAATCGATCCATGCTGCGTTTCCTCAAAAATCATGCGGTCGGAATGTTTACAACGAACCCCGTCGGGCGTCCACGATGCTCTACCCACCGGGCCGCGACGGAGCCCTTCCGCGACCCTTGAGCATGTCGTTGGCGGCTAGCACTAAGCCGGTCTTCATGAGCATGACCCCGCAAACGCGCCATACTGTCGAAACGTCACGGCGTATCGTCCAAGCGGATTACGGTGGTGATCGCCCAGGTCTTTTTGGTCAAGGCCCGGCGGCGGTGAAACAGCTCCCACGCCCGCGGGTCGCTCGGCACGTCGCGGGAGCCTTCCCATGCCGCGAGTGACGGGTACCAATTCAACAGCATCATCGTCGCGTCTTCGGCGTCATCGTCGCGTTTGCGGAACAGGCCGATCACCTGGGCCTCGAACGTCGCTTCGAAGCTCTGCCAGGCGGACGCCGACAGCGCCGCCACTTCATCGACATCATCGGGCGCAACCCTAAACCAGCGATGGACGTAGACGCCGGCTTTGTGTGGCGGATCGGCTGTCACCGGCCGCACGGTCGGCGCCAACAAATGGCAATCGACGGCAACGACGCCGTCGACGCCACCTAAGGTCTCGACCACCCGGGTCATTGCGTCGGCTGGCTCCGGCCAATGGGTCATCACCACGCAGGTATCGGATGGCAGCCCGAACTGCGGCGCCCACAGGCCATATGGGTTGCCGCCGATGTCACGGAGCTTCGCTAGCCCTTGGCGACGGAGTAAGGTTTCATGAGCCAGCCAAGTATTGCCAGTGGTCTGAACTGTCGCATAACTGAATGTGAGCATGACAGGTTTCGAGGCTTTCCATTTGATACCTGTCCGGGATCTTGCCATCTTAGTCACGGCAACGACAAACAATCAAAAAAGGAGCTGCGGGCATCATGAAGATTGCTGTAATGGGATCAGGGGGAATCGGCGGCTATTTCGGTGGACGCCTCGCGGCATCCGGCGCCGACATCTCCTTCATTGCGCGTGGCGCCCACGGCGCGGCCATGGCCGCCGACGGGCTGCGCATCCTGTCGCCGCTCGGCGATGCCCACGTCAACCCGGTCCGGGTAACCGCGGATCCGGCGGAGATTGGCCCGGTCGACGTGGTGATGTTCGCGGTCAAGCTCTACGACTGCGAAAGCGCGGCGGAACTCTGCCGGCCGTTCCTGAAAGACGGTACGGCGGTGATTTCCTTCCTCAACGGCATCGACAGCGAGGCGGTGATCGCCCGGGTCCTAGGGGCCGAGCACTGCGTCGGCGGCATCGCCTACATCCCCGCCGACATTCGCGAACCCGGCGTGATTAGCCATAACGGCCCGTTCGCGGCGCTCGCCTTCGGTGAAATGGACGGCCGGCCGAGCCCGCGGCTCGAGGCGTTCCTGAAAGCCTGTAAAGACGCAGGCATCGACACGAGTATTCGTGACAGCATCGAGATCGCGCTCTGGGACAAGTTCGTCATGCTGGCAAGCCTCGCCGCGGTCACCAGCCTGACCCGACTACCGGCCCGCGCTATCCACGATGACGATGACGTCAGGCAATTGTGCCGAGACGCCGCCGAGGAAGTGGCGGCGGTGGCCAAAGCCAAAGGCATTGGCTTAGGCCCCGACACCATCGACAAGATCATGGCTACGATCGCCCAATTCCCGCCGACGGCGCAGTCTTCGATGCTGACCGACCTGGAACGCGGCAAGCCGCTGGAGCTGGAATGGTTTTCCGGGACGATTGCACGCCTCGGTGCGGAACTCGGCGTGCCCACACCCATTCATAAAACGACCTTCGCGGCGCTTAAGCCTTACGCGAAAGGGGCTGTGGAATAGCCTAGAGCAATTCGTGGATCGTGACCGCATCGCCGCAGACCTGTTCGGCGATATCGCAGAGATGGCGATGATGGGTGAGGTAGATCACCTGGCCCTGATGCGCCATCTCGGAGAGCAATCGAAAGGTCTCCGCGGAGCGATCGTCATCAAAAGTCTCCAGGATGTCGTCGGCGAAAAACGGCAGGGCTTCGCGGTCTTGAACGAACTCGGCATAGCCGGCGATACGTAATGCCAGATAAAGCTGAAAACACGTGCCTTTCGACATTTCCGATGCGGCCATGGATCCGCTTCCGGCCTTGAGGCCGACAAGAAGCTCGCCGTCTTTGCCTGGTGTCGTAGTGAGATCGGTAAACGCGTTCCTAGTGATTGTCGCAAAGGCCCTGCCGGCGCGTTTCATCATGGAGCTGCGGTGGCGGTCACGAAAGGCCCGGAGGGCGTCTTCGGCGGCCAAGGCCCCGATCGACAGCGCCAGGTAACGGTCGGCCTGCTCCTTGATATGGAGCAGCTCGGTTCGCCGGCTTTCCTCGATACGCGCAACGTCGGCATCGCCACTAACCGACGCAAGGGCGTTGTGGGCGGTCTGGTACATATGAAACAGCTCGGAAACCATTTCATCGTGATCGGCCAATTCACTGTCGAGTCGCGCCACCTCTACCTTTAGCGCTTCACTATCCGATGTTTCCTTTTCGAGAAAGGCTTCGGCGTCGACGAGCGAAACGCAGTCAAGCGCGTCAAGCAGCTCACTTTCGCGGCTCTCAATTTGCGTAACGTAGCGGGAGTTTTCGCCAGCCTTTTGCAGATTTTCGAGCAGCTCGGTGAAGTTTTGCGAAGGGTAGCGGTCGGTCATTTCATCGAACCGGGTCTGAATAATCTGGCGTTTTGCGTCCGCCCCGCGGTGTTCCGCCGCCGCTTTGTCTCGCTCTTGTCGTTTCGTGTCGCGCAGGCTGTCGTTTCGCGCCGCCTCATCCAGCCGGGACCGCAACTGGTCCGCAGCCTGCAACGGCCGCGCCGCATCAAACGACAGGCCGGCCCGTTCTGCCAGCGCGGCGACAGCCGCCACATACCGATCCCTGTCCACCTTCATTTTATCTACGCGACGGGTCAGATCATCCCGCTTCTCCAGCGTCCCCGGCAATATCCGGAGAATACGCAGGATCTCGGCGACTTCCTCGGTCGACTGCCGCTCGCCCAACCAGCACGACTTCAACGCCACACGCCATTCCGTTTCCCAGGACTGCCTGTATTCTACAGTACGGCTTGACGTGCGAGAGCGGTCTTCGAAATCCGCTTCCGCTTCCGCCAACGCCTTGCGTGCGGATCGGATGTCATTTGCCTGGGTTTTCCTGCGTTCGATCTCGCCTTCGGCTCCATCGAGACTTATGTCGATCGATGCGTCTTTGTCGACGTCCAGTCCCGCTGAATTCATCGACGCCGCCAGCCGGGCGACATCCGTCGACCGATTGTCTCGTGCGGCCGCTAGATCGGACATCGCTTCTCGGAGTTCGGCCGATTTCTGCACTGCCTGCACTCGGCGATCAAGCCAACTGGAAAGCGCCTCCAGTGCCATGTCGCCCGGTAAGCCCAATCCCGACAATGCCGCCGCCACCCTGGTTTCCTCGGATTTCAATCGCGTACGCTCGGCGGCGATTTTCGCTTCGAGATTTTCGATCTCGGCAGCGAGCCGAATTAATGCCCCTTGTGATTCCCGCAGCGTGGCGGCGTCGGTCGATTGCCGCAGCCGCGTGTCGGCAACGCGATCGTCTTCGTCCATGGCTTTTTCAAAAGCATCCGCCGTGGTTCGAAGCGTCGCCAATGCGGCTCCGTCGTCATTGAGACCGGCACGATGCGTCTGCCACGCGGCGGCGCGGCCGGCGCGAGCGTCGGCAGCGGCGGCATCGTCGAGTACGCCTGTGGTCGCACCGATGGCCTCGACTTCGGCCAGCGATCGATCGCGCGCGTCGATGCGGTCGGCAAGGCGCCTTTCCAGGTCTCCGAAACCGTTGCGGCGTTGGGACAGGGTCGCCTGCCATTCGCCGATTTGTCCGGCGGCGGGTGGCACCAGATCGGACAAGGCATCCACGCTTCCCGACCACGGCGCAAGACGCGTCACCGCGCCGTCCAGCTCCGCTTTTAATGTGCCAACGCGGCGCTCGAGACGGGCGATTTCCTTGTCATGGCCTGCCGACCGGACGCCGCGGACGACGGCCGATAGGCCTGCAAGGTCGACCTCATCGCCAAGGTCCTTCAGCTGTTTTGCCGCGCGTGCCAGCCGGGCCTCGGCCTTGTCCCGCTCCTCGGCAGCGGTGCCTTGGGCTTCAAATACCGCGGTCCGCCGCTCGACCAGTCGGTCGAGTGTCACCGCCGTCGTCGACGGCAGCAATAGGGATGCGGGATCGTCGGAAGACGGGCACCCGAGGCGCCGTACGGTATCGGACAGGTCTTTTGCGACGGCGTCGCGCTCCTGTTCCCGGCTCGGGATGTCTTCGGCGGTTACGTATCGCGGCTCGAGGTGATGGTCCCGCAGCCGTTCGATTTCCTGTCGCAGCCCGAGGATCGTGTCATCTACCTGAAGCGCATCTTGTTCCTCGGCCAAGCGTTCGACGGTTTTCTCCGCCAGCCGGGCCTCGCTCTCGGCCGCGGCGAATTGGGTCGAGAGCGCCTGGGCTTCCGTGAGCCAGCCTTCCGGCAAATCCGGCGTGCCCTGCAATGCATCAAGCTTGGCCTGCAGCATCTTCAGGTCGGCCCAGGCGGCGCGCGCCGCCAACACCCGGGCGACGTGTTGGCGCCGGCCACGAGCGGCATCGCGTTCGGCCTTTGCCGCTTCGTGGCGCGCCCGTGCGGCGGCTTCTTCCTTTGTCAACGCGACGAATTGGGACGCTTGGAGATCGCGTTTTGATTTCTCGTCCTTTAAGTCCTGAAGCCGCTTTTTGGCGTCTGCCAGACCGTGCCGCCGGGTGCCGGCCCGGTAAAAGGCATGTGCCTCGGTCCGTACGTCACCGAGGCGCATGCCGAGGTCGGAAAGCCCGGAGGCAGCGGAAAACAGAAGCTGCCCAAGGTCGCCTTTGCTTTGCAGAATGCTGTCGCCGCCCTGTTGCAACGTATCGTCGTCGAGCGAAAACATCGTCTCGTAGCCATCCCGCGTGACCGACCCCAACGCGGCCGCAAGGACAGTATCGGACAACGGCTGGTCGTCCGCGCCCAGCAAACTGTTTTTCTCTTTCTTGACGCGGATCAGCTCATGGGTCTTGTCATTGATCTCGAGCGCGGCGCCGACCCGCATGGTCGAATACGAATGCTTGAAATTGTAAACACTCTGCCTCTCGATACCGAACATAAGGTCGAGAAAGGCCGCGCGAAAAGTCGATTTGCCGGCTTCGTTAGGACCGTAAACAATATGAAAATCGGAACCGGATTCCGGCCGGCCGCCCAAAGATATCGAAAAATCCGTAAACAGGCCGTATCGGGTGAGGTCGAAGCGATTAAGACGCATCAGGCATCGGCCCGTTCAGCTTCCAAACGTGCCAACACTTCTTCGCTGCCGAGCTTGAGATAGTGGTCGACCTTTTGCCGGAGGGCTGCATCGTCGACGCCAAAATCATCGCGGATGTCCGCCGGCAGCTGCTCCTGCAGTTCGATGAGCAGCGCCAGGGCATCGGCACGCACGGTTTCCACCGATCCCGCACCCGACGCGATCAGTACCCGCAGCTCACTGATCGGATCGCGACCGGACGGCAGGACAGGCTGACCGACATCGACCGCCACCGACTCGATGAAGGTTTTGCCGATCGCTTCCGCCGACTGGCGCGCTTCGCCAATCAGCACGTCGCGGTCGCGGCGGAGCCGCGAGGCGAGGGGGCTCGCTCCGTGCACATCGAGGCGTACGACCAGATAGTCCGCCCGCACCGCATGCCGTACAGCTCCAAGGGCCTCGTCGATTGCCCGGATGACGCCGCGCCAATCTTCAAGGCCGTCGACGCTCACACGAACGCGCTCGAATTGCGCGACACTCGATACGCGCTCTTCGATAGCGACACGGCCGTTGCCGATCTCAACCACGGTCACGGATTTTTCGCCGGCCTCGTTGATGTGCCGTCCCTGGGGATTGCCGGCCATCACCACCGTACAAGGCGCCGTCGCATGGACCTGGCGTTTGTGGATATGGCCGAGCCCCCAATAATCGAAACCGTGGCCGGTAAGATCGGCGAGGCTGCAGGGAGCGTAGACGTCGTGTTCAGTCGAGCCGGCGAGGCTGGTATGGAGGAGCCCGATGTTGACGACGCCCTCGACCGGCGGCTTGTATTTCGGCAGCAAACTGTCGGGTACGTGCGGTTTGCCGAAGCTCACGCCATGGACGGCGACGCCTTTATCCTCGATCGTCACTGCTTCGCCGCGGCCGGAAAAGACATGCACGCCGTCCGGTAGCGTCAATTGCTTGGTAATGACCGATTCCGCGTCGTGGTTGCCGCGGACGATGAAGACACGGATACCGGCATCGGTCAGTCGCCGCATCTGGCCGCCGAAGAAAATTGCGGTCTTCATGCTACGCAAATCGCCGTCATATAGATCGCCGGCGATCATCAGCGCATCGACCGCCTCCTCAAGGCAGAGATCGACGGTTTTCTCAAAAGACTGGCGGGTCGCATTGCCGATCACCTCAGCGATATCGGCGTCGCGCAAGGCCAGCGAGACCAGCGGCGAGTCGAGATGAACGTCGGCGGTATGAATGAATCTGAATGACATCGGGCAGCGCGCATTGAACAATGGCCAACCCGGTGATTATAGGGTCAATGCGGCCCGGCTCGATAGTCCCGGATATAGGTCAGTCGAGCTGCAAGACGTCGCTGACCACGAAACCGCTGTGTTCGGGGTAGCGGGAGCGAATGCGGGCCATGGCGCCGTCTTTGTCGTGCGCCTTTACCTCGATAATGTGTCGTTCCGCCCAATCGTCGGTCAAATCCTGATGGCTTTGGCCGTTGCGTACGAGATCGCGGACTTGTTGGTTGAAAACACCGACTTCAAAGCGCGTCATTGCTGTCGCCTTTTGGTTTGTGTTGGCCAATATCTAGCTGTCCGGCGCTTTACATTCCGTTAAGCTTGACCGGCAGCATTTACGGAGACTGTCCCATGCCTTCCAGTGACGATATCGACCTGACCGCCGCGGTCCGCGCGGAAATCGAAGGCATGCACGCCTTCTTTGTCGACTGGTTCCGCGGCAGCATTGCCGAAGATCACGCGCTGTTCGACCGCGAGCTCGGCGCCCGGTTCGTCGACGGGTTTCGGCTGATCCCGCCGGGTGGCGCAAATCTGAGCCGCGACGAGATCCTGAACGGCCTGCGCTCGGGTTACGGCGGCAGCCCTGGTTTCGCCATCCAGATCCGCAACACCGAGGTCCAGCCGGCGCTGGCGCCCGGTATCGTGCTGGTGACCTACGAGGAATGGCAGCACCACGCGGTCAATTCGACGCCACCGGAAAACGGCCGCCTGTCGTCGGCGATCCTGCTGCCGACCGGCATCAAAGAACGGCCGTTTCGCTGGCGCCATGTCCACGAGACTTGGTTGCCGGCCGAGGTGATGCGGGCCGGGCCTTACGATTTCTGAGGCGTTTACGGCTGATGTGCCCCCCGAAAACTGGACCATTTTAGGTTAGAGTTTTCCGCGCTAGATTTCCTGGCTGGAAAGGAGCGGAAAACAATGAAATCGAGCAAATTCACTGACGCCCAGAAGG